>Ga0210051_1000114_pt1 | contig 59639 bp, 53 predicted proteins | sample CryGey092014_all_FD_185464 | JGI IMG/M metagenome (GOLD analysis project Ga0210051, IMG submission 185464) | Groundwater microbial communities from aquifer - Crystal Geyser CG23_combo_of_CG06-09_8/20/14_all (SPAdes) (version 2) | ecosystem: Environmental > Aquatic > Deep subsurface > Groundwater...
CGAAAAGGGCATCCAACTCTGATAAATCCTGTACGGTTTCCTTTTCTCTTTGAATGCCTTCTCTCGATATTCCATGAGTGCTGTCTTTTTGGGGTTTTCTTTTTTGAGCTTTGAAAGATCCGGCATCGAAAGAATATAGACGACAGGGAGAAATATTAGAAAAGATGATAGAAGAATTAACCAGCGGACATGACGTTTGAGCATAGCTATTAAAAAATTCGAAATACGAATATCAAAATACGAAACAAATTCGAATTTTCAAAATTAAAATTCTTTAAATTTTCATTTGTTTTGAACATTTGAAATTTAGTCATTTGAGATTGTTTCGAATTTCGGATTTCGTGCTTCGAATTTGGAGTTCCTTGTAAAGGAGACCATCTCGAAGAGGCCACCCAACTGTATATGCATCTGAGGCGCAACAGGGATCGGAACCTTACCCTCTCACAAAGGAATTGTGTCGTCTTTCGTATTGAATGGTCGAGGTAGGTGTGGATCCGTAATTATGACCGGGGAAGACCACCGTCTCTCCAGGTAAGACATAAAGCTTTTTCCGAATGGACGCTTCCAGCACATCCCATGAACTCCCCGGGAAATCGGTTCTCCCAACGGAACCCACAAAGAGGGTGTCGCCTGTAAATACCATCCCATCTAAATAGAGGGACATTCCTCCCGGGGAATGTCCTGGGGTGTGGATCACTTTAAGCCCGATTTGGCCCAACTGAATGACCTCGCCTTCCTTCACCATAATATCAGCAGGGGGAGAGGGTGTGGCCTTGAACATCATTAAAAGATCGGGAGGCGTACGGACGAGGTAAGGGGCTTCCTCTTCATGAATGATGATCTTAGCCCCGGTCTTCTTCGCCATCTCTGCGTTCCCCATGATGTGGTCCACATGGGAATGGGTGTTGACGACAAATTTGATTTTTTCGATGCCGCGGGATTTGGCTTGGGAAAGGAGCTTGTCCGCATCATCCGCAGGATCGATGAGCAGTCCCTCCTGGGTCTCTTCATCTCCGATTAGATAACAAAATACTGCAAAATTTCCCACCTCATATTGTTTGACAATCATCTCGCTCTCCTGACTGCACTCATTTTTAATACTATAATTGATGAATTCTACAACTTCAACTTTTTTTCTTTACATTTTTTCTTTACAGGAATGAAGCCTTTGTTTATGATCATCCAGAGGTTTAATGGCCTGATTAGGAGGGGGAAATGGATTTTGAACTTTCTGATGAACAGAGGGATATCCAGCGAGCAGCCCGGGAATTTGCCGAAGGGGAGTTTCAAGAAATGGCCCGGGAATATGATCGCAAAGAAGAATTTCCAAGGGAACTTTGGAAAAAAGCTTGCCAATTGGGCTTTATCGGCCTCTTTATTAAAGAGGAATATGGGGGGCAAGGCCTGGGGATCCTTGAACACTCCATGGTGATGGAGGAGTTCTGGAGAGTGGATCCAGGATGTGGAAATATCCTCCTTTCTGTATTTGGTTCAGAGATCGTTCAGCTCTTTGGGAGGGAAGAGCAGAAGAAGAAATATCTCCCTCCCCTTCCCAAAGGAAAGGCGATCATGGGAACTGCGATCACAGAGCCTGATGCGGGAAGTGATATCACTTCGATTTCGACGAGGGCAAAAAAAGATAAGGATGGCTACCTCGTCAACGGGACGAAACAGTTTATCACCAATGGATCGATTGCTGACTATCTCGTGGTTATCTGTCTCACCAACCCGGAAGCCGAGTCGCGTCTAAAACGATTCAGTGCCCTCATCATCGAAACGAATCGCCCCGGTGTGGAGGCCACCAAGATTACAGGAAAGTTGGGCATCCGGGCTTCGGATACGGCCGAGTTAAATTTTAGTGATGTTCGTGTTCCAAAGGAAAACCTCATCGGAACCCAAGAGGGGCAGGGTTTTTATCAGACGATGCAGCTCTTTAATATCAACCGGGTCATTGCTGCCTCACAGGGGGTTGGTGTGGCTCAAGGGGCTCTGGATATGGCCATCAAACATGTGAAACAGAGAAAGCAATTCGGGCAACCCCTTGGTGCTTTTCAGGCCGTCCAATTTAAGATCGCAGAGATGGCCACCTGGGTGGAGGCTGCAAGGGCCCTCTATTATAAGGCGGGATGGATGATTGATAACGGGAAGGTGGACCCAAAAATCATCTCCATTGCCAAATATTTTGCTGGAGAAGTTGGAGTCAAAGTGGCCAATGATGCCCTTCAACTTCACGGTGGGTATGGGTATATTGCAGATTATGATATTGAGCGTTTCTATCGAGATGCTAAGATCGTCGAGATCTATGAGGGAACCAAAGAGATCGAAAAAAATACCATTGCCCGGGAGCTCTTGGGAAGACTATAGACGGTAACATCAATTCCAAATTTCAAACCCCCTGCCTACCGCAGGCAGGCAAATGGCAAAGGAATGTCAAAGTTCAAAATTTTGTAACTCAACCCTTTCAGGGTTGATCCTCATCAAGGCTAAAGCCTTGAGTACCATTTTTTGGGCTTTGGATTTGATTTGAACTTTTAGCTTTGGAATTCGGCATTGATAGCGTTAAAAGGGGTTAGAGATGGATTTTGAACTTACCGATGAACAGAAGGATATCAAAAAGGCTGCCCGTGAATTTGCAGAAGGAGCATTCCCAGAAGTGGCTGAAGAGTGCGACATCAATGAGACATTCCCCAAGGCACTATGGAAAAAGGCCTGTGAACTCGGGTTTGTAGGAGTCTTTATTGATGAGGCCTATGGAGGGCCAGGCCTGGGCATTCTGGAAAATGTTCTCATCATGGAAGAGTTCTGCAGAGTGGATGCTGGATGTGCAGGGGTTATCCTTACAACGTTGGGCTCAGAGTTCATCCTTTTATATGGAAGAGAAGAGCAAAAGAAAAAATATCTCCCTGGCTTAACCAAGGGGGAAACCATCATGGGAATGGCGATTACCGAACCGGATGCTGGGAGCGATGCAGCCTCCATCACCACCACAGCCCGGAGGGTAAAGGATCATTATGTGATCAATGGAAATAAGATGTTTATTACGAACGGCAGCATTGCCGATTTCATCATCGTCCTCTGCCTCACGAATGAAAATGAGAGGGTAAAGTCCAAACGTCAGAGCCCCATACTCGTCGAGACCCACCGGAGGGGATTTGAGGCCAACCAATTGAAACGAAAATTGGGGATGAGGGCTTCGGATACATCGGAACTCCATTTTTCTGAGGTGGAGGTTCCTTTAGAGAATTTAATAGGAGACGTGGAAGGAGAGGGGTTTTATCAACTCATGGCTGTTTTTAATCGAACACGAGTCACGGTGGCTGTCATCAATGTTGGGGTCGCCCAGGGCGGATTGGAGAAGGCCATCAGCTATGCGAAACAGAGAAAACAGTTTGGAAATCCCATTGGCAGTTTTCAAGCGATTCAGTTTAAATTAGCAGAGATGGCGAGCTGGATCGAAGCCGCGAGAGCCCTTTGCTATAAGGTGGCCTGGATGGTGGATCACGGGAAAGTGGACCCCAAACTCATCTCCATGGCCAAATGGTTTGCTGGAGAGGTGGGAGTCAAGGTCATCGATGAGGTGGTGCAGATCCATGGCGGGTATGGCTATCTGGGCGAATACGGGATTGAGCGACTTTATCGAGACGTCAAACTTGCGGAGATCGTCGAGGGAACCAAGGAGATTGAGAAGCTGATTATTGCCCGGGAGATTCTGGGTCGGTAGGAAAGCCTCAGCAAGGCATATGGGAACCGGGTCAGCCCGCCTCTCCCCTACTTCATCCTCAATTGTCCTTTGTGTGAAACCACCCCCCAAAGCTCCTCTTTTTATAGATCGCCTTTTTCTATAGCATCCCACGCCACTAACACCAGGCGGCGGGTGCGGTATTCGCCGTATTGTCTCTCCTTTTTCTTTGAGGATGCGGAAGGTTTCGCCGGTTTCGCCAGGAATTAATCCCATGCCCTGTGCTCTATGTTTGTTTTCGTTTCTGTCAATAGTGTAGGCCTGACACCCGTGCTCTCATATTCGATTGCCTGACTCGGATTTTTTTACCCTTGGAAGCCATTTTTGCAACCTTGTTCTTCCTTTATACTTTCACTGGTTTGCACGTTCCAATACAGTTTGTAACCGGCGGAGTGCCCTTTTTGCCTGTGCCACCAACCACCAAAGGTCTTCTTCATCCACCCGCTTCAGCGCTGCTTCCGCCACTTTTGCACTCGCCCGAAGCAACGTAAGTGCTGCACTCTGAATAGCAGGTCCTCCGTGCATTTGTTGACTTGACTCTGCAATCTCCTCAACCTTCTTAATCCACTCTTGGCTGGATTTTTCTGCTCTCTCGACCCCTGGGACAGTGGCGCCTGGTTCGAGTGTTGTAATGATCCGACCGTTTTGTTTGGCTATCATATACGTTTCATTCAGATCAGACCGGACACCACTACCAAAAAAGATGTCATGGGGCCTCAACAGACCATCATATATGATCTGCCCCTTGAACGGTAACAGCACAGCCTCCACCAAAATCGGCAACGGCCGTCCAATGAAGAGTTCCGCTAAGCTATTGTTCAAGCCCACGACACCATAGACCTGTGAGCGCTTGCCTATAAAGATCGTATAATTCTTTAAAAAACGAAAAATATGGAAGGTATCAGCGATAAACTGTTTCCACTTGTAAATTATTTCTTGCTCCTCAGCGGGCAAATGGTCTGGATTCAAATCAAGATAAGCATCTATTAGTTTCGGGTTTTTCCATAAGGCATCCCGCACCGGGGCCTTGTCCGACATAGGCAAAGCCGCATACTCTTGAGCAGAGTGAACATATGGTCGGACTTGGAGTTGTTGATTGAGGTAAAATTGCACTCCCCACATCAGCTTATAAAATAAGTTGGTATTTTCCTCTGATAATTTCATCGTCCCACACCTTTAGAGCTATAACAATGTCGATAAATAATTATTTAACTTGGTATTGATGTCATTATAGAAAATGTCCCTATTTTTCCTACAGCACTTACAATTTGCTGCCATATGGCCCCTCATTCTACTCAAAGTGCCCCAAACTTACGTTAGAACTCAACCTCAGGCAAAATAATATTATCCTACGTATCCGCACACCCCGGTTCTGGGTGAATTTACCACTGGAAGCAACATGTCTTCACCACATTTGTGATCTTCAGCACAGTCATCACAAAGCCATCCTGCATCACTATAAATACATTCTGTACAGATGCGTGTAGCCAGATTATCACAATGTGAGCATATAATCTGTGGTGGATCATTTCTCGCCAGAATCTCCACTTCACCTGTTTTTATATTGCTTTTAAACTCAGAAACAACTTTCAGCGTGAGTTCTGTGGTACTACCAAAATCATATTTATAACGCAGTTCCATCCCGGGGCGAAGAATATACGTAAGCTTCTTGTTCATGCTTAACTCATCTCTCCCAATGCTAAAAGCACTCATGTGACCACAACACTCAAGCCATATCTCTCTGAGAAAGCTATCCAAATCTCCAAAACGTGCATGGCTTGATACTTTGAGATGCATCCAATATTCTGGTAGTTCATATCCCTCTACTATAAAATGGAAGAATTTAAAGAGAGAAGTTGACCCCTTGCTGGATTCCTCATCATCAATCTGGGTTCTTCCCATACATGATTGCAGGTGTCTTGTCATACCCGATTTATCAAATGTGGATTTACAAAGTGAGCATTTCCCTTTTGATCCTATGCGTGGCCTTCTTGACATTGGATTTCCTTTCTTTATATATCATTTTTGCATTCTCAAATCTCTCTTGGCCAGATGTGTCCCTCATTTATAGCGGGGCGCAGAAGGTATCGCCGGGGAAATCGGGGCCATATAAATCTTTCGGATCGAGAATGTAGCGAAGCTCGTCATGGGTAAGACTATAAATACTTATTTATGCCTTACCCCGTACTGATAGAACTGTCCTGTTTTCTCTGTTGGTAAGGAGGCTGTTTACCGTGTTGCTTCGGCCAGATTTAATTCTTCAATGGAGGAATGCTTTCTCCACCTTTTCACATTAACCAGGACCACTGGCTGGTCTGACTCCCGATTCTTCAGGGAGGTTTCTTTATGCCAATTGTTAAAATCATCCTCTCCTTCAATCTGAAATATGACAAGGGCATTGGTGGGTATCTTCTCAGCAAATTCCTCATTCTCCATAAGGTATCTATGAAACTCTGTTGAGACCATTGCTACAAAATTTATATAATCATTCATATTACACCCCTTTCAAAAATTCTTCTTTATATTTTAACCAATTTTCATTGATATCCCAATCACCATAAGTTAAAGCGCTTTCAAAACTCAAGTCTAAAGCTGTCTTTGTTTTATTGCCTTTTATATCATATTTATCCACATGTGAAAAGCGATGAGAGCAGTCATATCTTATAACTGCTTTCCACTCGCCTTCAACGTTTACCTCTCATTGAACAGCAAAATATGTAACTCTGTTTTTTTCAGTTTCATGATAATGGCGTTTTCTTAAGCCTTCACAAAAAACAACTAGAAAATCAACTACTTTGGCCATACTTAATTCCTCTTCCTCTCTTCAAACCCTTTTGATGCAGTATGTTCTACTCTCGTCATTTCCACATCCATACTTACACGGTCGTTTTATTCATAGATTATCCCATGCTTCCAGAACAAGGCGGCGGGTGGGGTATTCGCCGTACTGTTTCTCTTCTTTTTCCTTTAGGACGCGGAAGGTTTCGCCGGGGAAATCTGGGCCAACTTTTTTATGGATGACAGGTAGACGTTTCAAACTAATCATTGATTGGCAAGCTATGGATTCGTAGACGGGTTTGTTCAAGCACTACGATACTCCCCTGCTCCAGCGCCTCCTGTATCTTCGAGAGATTTGACAACAAGAGAGTGACCTGCTTAGCGGGCCGGCGATCTGATCCCCTTCTGAACAAAATAACGGAGGGTTTACTCTTTCTCCATAATGCCAGGAATGCTCCAAAGTCGGTATCCGCCGATATAAGGATTCGCTTTTCAGTTTCAGCAAGTGAGAAAATCTCTTCGTCTTGAGCCTTTTGCAATCCATAATCTCGGATATGCAACGCATCGTGACCAGCTTGCCTTAAGCCCTCGGCCACCAATGGAGATAGAGCATTGTCCACAAGGAACTTCATGATCCAGTCACCAGTGGGAGCTCCCGTTCTCGCACCGCTTCAGCAGCATACCGAAGAGCTTCTTGGAGATCGTCAGGCTGAAGATCTGGATATGCCCTCAGAATCTCTTCCTCTGTCATGCCATCTGCTATCATTCCTATAACAGTGGCTACCGGAATGCGTAATCCGCGGACGCAGGGGACCCCTCCCATCTGATTAGGATTGACTGTGATTCGATTAAATTTCACTTCCTTACCTCCCGAAATTTCAAGTAAACCCCGTTAGAAAGGGCGGGGCTTTGAACCCCACCTTCAATAAGGAATGAACTTTTTTTCTTCATCCCCACCATAAAGGGTGGGGCTTTCTACGGGGTAAATCCAAGTGAGCCGATATTTATGGCACTTCTTTAAATCATTATACATTAAATCTCTTGTCTCCAAAAGAGAATAAATATAAACGACGCTCTGCTCTATGCCCTTGGCGCTACACTTCAGGGCAGGGCCAACTTTTTTATGGATGCCAACAAATCTCAATTTTTCAAGCCCCAGATGCATTTCTGAAAAGTGCTAATTTTCAACTACGTCCCCGCATATTTAAATGAAAGTAAACCGGCGAATGTAAATTGGATTCCACAAGAATCCTGCTGCTGTCGTATTCTTCTTTCACAACCTTCAGCCAAATGTGCTCCATCCATGAATCAATCTCTACCATCATCTTTTATAAGGTATTCGCCATACCCATTCTCTTCTTTTTCTTTGAGGACGTGTGGAAAGTTTAGCCGGGGGAACCGGGCCATACATGTCCTTTTTTTGATAGGTGACCTGTAATGGGTGACCCCAAACTCTCAGCTTGGTTGTGGTGCTGGTGCTCTTGATTTTCTTAATGTTGCAAGGGAGGGAAGTACAATTAATCTTTTGCCTAGAATTTGGCAGCTACTCTCAAACCCTCTGTCAAACGTCAATATTTTCAGACGTTTCGGGACTTCTAAAGCAATAATGACATCGCCAATCTTCATGCAATTGCTCTTTGCCTTGAGAGTGTCAAGAGTTCCAATGGCAGATTTGATCAATAATAAAGCTTCTTGAAATCCTTTGTTCTTATCATGAGGGTCTTTTTCCCCCTCCTCTATTAATCGTTTTAGCTGACTCTTCTTACTCTTTAAGAATTTATCTAACGAGCACATTCTGATGCAATCTATCTCCTCTAAAAATCTTCTGTAGCCTTCTTCTCTTGCGATTCCTTCTTGTATCGATATCTTTCCCAAGGGACAGGCTATTTTGTTTTCAATATATTTATCTATTAGATCATGAAAATATTGGAAAGATCCGAAAATCAGTGTTTCCAGCTTGATAAGGAATCGCAGCTTGTCATTAGCGATCTCCGAATCTTCCAACAAGGTCGCAATTGCACTGAGGACAATTTTATTTTGTCTTGTCCTAAATCCTTCTTGGAAATAATGTAGAGCATCACTTGGAGTTTTTTCTTCTTTTGCAACGAAATAAAGATCAATCAGTGTCTTGACCACGGATCGCTTATATTCCATCAAAACGTAAAAAGAACTCCATTTTTGAGAACACCTCGTAAGATATTTCCGAATTTCTTCTTTAAGAAGGCTATGTCCAAACGACATTTGTCTTGGGACAGAGGTTTCAAGGAAGCAATCTCCATTCAGGTGGTTATTCGTTTTCATCGCTTTCGTCTATTGACGCAGATGGATAGATGTCTATGAAGTTACGATGAAGTGTTCTCAGCGCGCCAGCTAAATTCAATGTACCACTTTCGGTTTGTTTAATTACTTGTTCCAAAATCTGAACTTGCCCAGTTGCAAGATCACGCCATCTTTTGGCTCTAACTGTTTCCTCCATGGCACTTAAAAAAAGAACCTTCTCTTTTGGCAAAACATCTGCAACTTCCCAAACTCGATGTAGTCTCTCTCTGAACCACTGCATAAACTTTGCACCCTCCGGATTCTCCAAATTCACTTTTAGTTGCTCAAGTAGAGGTGGAATTTCCCTCATATTGCGTTGAAACACCAACTCTGCATATTGTCTAGAAGGCTTCTCAGAGTATCTAGAAGCTGTTATATCAATAACCTGCGATGCACCGTTACCCTTCTCTACTATTTGGGGTGTCAACCCATGATAAAGAAACTCAGAATATCTATCTTCTTTCTCTTGCGGTGGTTCTTTAAGAGACGCGAGATAAGGTTTAAAGACAGTCATCGAATCTGCAAAATCTTGGAGAGGACTAACTCCAGCAGTTGCGGTTAATTGAATTTGAGGAACCATTGTTTACCTCCATATATATTCGTTTATTGCATTATTCATGGAAGTTATAAGGCGCGTCGCTCTATCCAAGAAATTTTCCCACATATCTGATTCCGGATTCTCAACATAGCAGTCACAATCGATGAAGAACGCCACATCAGGATATTTGATTGGTTTGGGTTCCTGACCTGGATCAAGAATTAATTTAGCTGGCTGATACCAACGTCCTATTTCTTCTTTTACTACAGGACCACATATCACATGAATCTTAAAACCTTCTCTTTCACTTACTACGTTGTACTGATAATCGTCTACTTGGTTACCAACAATCTGTAAGAGGTCTTTCTCATGAGATAAAAACTTTCCCTCAGTAATCTTTGTCAACTCACTAAAATGCATCTCCACAGGAATCATACTTTGGGTCCGGAGGCCGCATCTGAGATAATTCTCAATTTTGATTTTTTTAGTGTACTCTTTAAAAGCACGTTCAAACTCAGTGCGGAATTCATCATAAGAATCTGGTATGTCAAATTCTAAAGCTAACCGGTTATGGTCGATAGCAAGAACACTTCGGTTTTCAAAATTATTGAGATTTATTCTGAGACCATCATGACTCCAGTGCTTGTAATCTTTAAACAATGCATGACCTATTTGGTTCTTTGCATCGTAAAACAAAAGAATTGGCTTAAATCTGTATTCACACAGTAACTTGTAAGTTTTCACATTTGCAGGCATAACAGTCTCGGAGTTATTGATCCAAAATGAATTTCCTAATAGGTGATCTGTCAAGCATCTTGCAACGGGGAGTAAAAACTAAAAAAATCTTCAAGCAGATTCGTAACCCGTTGAAATCATTTGTTGGTTTGGATTTCCTTTCTAATTTGACTATAGATTTATATAATAATTACATAATCGTTGTCAAACTTTTTTAGACACCGAATCGTGAACCTTTCCCAAATTAATTGGGGTCGCCCATCAAAGAGCACGCATCAAATCTTTATCCTTGACTTTTCCCATTGGCGTCCAATCTATCCCAGGCCTGTAATACCAAACGGCGGGTGCGGTAATCGCCGTACTGCTTCTCCTCCTTCTCTTTTAGGACGCGGAAGGTTTCGCCGGGGAAGTCAGGGCCATATACTTCCTTCGGATCGAGAATGTAGCGAAGTTCATTACGGGTAAGGCCATAAAGTTTGGCATAATATGCGTCCAGTTGAGCCCGGAGGGTGGCGCGGCGGGTTTCATCCCATTTAAAAGGTGGAAGCGGAATACCATCTTCGGCGATTTCAGCCCATTCGGGTGGATTCCATATGTGCCCACCGGTAGCCACACGATTCGTTTCCCATTGTTTCTTAATCTCGGACTTGAACACATCATCAGCTTCGCGCCATACATCATCAGAAAATGGTTTGACATCCCAGGCTGTATAGACCAATTCCAATACGCGTGGAACAATAAATTCTAAATCAATAGGTGTGTATAAGGTTGGTGGAAATGTAGGGAGTTGCTTAGTTATGTAATCAGCCAAATGTGTTCCAGCCACCGATTGACGACAAACGTAATCAAAGGTAAGGGAATTTGCATTGGCTATAATACAGGAGATCCATCGTGCAGTTTCTTTGGGAAATGCAAGACGAATTGTAAAATCTGTGCCTACGAAGGGCAGGATGGTGAAAATAGCCGTACGCTCATTTGCCGCGTGCGTGATATCGCGGAAGCCTAGCAGCCACTTCCGCTCCCAACTGGGGAGACGGCTTGCCATTTCATCAGTAGGAATCCAATACCATGGCTTCATAACGAAAAATGAACTTGAGTACTGATCAGGTCTAGGTGTCGGCAAATGTGTGCTAGAACGGTTACTGAGGCCTTCGTAAGTGCCAAAGCGGTGATCGAACTGCCATATCATCTTGGCTTCATACATGGGGATGGCATTATTTGCAGGTTCCCTACTACAGATTTTTAAAATCTCCACTTTATTCATATCGAAAACTCGTCTGAAGTCAATATGCCATGCATTATTGTTCTCTACTTCATTAACCAAAACAGGAACTCTGTTGTATATCTTTTTTGTCAGTTCTGCATCTGCCTTCGTGCGAAAAACCGGGCACGTACGAGTGTTAGGATTAATAAGCCTGAAATCTTCAGCAGAAAGGGTGAACCGACGAATTCCTTCTTTTATTTGTTCAGCACGAGTGGCGAAGAAGACAAACTCTGAAAGTTGCATGACTTTGTCTGTTTTCCCCTTCAGGGTGAAAAGACAGAATTTATAGGACCGATGTACTGAGGGAAAAAGCGCATCCCTATTTTCAAAGTCGAATAGGCTCAACAGGTTATTCTTTTCAACCAGGTCTCCGAAGAAATGTTTGCATGTATCATCCGTGGCTATTCCAGTGGGTACAATGATTCCCACTCGCCCCTTAGGATTAATTAGGTTTCGGGCTAATTCGGCAAAGACGGCATAGGTGTTGATGTCACCTCGGGCAGTTAGAGGGTAGCGGCCAGAATGTCGCATAAACTTGCTCTGTGCCTCAGCAGAATGCTTCGCATCTTTGAATTCGTGCCAGAGACTTGGATTCTGGTCTGGCAATTGCCGGATCAAGCGCTCCCGAGCTGCTTTGTTTGGTACGCGTGCAATTTCAGGGTCTCTGGATGCAAAAAATTCCTGCTCCTGCAATTTGATCCGCTCCCATGGGGGATTTCCGAGGACAACGTCGAAGCCTCCTACACCCCCACCCGCACCCTCCCCCATCAAGGGGGAGGGAAGAAAAAGGGAATCCCCTGTCGAGCGGGAAGTGGAAGGAGGAGACTTCTGTCCCATCAAGGGAGAGGGAGTAGCAGAAGCAAATACATCCGGAAACTCAAGTGGCCAATGGAATAAATGATGTTTCTGGGCAAGAGCCCAAGCATTGCCAATCTGTCTGCCATCAATGGCATGTGTCTCAAGATAACGGCGCAAGGTTTCGGTAGTAGGAATTCGATTATTTTTGTTGTTTTCTTGGGTGAGTTCAGCAAAAAAGGCTGCTGTCCAAAGGTGACAAGCAGTGTTGTCATGCCACCATTTTGAACCATGGCTCTGGATTTTTTGATAGGCTTCGACTTTCCTTCGGATTTGCTCAGGGGTGTCATCGGGTAGTTCACGTAGAGGTTGATAAGCGTCAAGCAGGCTCGTGATTTCTTTTTTCGCTTCAAAAGGTAGTGAACGCTGTCCTTCACGCTCGGAACGGTTTTGCTTTTTTAATGACCGAGCCACTTGTTTATCATCACCAGTCACTGGATCCAAAGCTTCATCGGGTATCCCCTGTTCCAAGACTTTAAGGTCCAGCACTCCAATCAAGGAATCCCCGCAGCGGATTCGATGGTCCAGAAAGGTGAGGGGTTTCCCTTTGGCATGACCCTCCATCCACAGGGCAACTTTGCACAGGTCAACTGCCAAAGGATTTTTGTCCACAGCATAGATGCAGTGAGTAATGGCATCCCTTATAGCAAGGCGCATTTGTTCGGGGGCAGGTTCATCGTCACCGGTTCGAATCTTCGCAAGTTCTCTTCCAAGCCTTCTTGCCGCTGCCAGGAGAAAATGCCCGCTCCCTGAAGCGGGATCACACACCTTAAGATTTAGAATTGATTTTTCTTTCTCCTGAGGAGTTTTTACCTCTTTTAGACGTTCTTCAAGGACAGGCACAAGCGCACTTTTGATAAGTTCGTTTACCAGTTCGGGTGGAGTGTAGTAGGAACCCGTCGATTTGCGTTCCATCCCATAGGCGAGTTCGAAGGTAGGTTTCCCATCTCGCTCTGTGAAAACAGGCTGGAAATCGAGAAGACTTTCATAGACGCTTCCAAGTTCCTCCACATCGAGGGCAGCATAGTTGATCCGGCGCCATGGTGTTCGTTCGTTTTCACGGTACATTGAGAGATCCCATATGGCAGTCAGGAATTCACGATTCGTAATCGATAGGCCTTGAAGATCGGGAGTTTGAGCAGTATTGAAGAGATCACCGTTAAGAGGTGGCACTCCAAGCATCTTACCTAATTCCTCATCTTGAAAGAGACGGAAAGTGGTTTGCAAACCAATCCATAGGTCTTCGTGATCTGAATAGGCAGGCCTGAGTTCCGAGAAGTAACGCAGTCGGCTGATACTGTAGTGATCGCGGTAAGCCTGATTTTCGGTGATGAGATTCCGCTCCTCTGCTACCATCAGAAAGAGGAACCGGTAAATGAGGCGTAGAAGTTGTTGATAGGAGGAATAAGGATTCAGTTCTCCGTTTTTGGACCTCTCACGTAGATGTTGGTTTTTTGGATGATGAAGAAGTCCGTTTGCAAGGATTTTCAGCGCCTCTTCGACACCGTCCCTTAAATGATCCCTGACACGGCCACCCTGTTCGATGGTTATTGAGTGGTATCGTTCCAATAAACATTCAGATGCGTCCTCAACGCCGCAAGGTAGACGGGTACGATGAACCAGACGGTAAAGAAGGGCGAAGTCAGCAAACTTTTCGCTCTCCATCGTCTGTTTGAGATCGAATTCAATATAAGCCTGGCGGCGTATGAGTTGTGAATCTCTGAGGAGCCGCAGTGTATAACCATTGGTGGCAATCCCCCAGAGATGCTCGGTGCGGTTGATATATTCCTGAAGAAGGGAGTGGGGAGCTAGGCGGGGTCTCCCCGATTCAGGCCGACGGTCAAGGGACTGGCGGCAACCGACAATGTGGACCGGAGGCGAATTTTCATCCTGACCGGCTCTATGGGAGATGGCGTATGTCTGTCCATCTACTTCAGCGGCCCGGGAAGCATAGGTAAGCTCGTAGCCAAGGAGGCTCAGAAGAGGAATCATCCACTGGTCGCGAGTAATACTCGTTGCAGTGTCCTCCTGGGGCAGACGTTCCAGACGATGCTGAAAAGCGGTCCAGAAAGAACGGGCATCCGTCCAAGCAGCAGCGATTTCGTCAGTGAGATAAGTTCGAGGAGAAAGCTTAAAGTCAGCAGGTTTTTGTCCCTGTACAGTTCCATCGCCGATCTGGTCAATTAAATCCCCAGCAAATAGACCACCCTCAATATTCAAGCATGGAAACCGTGTGGTCATCTGATTACTCCCTTCGGCACAGGCAATAGCACGAGGGTACCAAGGAGATCAGGAGGAAAGTGCGGTTGAACTGATAGTCCACGACGGGCAATATGAGCCGCTGAACGAATACGACGATGACTTTCATAGAGGTTTTTAGCCCTCTCCTGGATGATGGATTGGAGAAAAGATTGGAGATCAGACCACCATCCCAGAACCTCCCTCAGGACTTCTTGCCGCTCTTGGATGGAGATATTGGCATCGGGTTTGGCCCTCTGAAGCAGTTCGAGGACCTCGTGATCGGGAACCCGTTCTAACTTGTCAGGGGGGGATCCTCGCAATCCACAAACAAGAACTTCTTCTGCTAGTAATGGCCTCTTGTCTGGTTCTTCGAGAGTGGAGCGGAGTCTCAAGAGGAACATAACCGTTCGCCGATCTACCCTCTGGGTGCGAATAGCGCCACATCGGGCTGCATGGGCTTTCTCTCCAAAGGTGAGAGCCTCCTCAAGCAGGTATTGGGCCAGTGTCGTAACAAATGGATGATTGCGCCCCAAATAAGTCACATTCTCAGGCGCGGGGGTCGTAAAGGTAACTCTCCACTCATTCTTAGCAGGAAGAACAGTTCGAACCATATCAGGAAATCGATCCAGTGTGAGAATCGTAAATACCCCTTTTGATTTTGACTGTACCGTAACTCCGAGGCGCTGACAGGTGTTCAGGACAAAATCTTTAACTGCTCCGGGATCGCCTAACACAGAGTCGCTCTCTCTAAGTTCACGATCTACTTCATCGGGTTTGATTGCCCGTTGGGCAAAGCGTGTGCGGCTTTCTTTTTCGCGGGCGGCAACTTCCTCCCATCGGCGGTGGACATCCTGGACAATTGGTTCAGTAAAAAGGTTAAGTTGCTGCACCTGGGGAGCCCGAAAGAAGAGGGTCTTCAATACAGCCTCCATGATCGTTTCGCTATCCGTGGGTACAGGAACCGTTATGCCCAGGTCATGGTGAATCTCTTTAGCTTTTCTCAATAGGACATCCAGGACAGCGCCATCCACTGGATTATCACGACCATAGAACAGGACCGTTTTAACTTTTTTTGAAAATTGACCAAAACGGTCAACCCTTCCTTCGCGCTGCTCAAGGCGGTTGGGGTTCCAGGGAAGGTCGTAATGAAGAGCGGCGGTGAATGACTCTTGAAGGTTGATGCCTTCGCTCAGGCAATCGGTAGCCACGAGAACATGGCGAGGATGAAGGGATAATTCTTCCACGCGGGAACGGCGCTCATCTTCAGAGTCTTTACCTGTAACAGAGATGACTCGCAGATCCGGGAATTCCTTTCCAAGGCGGCGCTGTAACTCATCGGCTACATAATCGCTTGTAGCGATGTAACGGCACCAGACAATTGGCCGATAGCCTTCGCGTAAGAGGTTACGGATGATTTCACAGCATTTTTTAACCTTGAGATCATTTTCTCCGCTGCGGATTTGTTCAGCCAGTCGCCCGAATTCACGGAGACGTTTGCGGTCCCCTTCGCTCAAATCGCTCTCACCTTCATCCAGGATATGGCCTGGTTGAACGTCCAGGGTCTCTTGATCGGTGGGATCGTAGACATATGGAGAGTATGACTCGTCGGTGATTTCCTCGTCGATCAGAATCCCTCTTTCTCTTTTCCGAAGGGCAGAGAAAGCAGCCGCCGGACTCGACATGACACACCGAAGCAATGCGAGGGCTGTCCAGTAACGTATGCGTTTTTTCCAACCTGAAAGTGTTTCGCCGGTCTGAACTAATTCCCGGCTGAATTTGTAGACACGCTCAAATAGTTCACGGTATGGAGGAGATAAATCATAGGTCTCTTCGGAAGGATCACGGTCAGGGAAAGGAGTTTCTTCACCAAGCCAATTAAGAATGTCTGCTCTTCTACGCTGAACAAAATAGCGCGCTAAGGAATCTCTCTCCCCTTCAGACAAGCGCTGAAGATTCAAATGTGAAAAATCAGGCTGTATAAGACCAAGAAGGGAAAGAAAGGATGCTTCAACCCCGCTGTGGGGGGTAGCCGTGAGTAGAATCAGGTGACGGTTTGGATCTTTGGCGACCTTATGGAGGAGCTCATGGCGTTGTTGCTGGAAACGAGCTTTTCCCGATGGCTCGGCAGCGCCATGTGCTTCATCCACGATGACAAATTCGGGACAGTAAAGCAGAAAATTTGGACGGTGGCTTTCTGATTTAGCATAATCAATGCTGACCACGATGTAAGGATAGTAGCCGAAAATACTGTGATCGCCCGAAGGAAGATTGCGTTCCAAATTACTTACAGTTCCTGAGCGAATGACAACTGCATCAATGTGGAACTTTTCGGAAAGTTCTTTTTTCCATTGGTCACAAAGATAAGGAGGACAGAGAACACAGAGACGCTGGATTTCGCCCCGGTCAAGAAGTTCACTTACAATCAGCAATGCCTCAATGGTTTTCCCTATACCCACATCATCGGCAACGAGAAGGCGTATTGGCTGAAGCCGTAAAGCCATCAAGAGAGGAACAAATTGGTATGGACGGGGGCGAACAGAAACACGACCCAAGGAACGGAAGGGCCCTGCGCCATCTCTTAGAGATAGACGGGCAGCATTCCAGAGAAGCTCTGTGCTTACAGAGTCACTCGAATCCTCTGATTTAGGCAATGGAAAAGTGGCTGATTCGATCCTGTCGAAGCCCAGGTTGGCAAGGGGTCTGTAAATCCCGCAAACTTCTCTATCACTTCCTGTCAGTGGACGGAGTAATAGCAGGTTTTCATCTGGGGATGGGAGGATGATCCATTCACGGTTACGGCAACGAACGATGGAGCCAATGGATAAACCATTCATTTGGTGGCCTTTTCTTCACCAAAAACGTCAGGGTATCGGCGAATCTGCTCTGCAAGATCCTGATCGTAGCGAATGACAATGACTCGATAACCAAGCTCTTTTAATTCTTGCCTTGTTATACGATCCTTTTCCTTTTGTGTTGGCTCATCATGGACAGAGCCATCACAAAAGATGCAAACATTGGGTTCGTAGAAGAAATCGGGATTGCTGTAATAATCTTTTAAGAATTTTTGTCCTTCATCGGGCAATCTGCGTTTGGTTTGGTAAAGATGATCGATGAATTTTCGTTCAAGTTCAGACCGGCTATCTGTTAGCGAACGAAGCCAACGATAATGATCCTCGTAATCTCGGCCAGCTTTCCGGGAAAGAACAGATCCTTTCGAAAGCTTGACAAGGAGATCTCTAACAATATGTCTGTTTAACCTGGGATAGTCCCGCTGATTGCCATAGGAGAGCAAACATTCATAGCAGGCCCGGAAACAATCCGATTTTAGATCGTCCAGGGTTTCCGGATTGAAATGGCAACGTTCCAGGGCAGCCATAGCAATCTTAGAGAGGGCATCCCGTTCCTCGATCAGCCTTCTTAAGACGCCCACCCCTCCCTCGGAGGCTTCCCAGAAAAGGATTGCTCTATTTGAACCTGAGCCAATTCGCTCTGAAGCAAGCTCAGACTCTTCGATCTGAAAAACTTGCTCTATCCCCCTCTGCAGGCAATACTGGAGAGTTGCCTGAAGATCCTCATTTTGTGCGAGTGTAGGTTCGAGTGGATAGAGAAGAAAAAGATTATGAGAATCACGGACAAAGAGCTGGACGATTTCAGGATGCTTTGAGGACTCTGGGCCAGAATCCTCTTCATCCATGTCAGACCCTTTCAGCCAGTTACCCTCTTCAATATCAATAAGAAACCCTTTTTCTCTTCTGTTTCGCCATCCGTGATTGACACGATAAAGTTCAGCAGTTGGCGCAAAGACCATTCGAATCAGTGGTGCATTGTTTTCATCTTGAACCATTGCTTCAAGGATTCGCTTTTGACCTCCCGGAGAAGGAGCAAAACGAAAATGGGTGGTTACCTCATAACCGAAACGGCGGCGCTCCTCTTCATCAGAGGTGATACGTTCTCTCCGCCATGTCTTGACATTGGATAATTCGAGAAGGGGCAGGACTTCACTGGTCGTTGCATCGAGACGAGTGTTGCAATTCTCGCAGAGGTCCACAGTCGCTTCCTTCTGAAAATATCCGCAGACTTTGCATAATTTCCCTTGAACCCGTCTTGACGAAAGACCACCAGGGGGTACGATGAGCCTTCCAGCCTCATACTTCGCACCCTCATGGTAAACAATATTCTTGGGGCCGAATTCCGTAATACCGAGGAAACGAGGCCGGCTGATAAATTCTCCATCTTTCCTTGGAATGAAAGCACGGATAGGCAAACGGGGAAAGTTATAACCTGGTAAAAATCCTTCACTCGCAAGATACCGATAAGGATAGAAATCAGATTCTTCACGGGTTGTTCCGAGATTGCAAAGGAGATTCTTCTGCCGTTCTGCTTCTCTTCTTTGAATCTCAGCCTTGACGCGCTGGCTTCTGTCCCTAACAGGGTGCCTCAGAACTTCATTTGCCTCCTGCCATTGTTGATCGGCAGACCGGTAGAGTTCACGCCATCGCTCGAAGGCTTCATTGAATTCATCTGGAGCCCTCTTAAGCACACTTTCCAACCATTCCTTCGAGTACCAACCTGTTACATATAAATCCGCCCCGCAGGTATTAAGGATGTGCTCTGCCTCTTCGTAACATTCTCTCAGCCTTGCTTCTGAAAGATGAATCTGTGCAAGAGTGTTTTCTTTTAAAGGGTAAGTATCTAAGCTCACTTCCAGGATATCGGTTATGGAGTCGCCAAGGGAAAATCGGACCTTGGAGAGCCAAAGAGCATGAATATGGGCTTTGATCAGATCTTCGCTACCTAAATCGATCCGCGGAGGACGAACCACACCCGATATCATCTCCTGGCGATGACGGAAGAAGTACTGGTCATGCCCGCTTCCGGCTGCACAATAGGTGAGAATAAGAGCTGGATCGCCCCTTCGGCCTGCCCGCCCACTCCGCTGTGCATAGTTTGCAGGGGTGGGCGGTACGTTTCTTAAATGGACCAGTTGAAGATCAGCAATATCAATTCCAAGTTCCATAGTGGGGGAGCAGAAGAGGCAAGCCAGATCTCCATCTCGAAATCTTTGTTCCCTCTCCTGCCTGCTCTCATAAGTAATCTGGGCAGTATGCTCCCGACCTTCTATGTCGCGTAAAGTTGCCGCCCCTCCTTTGTAGAAATTGCGAAAGTATTCGTTTGCTTTTCGCTCTGTTTCCAAATAGGCTTCACTTTGCACCCGTCGAGTGTAGATCGGATCGGATGGAGGCAATCCTGTCATGCATTTGTTCCATAAGAGGCATGTTCCATCCAATTGGATGAATGAAACACCCCTTTCAGAATCTTTCTTCATTAACCCGTGGGAGGAGAGAAGATCTGTCAGCTTTTGGATGAAGCTTGGATACGATTCTGAAATGGCAAGAGTTCTTCGGAGATAACGACCGATCAAACTGTTCTCTCCCAAACTCAAGCCTTCGATGGGCCGAGTGGGTTGTCCGGGGGGTAAGAACCTCAATGCGGTATGGAGCATTTCTTTTTCATCAAAAGACCATCTTTCATTAATTTGCTCCAGGGCACGCTTCCGGAGCTGTTGCTGGTACTGCTCTTTAAGGCAGCCAGTGGAAATTGCAAGTTTCTTTCGGAAATGGTCGAGAACTGGTGTAAGGATCTCTTTTCGCGTTTTGGGTGACAGGATCTTAAAAGGGGGTAGGCTATCCCAGTTCTTGTCATCCTTACAAAGCTCTTCTAACCCTCTATATTCGATGCATAATAAACCGCACTGTTCGAGATTAGGTTGAACAACTCTCCACCCTCGTCGAAGATCTTCAAAGAGTCGATATTCAACCAAATCGCGGAATGTGTTCCAGACTTCCCGACCTTGTGTAGTATCCTCTCTGAGATCTTTATTTTTAGCTACACCTGAAAGAGACAAACCTATAGATTCGACGACATTCTGAGCAGCATTATCAAATCTGAGCTGACGATGCATTTTAAGGGCAATTAGAATGGCTGCCCTTAAAATAGAAATCTGAACGAAATCGTTGAAATGTCCAGCCTGAAGGGAGGCATCCTGCCGGTTGTCCGTAAAACTGAGAATCTTTCTTGCCCCCTCTTTAATTCCACCCTCTTCAACATGCTGCAATGCAGAAATCGATAATACGGTAGTTGAAGTGCTTCGCCCCTCGCTCGAAAGTCCTGCAATCTTGCGAAAATCGAGCCTATCACGCCTTGTGTAAAATTCACCGCAGTTGAGGCAGAGCATAAACGGAGTTGGTTGATACCATCCTTTTGCAGCCTCTGCGTCTGGTTCGGTTTTCAAGGTTCCATCCGGGAATACCCAAGTAGACACAGGAACATGTTGACGATAATCCCTCTTGACCTTTCCATTCTGACCGTACCATTCAGGGGGAAGATGTTCTTCACTCCAATCAGAGCCATTCCCTTCGGGTGACAACATGAAATATCCCCTGGTAAATCCGGCGGCAGACGACTGCTCACTTTGCGGATCTAAAGGCAGGAAACGTCCACTCTCAACATCCCTGGCTACCACATAATAATCTTGTCCACATACCCGGCAGAATAGTAAAGGATAGAGGATATGCTCTTCTTTTTGTTCAGGCGCGAAGTATTGGCCTTCGAGGGTGAGAAACCTTTTTGACCGTGGCTGAAGGGTCGCATAAACCGTTCGGCCTTGACCAACAAACTGATGGAGCTTAAAGGCAAAGGGGGAGCTTCCATCGGCCATTTTCAACTGGCTTCCCAAGAGAAAACTTTCCCTCAACCTTTCCTGACAATGTTGAACCTCAATCCCTGTTAACTCCGAAAGTTTTTGAGCTCCCTCTAATAGACTCACAGGTGGTTTGCGACGTAATTGCCCGTCCGGCTCCTCCTCGATGCCAAAGGTAAGCTCAATCCAGGCTGTGAGGGGGTTATTAATCATTTCCTCGACCGTCTGGGGAACGGGTGAATCCAGGGTGCTATGCAAGATCTCTGCGGATGGAATGTCTGGATTCGATGTGATCCTTTTCAAGGATTCTTCGATAATGCTGTCAGGTTCGATGGCGACTCCAAAAATTTTACTTGCGAATTGGGCTACTCCTTCTTGCCTTTCCTTTTTGGAAGTGGTTTTCCCTGCCACCATGGTTGCGCTTGTTCCAATACATTGGAGATTTTGGTTTCCTGACCGCTCGCGCAATCGGCGAATCAAGAGGCCAACATCTGCCCCCTGCCTACCGCGGTAGGTATGTAATTCATCAATGACTAAGAATTGCAGGTCTGCGGTGCTTCTATCCACAAAATTATGTTCTTCTGGACGAATCAGCATGAGTTCTAACATGACATAATTGGTTAACAGGATATGAGGAGGATTCTTCTGGATATTGTGTTTTTCCTGCTCCCTTTCTTGACCGGTATATTTCGAGAATCGAATTGGGCACTCTTTCCCAGTAAGATTTTTATATTGAGTAAGAAGTCTTCTTAAAGCCTCTTCCTGTGAATTAACCAGGGCATTCATCGGGTAAACAATGATTGCCCGAGTCTTGGCCTCTTCAGGATTAGTGCGAAGAATAGCGTCAAAAATGGGAACGAAATAGGTAAGGGTTTTTCCAGACCCGGTGCCGCTCGTTACTATGAAATGTTTGTGGTTTAAAGCCTTTTCAATCGCTTCTTGTTGATGAAGATATAATCGTATAGGATCCCCACCATCCGCACAGAAAATGTCGGCGCATAGAGGATGGAGTTTTCCCTCTATAACAAGGTCTTTTACTGTCGAAGCCATCTCGTAAGATGGATTTAATTGCAGTAGCGCATCTGGCCAAAGGGCTTGGTTTTTTAAGAGCGATTCCTCAATAAATGCTCTTATTCGGTCATCAGCAATAGAAAGGAAGCTCTGAACGTACTTACTGTATTCATCGATCACTGATTGGCGAAGGTCGAAGATACTCATTTGGATTATTCGTTCACTGTGTGATTAAAGCAAAATTTGTGTCTGAACAAAGAGCAATTTCAAAAAAGCTTGAATGCTTTGTCAAGCTATTCTTCAAATTTAAGTACGATAGGCTATTGATGAGAGGTTTAGCTTCGTTAGGAGTTTATCAGATTTGAGAAAAAAATCAATAGAATTGAAGGCTTGATCTCCTCTTCTTGCAAAGTGGGAATCTTCATTTTAATGTTTAAAGGATTTTATCAGCCGCATAAAAGGAAATCTTATGAAACTGGAAAAGGATCTTTACGCCTATCTGTGGCAGAATCCCTATGAGAATAATTGCAACACTTATTTGATCCGGGGAGAAGTAACGGTTCTCATCGATCCAGGTCATTCCCGTCATGTCCCCAATCTCTTTCATCAGATGGAGGGAGATGGGATTTCTCCGGAGGAGATCGATCTAATCATCCTGACCCATTCTCATCCAGACCATTTCGAAGGCCTTGAAGCCTTTTTGAATAAACCGGTCAAGATAGCGATGAACCAAGAGGAGGAACGCTACCTTCTCAAGAGCGGGAAACTCCTCTTTGAAATGATGGGACAACCTATGCCTGAATTTCGAGTCGACTTCTACCTGAAAGAAGGAGAACTCCATTTTGGAAAAGAGATTTTTTATATCTACCAGACCCCGGGCCATTCCCCTGGCTCCCTTACGATCCATTGGCCGGAGAGGAAGGTCCTCTTAACCGGCGATCTCGTTTTTCATGGCGGCATTGGAAGGACAGACTTTCTGGAAGGGGATTCCAAATTAATAAAGGAAAGCATTGAGAGGATGTCCCGTTTGGATACGGAGATCTTGTTGCCAGGCCATGGAGAGGTAGTGATGGGGAGAGAGATGGTGCTTCAGAACTTCGAATTCATACGCCAAAATTTTTATGCCTATTTATAAAACCCTCAGTTGTTCTTTGATCTCTCCCAATTTGGCCTTGTAGGACAGATCTAATTTCTCATTTTCTATTTTCCAGAGTTCGCCCCCTTCGAGTTTGGGCTCCACCGCACTCCCGTAGATGCCGTCTTTCCTCAAAGCCTCTGTGAATTGAACCTTCACCTCTTCTTTAATCTTTTCCTTTTCTCTTTGATACTGGGATAGCAGATGGTGAAATTGCTTTTTTACCTCGTTGATATTGCGTTGCTTCAATGATTCAATCCCTTTGAGGATCCTTTCGTCATCATCATCCAGAGAGAGCGCGTCGATCCATTGGGAGAAAAGGAGTTCTTTCACCGTCGCCGCTGTCTTCTTCTCCATTTTCTCAATCTGCTTCAGAATTTCATTCAAGGAGAGGTGTCCTTCCCGATATCGGTGAAAGAGGCTGGTGGCCTTCTGTAAGACTTCCTTTTGCTTGATCTCTTCTTTTTCCTTTTCGGAGATGGCAACCTTTTTTGTTCTTTCCATTGCCAATTCCAAGGTGGATTTAATCTCTCCCATGGATGAACCTATCCTCACACTAGAAGCCCTGCGCATAGAGCATAGCGCATAGCGTAAATCTAACTTCAACAAATTGAATCTCAGGATCCTTAACTGACACCACATTCACACTTAAGCAAAGAAAAAAAGAAACCCCAGGATAAAAACCTGGGGTCTCTTTCTCTTTTAGCCTAACGAGTTTCCACTTAGGCCAGAACCGTCACGTCCGTCGCCTGTGGACCCTTCGGACCTTCTGAGATCTCGAACTCTACCTCATCGCCTTCGTAAAGGGTTTTGAATCCCTCCTTCTTGATGGCTGAGAAGTGAACGAATACATCACTTCCGTCATCTCTGGAAATGAATCCGAAGCCCTTCTTCTCGTTAAACCATTTAACACGACCTTTGGCCACTACGACTCACCTCCTCTCTTTCTGAACTGACGTAAGTTGTAATCGCCTTTGGTCCTAACTAAAAAGGCCACAAAAGTATGGGGTTCAAGCTTTTGTGGCCTTTTTTATGATCCAAACAACTACTCCTTACAACTTACAATGAAAACATTATTGAAAATTCTTTTTTAAAAGTCAAGTGTTTTTTCAGAGAGCTCTGAGAAATTACTATATGCTCTCTTGATTTGCTGAATGAGGTGGTTGGTGCATAATTTAAGATAAAGAAAAGGAGGGAGACGTATGTTTTTTAAGGCCAACTATTTGCGGTCCATTATAATCACTATTTTTCTTCATATTCCCCATTTGATGCCATCCAGGCTGAAATAAATAGAGTTCAAGAGAACCTTTCTCAATTAATGAGGAGTCTATTAAAAAGTATAATTTATTGAAATTAAAAGAGAAATTTGAAAATTTTTTTCTTGACACAATAAACATATTGTATTATATTGTGTTTCAAATTGGTTAGAGGGGGTTTTTTGGCACAGAAAAAGGTTGCCCGTACCATTTATATTAAAGATGAACAAATGGAGGCTTTGAAGAGGTTATCCGAGAAGACCAAGGTTCCCCAGTCGGTTTATGTGAGGGAGGCTTTGGATATGCTTTTGGAAAAATATTCTGAGCAGTTGAAATTCGAATTTAAAGAGTATTTTAAAGGATAATCTCTTTTAAAGCATCTCAGATTTGGAGCGGGAAGGTAACGTGGCAGATCGTTTCCGATTGATTTACTTAAAATCGACAGGATTAGGAAATTCAGACTTTGATAAATCTTTTTATTCTCAGGATTACGAAAAAATGACGAGTCCTCCCTCTCCCCCCGCAGAATATAATCTTCCAAAGACCTTTTCATCCGAAGCCATTCTAAAACAGGCAAAAACTGATCTAAAACATCCCGATCCGCAGGTAAGAATTTTGTCAATAAAATATTATTTAGAAAAATCTTATCCCTCCATCCCCATGTCTCTCCTCCAAGAGATTTTGTCTGATCAAGACCCAGACGTCAGAGCTCAGGCGCTTCGTTCTCTTATTAAATTTCGAAGTCCCATCGTCTCCCCTTTATTAAAAAAATATCTTAAAGATAGCGATCCGAGAGTCAGGATCGCTGCCCTCCGAGGGATGTTCCAATATCAGGAAAAAATCGATCTAAATATCCTCCTTCAATTCTTGAGCGATGAATCTACTTGGGTGAGACGGAAAGTTGCGACCTTATTAGGGTGGACACAAATAGAGGGCGCCTTACCGATCCTAATGGAGTTGTCGAGGGATCAGGATACGATGGTGAGAAAAGCAGCTCTCTTTTCCCTTGCCGCCCTTTATCCTGACGAGAGCGAGAATTACATGATGGAGGCGATGACCGATTCAGACCCAGGCCTTCGAAAATGGGCGAAGATGACTTTAGAGAAAATCGTGGCGAGACCGTTGAAAAGGAGAATGGCTTTCCTAAGGAGTCAAGTTTGAAGAAAGAAAAAGTAACTATGGCGACTCAATCGCTACCCCTTATTCAAAAGCCCCAGATTTTAGGAGACACGGTCTACTCGCCGATGGCCTTTGCCAAGCTCCTCGGAATTTCAAAACACGAACTCCTTGAGAAGGAGGTGAAAGGAATCCTTCCTTCTGCCAAAAGGAATTCCAATCAGGGCCGCTATTATAAGCCGGAGGATGTCAGCAAGTATCGGAACTACCTGGGATTTCCTTCCCTCCTCAAATCCATCCGGAAACAACTCTTCCTCAACTTTAAAGGGGGGACAGGGAAAAGCACCATCTCTGCCTCTTATGGTTTTCGTCTTGCCCAGATGGGGGTTCGGACACTCTTGATCGATCTGGATCCACAAGGCCATCTGACCCAATGCCTGGGCCTCAACAGTCAACAGTTTTCCAAGACCCTGTTCCATGCCCTAATCGAAAAGGAAGAGATCGAAAAGATTATCGTCAAAACGGATCTCCCCACATTGGATATCATTCCCTCGAACCTGAATCTCTCACCAGTGGAGCTCTCGCTCTTTTCCATGAATTCAAGAGAGTTCCGATTGCGGAGGCTCATCAGTTCCGTGGAGAAGAACTACGAACTGATTGTAATGGACGCCTCTCCCAGCATCGGACTCTTAAACCTGAATGCGATCCTTGCCTCCAACGATCTCATCATCCCCGTCTTAGCCGATTTCCTCTCCTATCACGGACTCAAGATTCTCTTCGAGACCCTCTCCACGATCGAGGAGGATTTTTCTTTTGTCTTTGAAAACATCTTCATCTTCCTTAACCGTTACAATGAGTCCCATCGAATCTGCAAACGTTCGAAGAAGGCGCTGGAAACCCACTATGAAAAATACCTCCTCAGCACAGTGATCCGCCAGGATACAAAGATTGCAGAGGCAACCAGCCAAGGGACTCCGATCTTTCTATTCGCCCAATCGTCAAAAGGTGCGGCGGATATCCAGAGCCTGATCGATGAAATAATCGGACTGAAAGGAGCTGATCATGTCGGATGAATTTACCAACAACGTCGCACAGAAATTTCCCAACACACTGAACAAAGAGCCGATTGAAAGGCCTTGGGATGTTGCGGAACCCCGTTCCGTCTCTCCGTTGAAGAGATCTGTGGAAGAATCAAAAAAGGATGATTTAACGGAGCGAATCGATACGCTTTATTCTGAACTCCGTTCCTCTTTAACGGTGCGATCTGCCCTGGAATTCGATCTGAAGAAGGCCAATCGAATGCTTGAAGAGGTGAACCGGGTCAAAGCGGAAGTGGAAAAGATTGTCGAGATGTTAAGGGTGATGGATGAATACATGAAAGAACGAATCAAATAATCTCCTTCCCTCCCTTTCCCGGAGACGGGAAAGGGGAAGGGGGAAGAGGCCGAGTGGCTGAGGAGGGTACAGGATGAAGCCAAGAAGTCAGGTGGTCACGGCTGATGGATTCGATACGAATGTCGCCGAAAAGATGCCGAAGATCAGAAAGCTGGAAGAACCCCTTCCTTCATCTCTGGAGGAGGAACCCCAGTTGCTGGAAAAAGATCCTCACCAACCTATTCCGGGGATTAAATCCCCGGAGAAGCAGACAGAGAGGAAGGTGATCTTCGAGTCTCCCAAGAAAGGAATCGAGACAGAACAAGGCCTGGATGTCCTGAAATTGATCGAAGACCTCCATGCTCAGCTTCTCGCCTCGGCCCAGACAAAGAGGGCTCTGGAGATGGATCTGACTTCCTACCAGAAAACCAATCATCAATTGACCCAAGACAATCAAGAATTACGGCGCCAACTGGAGGCCCTGAGCAGAGAACATCGAAAGCTCAAAGAGTTCCAGTCCGAATCGATCTATCTCCAGGAGGAGAATACAGACGCTCTGGAGAGAATTAAAGAGTTTCAACAGGAATTGAGAGAGGCGAGGGAAGCCTTGACCAGGGTCACCCTGGAGAAGGAGGGAGCTTTAGACCGGATGGATGACTTGGAATCTCAGATGGAACAGAATGAGGTGGTGAAAATCAAAGGAAAGTTAAAGGAGAGAGAGGCCTCCCTTTTCTCCGAGGAGAACCGAGAACTCCAGTCCAAACTGGAGGAGGCCCTCGCCCAGAATTTAGATCTGGAGAAAAAGTACGAAACCTTGAAGAAATCCTTTAATGAAGTCAGAGAATCTCTCACCTTTTTGAGAGATTCCTGTAAAGCGGATTACTACAACCTGTCGGAGAGGCCTAAATAAATAGAAAATTATTGACATCCTCCAGTAATTCAGTTATAAGATACACCAATAGACTACATAACTACTCGCCATTTATCCCCTCTCGGTATCTGTTCCACACAGAAGGGATCATTTCATGGGGGAACCTATTTGAAAATTCGATTAATCGATCCAGCCTATAAACACCCTTACATCAGCCACTCGCAAAAAGTGATTAAGAACATTTGGTTTGCCCACCTCACGCTGACAACGCTGGCCGCACTCACCCCTCCGGATATTGAAGTGAAGATCACGGATGAGAATGTAGAGCCGATCAATTTTGAAGAAGATGTGGATCTGGTCGGCGTGACCGGAATGGTGATGCATGCCCCCAGGGCTTATCAGATTGCACAGAGATTTCGTCAGAGAGGGATCCCGGTCGTCATGGGCGGGCCTCATGCCTCGAGCCTTCCCCTCGAAGCCAAGGAGCATGTAGATGTTGTGGTAATCGGTGAAGCGGAGAATGTCTGGGAAGGATTGGTCGAAGACTTTAAGAATGGATGCCTGAAACCTTTCTATAAAGCGGATGGTTTTTGCTCGATGGAAAAACTCCCCTTTCCGAGGCTTGATCTTCTTCGTAAAGATGAATATATGACGGTCAACTGTGTCCAAACGACCCGGGGCTGTCCTCACCAATGTGATTTCTGTCATGTCACGCATTTTTTTGGAAAGACTTACCGCTGTCGGCCGGTGGATGAAGTGATTGAAGAGGTGAAACGGTTAGAAGGGGATTTTCTCGTCTTCATTGACGATAATATCGCCGGGAACCGCCATTATGCCAAAGAGCTCTTCACCCGATTAAAGCCCTTAAAAAAGAAATGGGCCAGCCAGGCCAGTATGACCTTGACCCGGGACCCCGAGCTTCTGAAACTTGCTGCGGAGAGTGGATGCGTCTCTTTGTTCATCGGTGTAGAATCCCTCTCTTCGGAAAACTTAAAAGATGTGAATAAAACCTTTAATCGAGCCTACCAATTTGAGGAAGCCATGAAAGCCCTTCATGATCACGACATCATGATCGTGGCTGGATTGATCTTCGGATTGGATCATGATGATGAAGGGGTCTTTGAAAGAACGCTTCGATTCTGTGAACGGAATCGAATTGAATTGCCCAGTTTCTTCATTCTCACCCCCTTGCCTGGGACTGCCTTATTTCAAAGAATGGAGCCAGAGGGCAGGCTCCTGCATAAGGATTGGGCTCAATATAATGGAGCCACCGTCGTTTTCAAGCCGAGGTTGATGACCGAAGAGACTCTTCAGCGTGGATTTAATTGGGCATGCAAAGAGGCCTATTCTTGGAATTCCATCTTTAAGAGGGTTTTCCATCCACAACAACGATTCTTCACTCGAGTCCTTTCAAATATTGCCTATCGGAGCATTGCACAGAGGACCCCCGAGGGTTATCTCCCAAGTCTTTCACGAATTTTGCAGAGAATGAACGATACTATCCCTCTCCAGAATACTCGGGACTTGATTCAGCGGATGGGGGAGAAGATTGCAGAGAAGAAACTTCTGATTGGCCAAAAAGCAACGGATACGCTCAAACTCTATTCTGTTTACAACGAACGCCTTAAAACGCTTTTTGTCAGACTCGAGGGATCAATTGATCGGGAGGGAGCAAAGGAATTGACCAAGAGGCTCAGAGGGGTTTTAAATGTCGAAATCCAAAAAGTCATCCTTGACTTTAAAGATGTTAGAGCATTTTCCTCAGAAGCGATCGCCCTGCTCTCCAGAAAAGGCCTTCTCCAGACAGAAGAAGGAAAACTCTGGATCGCCGTGAACATACCGGGCACCAGTAGTTAGTTCCCCTATCTGCCTATTGAGAAACAAAAGAGAAAATGTCCTTATCTTGAAAATCTGCGGGCTGCCCTCTGTCTTCTCCTTCTCGCCTCCTGTTGCTTTCTTTTCTTTTTCACGGAAGGTTTCTCGTAGGACCTTCTTTTCTTCAATTCCTTTAAGATTCCATCCCTGGCGAGTTGGCGCTTCAAGGTTTTGATCGCATTCTCGATCTGGTTGTTTTGAACTTTAACTTCCAACGCCTTCTCCTTTACCCCGTTAGAAAGCCGCGTTTTTAAAGCGTGGATGAATAATATTCAGAATTGAAATACCTTTTATAAAAAACAGGGTTTTGAACCCCGTCATTTCTAACAGGGTTTATCTTTCGTAAATCGGGTTACCTGTTCCTATCCCTTCTGTCCTGGAACTCGCCCCCCCCTTTTTTCTGAGGTCTGGCCTCACTCACAATCAAGGCCCGGTCCATAAAAGTCTTTCCGTTGATTTGGGAGATTGCCTTCTCTGCCTCCTCCTTTGAGGCCATCTCCACGAAACCAAATCCTCTGGATCTTCCCGAATATGAATCAATAACAATTTTGACGGACTGAACTGTTCCTGCTTCAGAGAAGAGTTTCTTTAGGTCCTCCTCTGAAGCTCCAAAGGAAAGGTTTCCAACATAAAGTTTTAAATTCATCTTTTTCTCCTCCATTAATTTAAAACCCCTAGGACTTTCTGAAGAGTCTCTGGGGTTCCCCAAAAACCTTATATAAAGTTCGATATTTATATTTATCGTCTAAATTTCATCATCTGTCAAGATAAATTCTTGAGAGCCCTGAAAAACTACTATACGCTCTCTTGATTACAGAGATTTCTTGACCCATTCGGCGGCACCAAGCCCCGCCTTTGAAGGCGGGGTAAAGAAGCGCCGCTCAGGGTCAACCCTGAGCAAGCCACGGCCTTCAGGCCGGGGAGTCGAAGGGTTGACTTTTTCAGAAATCTCTTCTTGATCGTGTAGCAAGGGTATATTATTTTTTATCAATGTAATAAAAGTTTGACATTTATTTTTACTTCATTTATATATAGGACGAACTTTGTGAAAAATTTATCAGAAAGGAGGGGGGAAGATTGTATAAGATTACATATAAAAGGGAAATGGCTGAGAAAACGGTGTGCCACTTTAAAGTGGAGGCCCCCAGAATTGCTCGTAAGGCAAAGCCAGGACAATTTGTCGTTTTACGGGTCAATGAAACTGGGGAGAGAATTCCTTTGACTATGGGAGGGACCGATCCAGCTACAGGGATGATCGACTTGATCTTTCAGGTCGTTGGAAAGTCCACTGCTCTCCTGAGAACCCTCAATGTCGGCGATTCCATCACCGATATTATCGGACCATTGGGTAAGCCGACCCATGTCGAAAAGATTGGAACGGTGATCTGTGTCGGAGGTGGGACAGGCGTTGCCGTCATGTACCCGATTACCAAAGCCTACAAAGAAGCGGGGAACAATGTGATTGCTATCATCGGTTCTCGAACGAAAGACCTCCTAATCTTAGAGGATGAGATGAAGGCGGCCAGTCACGATTTGAGGGTGACGACGGATGACGGGAGTTATGGTCATCACGGATTTGTGACGGATGTCCTTCGCAAGATTTTAGATGAACAGAAGGATGTGAAATTGATCGTGGGGATTGGCCCTGTGCCCATGATGAAGTTTTTATGCAAGCTGACAAAGGAATATGGGGTCAAGACGATGGTGAGTCTAAATCCCATCATGGTGGATGCAACAGGAATGTGCGGAGCCTGCCGGGTCACAGTGGGAGGTAAGACGAGATTTTGTTGTGTGGATGGCCCGGAATTTGATGGCCATCAGGTCGACTATGATGAACTGGTAAAACGGCAAAGGGCCTATCTCAAAGAGGAGAAGGCATCCATGGAACAATTTACGGCGGCAGTAAAATAGGGGGGGTTGAGATGGCAGAGAAAGAAGAAAAAGAGAAAAAACCAAAAGTCCCAAGGCAAAAGATGCCTGAGCAGGACCCTAAGGTGAGGGCGAGGAATTTTGATGAGGTCCCCTTTGGATACACACCTGAATTGGCCCAGTTGGAGGCGAGTCGTTGCCTTCAATGCAAGAAACCAAAATGTATTGAGGGATGCCCAGTAGAAGTCTATATCCCGGCTTTTGTCAAACTTATTTTGGATGGGGATTTTGCCGGGTCGGCACGGAAATTGAAGGAACGAAACAGCCTTCCTGCCGTTTGTGGACGCGTCTGCCCTCAAGAGGACCAGTGTGAAAAGGTGTGCATCGTTGGGAAGAAGGACCAACCCGTTGCCATCGGCAGATTGGAGCGATTTGCTGCGGATTGGGAGAGAACTAAAGGAGAAATTACCATTCCAGAGAAGGCGCCACCAACTGGTAAGAAAGTGGCGGTCGTGGGATCAGGACCAGCAGGTCTGACCCTGGCAGGGGATCTTATTCTTAAAGGACATGAGGTCACCATTTTTGAAGCCCTCCATAAAACCGGGGGCGTTCTGATCTATGGTATTCCAGAATTCCGTCTTCCCAAGGCGATTGTTCAGGCAGAGGTCAACTATTTAGAGCGTTTAGGGGTGAAGGTAGAGTGTGACTGTGTCATCGGAAGAATTGAGACTGTTGATGAGCTCCTCAAGGAATATAATGTTGTATTCTTAGGTTTGGGCGCAGGTCTTCCCCAGTTTTTAAATGTCCCAGGGGAGAACTACTGCGGCATTTATTCAGCCAACGAATATTTGACACGATCCAATTTGATGAAGGCATACCTCTTCCCTAAATATGATACACCCATCGCCCGAGGGAAAAATGTGGCAGTCTTTGGAGCTGGAAATGTGGCAATGGATTCAGCCAGGACAGCTCTTCGATTAGGTGCAGACACCGTTCGAATCATCTACCGCCGATCAAGAGATGAGATGCCTGCCCGTATTGAAGAGGTTCACCACGCAGAGGAAGAGGGAGTCCAGTTTTATCTACTCACGGCTCCCACAAAATTTTTAGGAGATGATAATGGTTGGGTAACCGGTGTGGAATGTCTCCAGATGGAGTTGGGAGAGCCCGATGACTCAGGAAGGCGCAGACCGGTTCCCATCAAGGGTTCGGAGTTTCAATTGGAGTGTGATATGGCGGTGGTGGCCATTGGCGCCGGTCCCAATCCACTTCTTCCTGCGCAGACACAAGGTCTGGAGCTTAATAAGAGAGGTTATATCGTTGCTGACCTTGAAACAGGAAAGACCACCAAGCCTGGAGTTTGGGCAGGAGGAGATATCGTAACAGGTTCAGCCACTGTCATTTTGGCCATGGGTGCAGGAAGAAAGGCAGCCAATTCGATTCATGAGTATTTGATGAATGAGAATAAGTAGCGTTCCGGCGGTTGTCGGAACGGAATTCATTCGCCCCCCTGCCTACCGCAGGCAGGCAATAAATGGGGGCGCTACAATAAACGAAAGGGCAGAGCTAAATGGTTCTGCCCTTTTTTCTTGATAATATGGATTCTATGAAGATTTTGGTAGACGCAGATGCCTGTCCCAGATCTGTGTTGCATATCTGCATGAGACTTGGACGAAAATACTATATCCCAGTCTGGACAGTGGCCAATTTCAATCACGATATAGAATCAGATCATCCTATTGTGGTGGGAGACGATTCTCAGGAAGCGGATATGAAAATCATGAATCTAACGGAAACAGGAGATGTAGTCATAACGGGTGATTGGGGGTTGGCAGCTATTGTGCTGGGGAAGGGGGCAAAGTGTCTGAGCCCAATGGGTAGGGAGTTTCGTCCAGAAAAGATCGGGTTCTTATTGGAGGAGCGCGAGGTCAAGGCGAAATTCCGTCGGGAGGGTGGTAGAACAAAAGGTCCGAAGAAGAGGCAATTAGAAGATGACCGGCGATTTGAGATTCGTTTGGAACAGATCCTGTTGCGAAAGTAAAACAGGCGTATTATTTTTCAGGGTGAATAGACGATGGGCAAGTTAAATGTTTCCATACTTGGTGTTGGTGGTGTTGGAGGCTATTTCGGAAGTTAACCAAGAGATATCCACCAGAAGAAAGGTAAAAGTGAATTGGAACTTTTCGGTGGCACGATTATTAATCTCGGAAAAAAATTGGGCATCCCCACTCCAACGACGAAAAAAATATATCGAGAATTAGAAGGAGTTTGGTATAAATAGGGGCGTCCCTTATTCATAAGTTTGAATTCAGACAAAAAACCATATTTCCAATGCCAAAGAGCAACGATTGAAGGAGGACTCCTATCATGAATGACGAATTAAGAAAAAAGACTCAAGATACAGCCAATCAACTATTCGGTAAAGGGATCAAGATGGATCCCCCTTATCTGACGTGGAAGGAATTTGACAGAGACCTCGCCAATGATTTATCCCTGTTTATCACCGGCAAGCTCTATTCCAGAACTGTTTTGACTTTGCCCGAAAGGCAGATGGTTGCGTGTGCCATGCTGGCTGCGCTACGCGCCACGGATGAATTGAAACTCCATGTGAATGCAGCTTTGAATGTCGGCTGTGACCCAAGAAAAATTACTGAGATCTTTTTCCAGTTGGCACCCTATGCGGGAATGCCTGCTGTGAATGAGGCCCTTCAGGTTTATCGGGATGTCTTGAAGGAAAGAGGGGAGTGGCCCATCAAATAGAAGATCTGAGGAGGGCGAGACAATACGTCCCGGGAGGCAAAAAGCCGCTGTGCAGATTCTGAAAGCTGGCGCACTCTATTTCGCGCTCGTATTCGGAGCGGGCTTCGCGCTTGGAGCAATACGCATCCTGTGGGTCGTCCCGCGTTTTGCCACGAGAATAGCTGAGCTAATGGAAACGCCCATCATGTTCGGGGTCGCCATTTTGGCAGCGCGGTGGATTGTTCGGCGTCTCGCTGTGTCGCCCAAACTGTCAAGCCGACTTGGGATGGGTTGCGTCGGCCTTGGCCTCATGCTGGTCGCGGAATTTACACTTGTGCTCTGGCTTCGGGGTCTCTCGATCAGTGAGTATCTTGCAAGCCGAGACCCTATGTCGGGAGCGGTCTACTATGTGATGCTTGGGGTGTTTTGCATCCTGACTCTCGTGGCTCCGAGATGAAACTGCCCATCCGCTCTTATTACGATTGCCTGCCCACCCCGAAATGTTGGAATAGAAAGCAGATATTTTGTCAAGAATCATTGACAACATGTCACTTCCTGTTAGGGAATATTCCAGCTTAAATCTTTTTTATAATTCAATTCCAACCTTAAACTCCAGCCAGTTACGAGACTAAAGCGGTTAACCTCCCTCTGGCATAATTTTTGCTGTTAAATCCAACAAAATCAAATTGGTTAGGAGCAATCCGATGGAGTTAATGGAAAAAACCCTTGCTACAGAAAAAAGAAAATATCCAAGAATCAATGTCGATTTGCCAGTTAAGTATAGTAGAGCCAACTTATTCTTCAGATACGGTCGAGCTGTCAATGCCAGTGAAGGGGGATTACTTGTCTACCTTCCGGAGGAAATGGGAATTGGTCAACGTTTAGCGTTGAAACTATTTTGTCATTCTCGTTCTGAATTCAATACCCTTGAGACGTTCGTCCAGGTGGTTTGGAAGGATATTCATCTGAGGAAGGATTGGACATGGGATTATCGAACCGGAGTGCGATTTGTGGACATCCCTCCAGAACATATGGCTGAGTTGAAAAATTTCTTAGTGAACAGCGCACAAAAACCACCATACACTGCCTAACTATCTTTGATCCTTATATCGGAGTTCCAGCACTCAGATCAGGTTTCGTCGTAATTCAGGAATTCCTGCCTTCCTGAGATAGAAGACGGTGAGGCAAAGAACGAGATGATCATTTTGTTTTCAGAACATAGACATCCGCCTCTTCCTGGGTTGAATAGGGGCCAAAGATAATCGATTCTGGAAATCCCTTCACCTTAACAAAATAGGAAGTCTGGGAGTTCAGTTCGTTTTGGGCAGCCCAGGCCACATACTCTTTTTCGCCTAGACTCAATTTCAAACCCTTTAATGGGTAATGAAGGACTGATTGGTCGGGAAGGCTTCCCTTTGGGCCGACGGCATGGAAGGTGATCTCACCCCCTGCTACGCCGAACATGACCCCAGGCCAAGAGACATTTTGCGGCCCGATTTCAAACCACTGCCCGATTTGTGGATTTCCATAGACGTCCAAACGATATTCTGAAAAGATTTCTTTAACGGCAGCATGAACTTTCACCACGAGTTTGGCTGCCATACTTGGATCGTTAAGAGATAAAAAATCAACCCCTCTAAGGGGAGTGGGAAGGGTTTCCACTGAGGGGGGTTCTCCCTGGGGAAGAAGAATCACCAGTGGAAAGGAAAGTCCTTTGTGGGCCTGGAGAGTGATGGTGAGGAGCGAAAGTCCATATCGAATCGAAGGATTCGACAGATTCTCTTGAGATGATAAAATGAGCCAAAGGGTGACATCGGGCTTGATCAGTTCCTCCCTGGCCTTTGCCCATGCCATTTTCTCCAGATCATCCTCCCAGAAATGCCCCTTGACCTCAAGGCCATAGGTTTTGAGTTGAGAAATCAAATTCTTAACCGTATTTTCTGAAGAGACTAATGAAGAAAGCCATACTGTTTTCACCATTTCATCCTCCCTTATTTATTTCGTTCCTGTCCATCCGAGAGACAAACGATACAATTGACCTCAAATGCCTATCCCAAGCTTCATGCTTTAATCGTCCTTGGTATTCTAATAATGATCGGAAACGCAGAATGTGCCGATGGGTCTAAAAGAAGTTTCCCTCCGTGGTCCGATATAATCTTATGGGCGACGTTCAGATAAAGACTGAGACTCCATGGCTTCCATTGCAGCTCGGAATCGAAAAGTTGACAGAAATGTCTGCTTTCAGTTTTTCCGATGACAATCTCAAGCTCATTCTCTGAGTCCTGCATGACTATTTCCAAGCCGGAAGCTTGAAAACCGCTCGAGAGGATTTCCTTAAAGATTAAAGAAAGGGCCTTTTTAAAGAGATCAGAATCGAGGGGGACCATTAAATGGGGGGTATTTATCGTCAGGAGGGGAGGAAGACCGACTTTTTCGATTTCTTCCTGGATGAGCCGATCCATTTTTACCAGTTTCCTTTGAGGCAGCGGAAGGTTCACAAAATTGTCCACCTCTTTTAAAACCATTTCTATTCTTTCTACCGACGTCATGATCGCCTTAAAATGATTGCCCTTTACACTTTCTGATTCGGATGGTGTCATCCTTCTGACGAACCCTCCTATGACCATCACCGGATTTCTGATCTCATGAGCCATGGCTTGAGCCAGGCGACCGTAAGCCGCTGCCCGCTCCATACCAATCAGCCGTGCTTGTGTCTCCCTCAAGCTGTCCATCGCACGGGAGTACTGCTTTTTCAGGTCTGACCAAAGGCGACTATTCTCGATAATAGGAGCAAGGATTGAGGCGATGCCTTTTAGGAACGCCAGGTCGCCTTCCTGATAAGCTCCGGGGATGTTGCAATCCAAATAGATAAGACCATAGATCTGATTACGGTAGATCAGCGGAGCGCATAAAGCAGACCGGATCCTTAGTCCTATGACGCTTTCTTGTTCCTTTAGAGAAACCTCACTCAGTGCGTCCGCCAGCAGGAATGATTCCCCATTCTGGAATAATCGGTTAAGGATGCTCCTGCTGAGTGGAACCGAATCCAAAGCAGGGTCCATGCATATCGGTTTGAGAGAGCCGTCTTCCTGGAATAGGGCTATATATCCTCGATTTTGGTTGAAAATTTTTTTCAATCTTGAAAAAATCCTTTCGCCGAAAGCTGCCAAGTTCTGATTTTCAGACAATTCGGTTGTGATATCGTAGATCAGTTCAAGCCTCTGATGATCCAAGGGCCAGTCCGCTTTGGCGTCAAGGGAGTGTAGGATAACGGTTTGTTCCAAAGCCCCTTCTTCTGCCTGGGAGACCAGAAACTTCATTTGGCCCAATTGTATTGAATCGCCTTGTTTAAGAAAGGCTTTGTCATTGATCTTCTCGCCGTTCACAAAGACTCCGTTTGAGCTTTGAAGATCCTCAATCCATAGCTCATTGTTTGTTTCCCCAATGAGAGCATGCCGGCGCGAAAGGGTGGGATCTGAAAGGGACAGATCAGCTTCTGCACTGCGGCCAATCAAACACGGTAAGCTTATTCGATAACTTCTTCCTGAACCCATTTCTTGAAGAGCAATGTGTTTAATCATGGTGGCTATTTGTTCATTTCGGGATTAAGACTTTCCAGATCAGCGCCGGTGGCATATTCCATCATTCGGTTAAAGAGCCAGACGCCAGGCCATGTTCGTCGGTTGTAGGTTTCATGTTCAGTAGCCCATTCGAGAGCCGATGTCATAGGGATAAGCATGGCGGGTAATTCGAATAGCTCGGCTGCGAGCCTGGCTGTTGCCGTTGTCATATTTTTAGGGATCCGGATCTTTTTTATTCCTTTGTTGAAGGGATCGGTGCATAGTTCAGGAGGTGAAATGACATTATATTCCCGGCAGGCAAAAGGCCTGTGGGGGTGGATGCTACATGCATTTTCTTCAAGGAAGGGACATGGCATTCCCATCCGAAAATAGTCCCAAGCAAGCATTTGATGTTCCTGCGTATCTTCGATCTTTCTTAGCCTTTCAACAAGCCCTTTAGCTTCCATGGCTTCTTTTACTGCTCGAAAACGCGCTTCGATTTGGTTTCGGCGTTCGGATGGTAATGCATAGACAAAGTCCAAGAGAAAGAATACTTCTGGGGATGAGAGGGGTACAAGCTGACTGCAACAGACACCACACCCCTTGTGACATGAGATCGTTGCACCTTGACTCACTTCTCTGCGGATCGCCAACTCGACAATGCCGTTACAGAGTTGCTGCATGGGTGGGATCAGATTTGCCATTCTCATTGGAATATCTGGAATGCCTACCCTCGCAGGAGGAAGCTTTCCATCTGGCGTTTCAATCGTGATGGTGATCAATTTTACTTGGGGTTGAACGGCCTCTGAGGTCATCCGCTATGTCCTTCCTAAACGATTCAGTAATGAGAAACGTGTCCGCCGTGATAGGTGCAGTCTACCATATTTTCTACTTCTCTGATTTTGTCTATGGAGAGGAATCTTAATTTGTGGATAAGACGTTCCTCGGACATGGTCAGGTTGAACCCCGAAGGACGCACCCTATCTGTACCTTGGGGACCAGACGGTGGAGGCGGATTATAGAGGCGCTTGATTTTCTCCCCTACCTTTGGATAAAGCTCCTTCACTCTTCGAATCTCCTCCAATGTCCAAAGACGGCCCCTGCCAATGCCCGGACACCAGAATGTGCCATCGTAAGATACGAAATTTTCTTCCCACTCTTCTCGTTCAAGATCGAAATGATTCCATGGAAACACATTGCACAGGTCAGTCCGGGGAGAATTATGGATCACACAAAGATTGTCATGACAGAAGATACATCCCGTCATCGGATCGTCAGGGTGATTGGTTTTGAAGGCTACTGCATAGGTGTTTATTTGGGGGTCATAAACCTCTTGAAGATAACGGAGGGCAAAGGAGCATTCGGAAATGCTTAAATATCCGGACAGATTTCGGATCTCCTCCAGGCTCGGGTAAATGAGCGTCTTTTGGGAGCAGCAATAGCCACACCTCTGACAGTCAAATCTCCGTTCTTTCAGTCCATTTTTTTTGCCATCCTTCACGGTGATATCAGATGCAGAAATCATCATTGATAAATTAATTCACTGTTGATGTTACAATAGAACTCAGAACCAAAGGGTGGTTTTCTATTGTAGAGGTCGGCGCCGTAAAGTTCCTTTCTGCAATAGAGGTCAGCCCCAAATAGTCTTGTTGATCCTGCCCCTTGTGCCGCTCCCCTTGCGATGTTCCCAGCGACCCTTGATAATCGGCTTGGGTTAGTTTGACCGATTCTTGGCATTTTCATTCCTCCTTTCTATCTTTTGTTGCCCTCATTCTAAAAGTGATCAGAGCAAAGCCAAAACCATATTATTTATAAGAAATAAGATCCCCTGATCCTCAGCCTCGTCAGAATTTGAGATTAGGGAGTTAGGGCGCAACTCTGAATAATTGCAACAGCGTCACCGATCGCATGATCCGATGTGTTAAGGATTTCCTTTTCCATAAGGACCTGATGTAAATGTAGTAGAGCCTTTGCGATTTCCCTGAACGCCATTTTTTCCAAAATGCGCTGCTGCTTAATGAGCATAAGCTCTGTTCTTAGCTGTGTGATCTCTGCCATATTCGAAGCTACCAACTGATTCATGGAATTTGGCATCGTTACCCTCCCTCAATTCATTTGATTGAAATCACAAATTTTGCTCAACCATATTATTCGACCTTTATTCTTCTTATACCCACATGGGCGATTGATAATCATTGTTTTTGCCTGAAATGATCAAGCCATTGGAAAAAGGCAGGGTTCAATGCCTTATAGAAAGGGTGTAAAGGCTTATGAGCCAGTTCTTCAAAAAGGGTTTTAAATTCAATGATTGCATCCGCTTGGTCATCGGGTAAATGGGATTTGTCTTCTTGGAAGTATGGGAGTATCTGTTCGTAAAGTTGATAAAACCTGGCTTTCTTCTTTTTGTAAGCATCCATCGTTAGGCCAGGAGCAGGGGTATACTCTCCGACTGGTTTACGCTCCGGCCATTCGATGCCGAAATCTTTATCTTTCACTGGAGAAAAGGATATAATATTCATCGTGTTTAGGTCTACCAACAACCGATACCTGGGTACAGATATACGGTAAGGTCCTGGAGGGATCCCACGCATATAATAATAGAAAAATGCCATTAGAATCTTTGGTTTCTTTTCACCCTTGTTTTGGATTACAGGGATTGGAATGGAGAGAGCAAGCTCATCAGGAATTTTTTTAACCAGATCAGGATGACCATCTATGGCCTGCACAAAACTTTCTATAGAAGACATTGAATTCATACCTTTACCTTCCTTTTGCAGAAATGGCAGGGACAGCGTTAAGAAGAAAATAAGAGGGAGAATAACCAACTTTTTGCAATTCGGTGCCGTCTCCATTTTTTAAAAGTTGCATTCTACCAGATAGGAGAATCCGTTACATTAATATCACGACCCGGTCTCAAAGAATTTTGAAATCGGTCGGCAGGTATCGATTGAGCCCCCTGACCAGTACCCGTATCGTTAATAATAACATTCTGGAGATTTCCATTGGAATCATACTCAAGCCCGGTGACGGTGACAGCATGGCCTCCATTGACACCGGGTTGATTCCAAAGGGTGCCAGCATCATGACTTGTGATAACTCCTCTGCCCTCTCTCACGGCCTGAGTGATGTTATTCATGTTTTGGGGCTCCCGATGAGAAGGGACCCCGTTCTGGTCAAGAATCTTTTCCCTATCCTCTGGGCCCGTGCCTCCCCGCTCTGCAGGGTCGGGGTCATTTTCAGCAAGGCCCTGATTCAACGCCCAGTTCAAAAGATCATTCTCCGAAATATTGCCCCCAGAGGCAAGCATAAGCTGACGAGAAGATTCAACCCCACAGTTCTGTGCATTTTGTTGGCCCGGGAAAACGGCTAATGTAGCGAAGAGATTTCCCACAATCAAACCCCCTCCAATAAAGACGGTGCGTATAGCCGCCAGTTTTGGATCACCCAAGAAAACACCGCAGGCACTGGTGTCCCCACTCGGGGTCCAACGGGCTGCCGGCTTGCCTCCGATCATTACCCTTGGAAGGCCCGTGATGATAGGAACAGAAGGAGGGACTGACGGCGGAGGACCTGCCTGAGGCGGATGAGCCGGACCAGCGGAGGTTGCACCAGTACAAGTCACATAATCTCCTACCGTAGCGGCGGGGAGTCCCTCGATCATGACATTTGGGATCGCCCCTGGTTGGGGCGGCCCTACCACACCACTTGGTGCCGTTTGATCATGTGTAATTGGATCACCGATACGAGCAGCTGGAAACATGATTTCAACCCCTCTGTATATTTTTCATTTCACTTCGATTTCAATCAGCGCCTGCCAAATTGTTGTTTGATTAACAATTGATCTTTACCATACCCCCTTTGATATCAGTGATGGTGGTCCCGATCAGTTCAATTTGGTTTGCTTTAAGGCTGATCTTTCCATTGGGACATTCAAGCAAAATCCAACCGCCACCCGTAGCATTATTTTCAACCTTGATCTGGCCGCTACTTGAGTTCATCTCGACTGTTAGTGTATTACTCCGATCCGCAATTCTAATTCGATCACCTGTATCATCGAGAAGGATCCAATGCCCCTTCTCCGTAATAAGGGTTATCTCTGATTGGCCGGTCATGCCCATCATTCTGGCGTAGTGGTAGTTCTTTGTCATAAACTCAATTCCTTTAAAAGTATTGCCTTGAGCTAAGTGAATATAATGACCATCCGCAGTCGATATCTTAATATTGTTTCCATGGTCGGTCTTATCTTCTTTGCCGTCCCCCATGTAGAGCCGCTCTCCCCCACCGGTGTTAAGAGTGATACTGCCGCCCTTATCATTGAAAAGGAGCCGGTGTTGATAAGGGGTAAGGATTTCATTCTTAATCATTTCCTTTTCAGGGATTAATGCTTTATGCTCTCCCTTAAAGAGAGAACCTGTAATAACCGGCTTATCCGGATCGCCTTCCAGAAAATCGACCAAGACCTCATCTCCAACGAGGGGGGTAAACTGGGCTCCATGTTTCTCGCCTGCATAAGGGTAAGCCACCCTTATCCAGCAGGTAGTTTTTTCATCCTTCTTCCCCTCCCGATCCCAGTGAAACTGCACCTTTACTCGACCATATTCGTCCGTATAAATCTCTTCACCTTTTGGCCCGGTGACCATAGCTGTCTGGAGACCTTCCACAAAGGGTTTGGGTGTCTTTCTCCAGGGCCTGTAGGTTACGGAAGAAGGAATGCCAACAAAGTAGTTCGAATAACTTAAGCCGATGCTGGAATCCGCCCATTCCTTAAACACTTGGGGTTGGGCTCCTGTGTGACGAACTTCTCCCAGAAGGTATTCTTGATTGAAACTTTTTCGATCATGGTCGGTCAACTTGAACTTGAAGCCAGGTGTAAAGCGGGGACAAACACTCTGCCCTTCAGCCTTTTCCTTAAAGGTTATTGACTCTTCAAGGCGAATCTTTGACAGCTTCTTTCCCCTCCCCTGATCTAAATATCTCCCCGGGTAATCGTAGACCTCTAACTTCTGATAGGATTTATCCTGCTCCTCTGCTTTTAAATCCAAGGAGGGCTTCTCAAAATTAAAATCCCTCTGAGTGATCTTCCCAGAAAAGACTCTTTGAGAAAAGGAAAAACCATAAACCGATTCCTCTTTCGCCACCATCCCCGCAGGGTTAAATGTCACATCCGCCTTTCCTTTTATAAACGACTGATAGGCCACTGTGCTATCGCCGAAAACCAGGACATGCTTACTCTTGGAGTGTTCAAAGAAGTAAAAGATGCCCTCTTCCTCAAGAAGGCGAGAGATAAAATTCAGATCGGTCTCCCGGTATTGAACACAATATTCTCTTTGGGGAGGTTTATTCTGAAGCCGGAAGTCAAAACGGTCACTGGTTATTCCAGCATCCTGAAAAATCTGCTTGATCATGTCCTCAACGGTCTTATTCTGAAAAATACGGCAATCTTGCTCATAGGAGAGAAGCCAAAGAGAGGGCACCACGGTTGCCTGATAAATATTGAACTCCCCTTTGCTCCCTGTCTGCTTAAACTTATTGATGATTCCGTGGCAGTAGCGATCTTCCTCATCGCTCAAAATCGTCAGCAATGCCTCTTTTCCCACCACATCATCGAATTTGATTTCATCTTCACAGGCGAGAGAGGCGTTTAACTCAAAGGGGAAGGAGATCCTTTCGTTGAGCGTGAAGTCCACGACCGAAATTTCATAGGTTGTCCCCATCACTTTAAATAAGAACTTGGGTTCATTTCCTGCCTGAGTGGTCATCTTTAACCTCCAAAAATAATTTTGAAAGAGCCGTCTTCAGCCATGCCTAATGAGACTTCGGAGGGCATGGCCCCTTCGCTGAGACGGGCCAAAATCTCTCTCGACATCTGGGGGAGAATCGTCCCATTCATGATGTGGTCGATATTTCGCGCTCCAGTTTCAACCTCTGTGCAGCGCTGCGCAATGTGATCCACCACCTCAGGGGAATAGGTCAATTTCATTTTGTGACTTTCAGCCATTCGGGTGGCCAGTTTTTCCAGTTTAAGGGCAACAATCTCTTTGATGAATTTCGGATCGAGGGTATAAAACGGAACAATGGTCATTCGGGCGAGAAGGGCCGGCTTGAAATGCTGGCTCAAAATGGGTCGGATGGCGCTCGTCACTGTCTCAAGAGATGGTTTCTCTGGAGTAGAACAAAGCTGGGTGATCACATCCGAGGCTAAGTTGCTGGTCAAAAAGAGCACCGTATTCTTGAAATCGATGACCCGGCCCTCACCATCGGAGAGCATGCCCTTGTCAAAGACCTGATAGAAAAGGTTCATCACATCAATATGGGCCTTTTCGACTTCGTCAATCAGGACCACGGAATAGGGTCGCTGACGCACAGCCTCGGTTAATATGCCGCCCTCTCCATAGCCGACATAACCAGGTGGCGAACCGATCAAGCGGCTGACGGTATGGGCTTCTTGAAACTCACTCATGTTAACGGTGACCAGGAAACGGTCGCCTCCAAAGAGAAGGTCGGCAACGGCCAGTCCGGTTTCTGTCTTTCCCACTCCGCTTGGGCCGACAAGAAGAAAAACACCCTGAGGCTGTTGAGGGTCTTTCAGCCCGGCCTTGGCTGCCTTGACCACCTGGCTGATGATCTGAAGGGCATCATCCTGTCCCTTAATTCTCTTTTCCAGGTTGGCTTCAAGATTTAGAATATTCTGGGCCTGATCTCGCAGAACTTTTCCAAGAGGAATTCCTGTCCAGTCTGAAACGACTTTGGCGACCACATCCGGGTCGACCTCAATCCGGATGAGAGGCGACCCCGCCTGAATTGCCTGCAGCTCCCCGGAAAGTCTTTCAATCTGGCTCTTGAGTTCGGCCCTTTTCTCCTCTGGACCCCCCTGAGTGACGAGCTCATAGAGTTCTTTCCTCATGCCAACCAGTTGTTGAGCGAGCCCCTGTTCTTTTTGCCAGCGTTCTTTGAGTTTGGCCACTTCTTGATTCAATTTTTTTATCTCGTTCTCAAGCTCCTGGGGCCGGCTCTGATCAATTTCAAGTCCATGGAGATGATCCCTTTCAATGGCCTTTTTCTCTCGCTCCAGAGCCTGAATCTTACGCTCTTTATCGTCAATGACATCCGGCTTGGCTGTAAGAAGGATTTTTACTCTCGCGGCGCTCGTATCGAGAAGGTCAACTGCCTTATCGGGTAATTGCCTGCCTGAAATATAGCGGCTCGAGAGTTCTGCGGCAGTGACAATGGCATCATCCCGCACCACCACTCCGTGAGCCTCTTCATATTTGCTCTTCAGTCCCCGTAAGATCAATATGGCTGTTTCGACAGAAGGCTCATCGAGCTTCACCAATTGGAAGCGGCGGGCAAGGGCTGCATCCTTTTCAAAATATTTTTTATATTCCGACCAGGTGGTGGCCGCAATGGTTCGTAGCTCTCCTCTGGCCAAAGCCGGCTTCAAAAGATTGGCCGCATCGCTTCCGCCGGATGGGCCTCCGGCTCCAATCAATGTATGGGCTTCGTCAATGAAGAGGATGGTCGGTTTCGGAGAGGCCTTAATCTCATTGATGACGGATTTCAAACGGTTCTCAAACTCCCCCTTCACCCCGGCCCCTGCTTGAAGCAGACCCATGTCCAATCCCAAAATAGAGACCCCGCGGAGACTCTCAGGGACCTCCCCCTCAATGATTCGAAGGGCAAGCCCTTCCACCACTGCTGTTTTTCCCACTCCTGCTTCTCCCACAGCAATAGGATTATTTTTTCGCCGCCGGGCCAGGATATCGATCATCTGATGAATTTCACGATCCCGGCCAAAAACAGGGTCAATCTCACCGGCTGCCGCTTTCTGGGTAAAATCAGCGCAGAAACGGCTCAGGGCAGTTCCGTCACCCATGGGAGCAGCTTCCCGAACGGGCTTCTCTCCAGGGGAGGGTTTCTCCACAGACCCCTTCGCAATATTGCCGAATTGAGCGAGAAGGGCTTCCCGGCCGATGGAGCGCAAAAGATCGGTATAGCGACCAGAGGCAAACTGGGTGGGCTTGGCTAAAAGAGCAAAAAGGAGGGCGCCGGACCGGATGCGGTTTTCGTCAAGATCGACCGAAGCAATCAGCCAGGCCTCCTGAAACCACTCCAAAAGGAGGGGAGAGAATACAGGCTTTCCAGCATTGCCCGTACGAAATTCCTCAATGGTCTGATCCAGGGTCTTTTTCACCCTTCCTGTGTCAAGATCAAACTGGCGAAAGATGAGAGGCAAGTCCGACTGGGGTTCTTCTAAAAGCTTTGCCAAAAGATGTTCCACGGTGACTTCGTAATGGGTGCGGGAAACACAGAGACCGGCGGCTGCCTCCAAAGCTCGGGTGCAATACGGGTTCAAACGATTCAATAGAGTTTTAATGTCGACGGTTATCATAACTGTTTTCTCCTATGATGGGATGTTGGAATCTTCCAACATTCCATCATTCCAATGGTCAAGGTGCTCCCTGTGGAGGAAGAGTCGCTTTCACTTCTCCGATGTATTCCGTTGAAAAGGTCCACGTGTCCCAACCAAGCCTCGACCACATTGGGGTTCCTAAGCAAACTGTCTTGCCTTCTTTTTCTGCCAAGATCAGCTCAAGGTCATATTCAAGGGGGTCTGTAAGATAGAATTTGGTCAGGAAAGCAAGCCTCTGGTGATTTGGATTGCCCGGAAGAAGAGAATGAAACTGCTCGCTTTGAAGGGGCCCGATTTGAAGATGAAATTTTCCCATTCGGTCGTCGATCTCTTCTCCAAGAAAGGAATTTTCTCCAAGAGGATTTCCTGAGGCTCCCAAATGTAATCTCTGATCAGGAGGAATTTTGACTCTTCGTTGGACACAGGGAATGACTCCTATGGGAACTCCTCCCAAGGCGTCTTGAAGCAGGGTTTCAAGCCCCAACGAAGACCTTGGAAATTGTGTGAAAAGCCCTGTATAGCGGATGAGGGAATAAGACTCCGAAAGATCTTCTCTCAGTTCCTTTTCCCCGAGGCCTAAAAGGCAGAAGAGCTTTTCTAAGTCTTTGGGATTATTTTCTTCGACCAGTTGGAGGAACTCTCGGTACTTTGTCCAGCAACGGAAGAGGAGGAGATAGAGGCGATGGTTGAAGATATCGATGAAATCCCTGGTCACCGACATATCTTCGGCCTCTTCATCCATGAGATCTTCGGTATAAAAGGTGGGAAGTGGAGAAGAGGCTCCGTAAAGCTCAAGCATGGTGGCGGTGACTAAAAAGAAGGACCGGTCGTTGGTTAATTCTTCAATCTTCGCCACATCCGAGGCAGGAAAAGCAAGAGAAAGTTCAGGTCGAATTTTTATCTTCTCTCCTTCCCCCGCCTTCTTTTCTTCGGTCCTTTCCGAGTCGATGACAAAAAGGCGCAGGAGTCTCATCACTTGAAAGAAAGAATACTCATGTCCCTTCTTGAGTAGATCTAATTTTAAATTAAGGGATGATCTCCTAACCTCGCCGGCCATTGATAAAGGTCTCCCTTCAAGACTTCCTGAATGATCAGTCTGGTATAGGTATTGATGGAGGCGTAGCCTCCCAGAAATTGATCCAAGATACACCCGAAGAGGAACATGTCTCCCTGGCTGGCAAACTGGTCTTGACGCATATTGAGTTTGATCTCCAGGCCTCTCATCAGGATGCCAGAAACCAGGCGGTCAGAGGGCTTGGCCTCAACCTTTTCAATACCACTGATTCTTTTTCTGTTTGCTAAGGTGGCGGTCCGATCACGGATCTCCGGAAAGATATAAAGTTCCAGAAGGGCTCTTAAATTTTCAGTTCGGGCTAAGGAAAGGTAGTTCAGAGACAGATGGGAGAGAAGACGCCACAGAAGGTTTGTTCCCAATGGGGGTAAGACACTGGTCGTGGGAGGTTTAAGATTTCTAAATTCTACGAACTCGGGAGAACTACTGGTCGGCTGAGAGAGATCGCCGATTCGGAGATTTTCAGGCAGTGAGCCGTTGGTGCACATGAGCAGAATAGAGAGGGTTTCTGGCACAGGGGGACCGGAACCGGGGGAGTAAGCCGCAGAGAGATAGGTGTCGAACCCCATTCGTATAGGAGATTGTCTGATGGTGATGTGATAGGTGGAAATGGATTGGGGATTCGGGTTAAAAACCTCAAAAGGCACATACGCTCTCTCCTCGGCCGTTCCATGGATAAATCCAACCACCCTTTCCACGGAGTAGACTTGATAGTGCGAAGGGTTTGAGCCAGAGGGACGAACTAAATACTGTGTCTTTTTGTGGTCGAGAACAATGGGATCTGCCTCGTGGGGAAAGATGTTGATAGCGGGTGTCGCAAAAAGGACAAAATTATCCCTCTTTATCCGAGGGGGAGGAAAAGGGAGATCATCGAGTTCGAAACTGATCTCAAGTCTTGAACCATCTCCTCTTTCATGCCAGCGTTCCCAGCCGAGAAGGTCTAAAAAAAGAAATTTTTCTGGAGAGATGAAATATTCCTGAAGAATCCGATAACCGGGAAAGGAATGGGAGGGATAAGGAATCAGGGTTTCTTGGTGAGAGAAGCCCACAGGTTTTAAGAATTCCGGAGAAAGAAAAAGTGAAGGCCCTTTCTCCTGGGGCGTGATCACAATCTGTTTTAGATGGCGTCGTAAAAGGAGATAGAGGTCTACAGCGTTCGGATAATCTCCCCCAAGAAAGAATCGCAGGGTTTTCGGCTTCCAGTCTGAAACCTTCAGGCCATTCAATTCAAAAAGGAGTTTTATAACCGGTGAACGACCAGAGGGTTGAGAAAAGGAGGCGTCTAAAAGCTGGAGGGGATGGATTTCTATGTCATAACAAGTTTTAAAAAGGCAGGAAGTCCCCTCGACTGGGACAGAGGCGATATGGATGCCAGAGAGGATGGTCTGTGACTGTTTGAGGGTGGGTTTGGGAGTGAAGGCAATCATTGCCGTTGAAGGGATTGGCCTCAAATAGTGTGGCCAGATCAGTTGCATCAGCTCATTGATGAGCTCTGGAAATTCATCATCCAGTTTCTGTCCGAGAAGGGCGGTGAGGAAAGCCACACCCTCAAGTAAACGTTCCACATCTGGATCTGCTGTAGGGCCGCTCAACATAGGAGCAAGGGCTGGATGGGCCTTGGAAAACTCGACCCCGAGTTCTTTCAGATGATCCAGTTCTTCCTGGAAGTAGCGATTAAACATCGTTGAGAAGTAATCCCTCCCCACCCCCCCTTTAGTAAAGGGAGGTAAAAAGTAATTCCCCCTTTGTAAAAGAGGGACAAAGGGGGATTTAAAGAGTGGTCTAAACTTTATCTTCTGGCTTCAGCCTCTAATATCTATTTTCCCGTCAGAGTCAACGATCGTTTCAATAAAAACCTGGGTTTTTGATTCAGTAGAAAGTCTGGCTATAATTTGGAAACGCAGGGAAAGGGGATCTTCCTCCTGGGGAATGAAACTCACCCGAACAGCCGTGAGTCGCGGCTCATATTTCTGGATGGCCAGTCTAATCGTCTTCTCGATCTCCCTTAACGAATCAGGAAAAGAATTCAGAAAATCCGTGAAATCGGGAACGCCATAATCTTCGGCAATGGGAACGTTTCCCTGCTTCGTATTGAGAATTCGCTGCAAGTGCCTTAAGACCGAATCAACGATTCTTCGAGGATCCTCCTTACCCCGTCTTGACGGTTCTTTTTCCCAAGTTTGAAGCCGCTCGAAAAGTCTTTCCTCTCGCATGGAAAATCACGCAGATTGGGTCCAGTCGTCTATATGCATAGCGCCTGTCGGGACATAAGTCCAGATGATAGTAGCATAAACGAAGGAAACCTCCTCCAAATTCGGAGCGCTTGAAGTATTTGGGTCAAGGACGTATGGCAGCAAGCTTTTTATTGACGAGATACGTCCATTCTTCAACTCGATTGTGAAAAAGTGTTCGGTGGTGGCATCCCCGGCGGGGTTAGGCCTGTAAAATTTTATGGTGGCATCAATCTTTTCATTGTTAGCAAGGGCCTTATATAAGAGTGGCGAAGATCTGTCATAACGTTTGGTAATGGTAATAGGACTATGGACCCGTTTCCCCGTGGCCATACCAGCGCCAGTTTCACGAAGGGTATGAACCGTGTGCTCAAACTTTAGACACTCGATAGTATTCTCGCGCCCCATACTCATTATGGTGCTATCCCCCTGGATATCTATCCCATTTGCTTTTAGCCACAAATGACACGCCTCTGCCATAGTCCGTTCTCCTTCTCCCTGGTTTAACCCAGCCTACCAATCCGTTTCCCTCAATCTGAGAAAATCACCGTGGATCTCCCTACCAGGATCACCCGTTCTCTTTCTCAGGTTCGAATGGGCTCGAGAAGTCTCTCCTCTCTCATTGAGAACCAACTCTTACTACTTTGGCACCTGCCAATCGTCTTCGGCCTCAATTCCATCGACTTCCCAGGTCCAGATGATTTTTCGATAAGTGAAGGAAATATCCTCCATATGAGTAAACCTCTCTCTGGCTGGATCCAGGCAATTAGGCACCCATGGTTTGATTGACACGATGATAGCATTTTCCAACTTGGTCGTGAAATAATGCTCCTCAGCGCCAGCAGGAGTAATCCTGTAAAATTTGAATGTCACATCACTCATGCGCTCCCCTGTAACCAAAGCTTGATAAAGCTTTGGTGAGGTTTTATCATAAACTTTAGTAATCGTTAAAGCTCGATGCACCCGTTTACCGGTAGGTTGGCCGGTCTGGAGATCACGGGGTATACTGACTTCATGCTCAAGCCCCTGACAGAGGATTGTATCCTCACGGCCTTTCATCGTGGATGCTCCTTGAGAGATGTTACCTTGAGTATTTCCTGTGAGTGACATATGAAACGGCATCGGCATAATTTTTTCCTCCTTTTTTGTTTTTAATTGTTATTTCTTATCCAATTTACCAACCAGTGACAGAGTGAAGAAGGCGCCCATGTATTTGAAATGGGGCCTTACTTTAAGTCCGACCCGATACCAACCCGGCTCTCCCTCCACATCTTCCACAGTGACCTGTGCCTGACGCAGAGGTCTTCTGCTTCTCACCGCAGGGGATGGACTTTCCTGATCAGCCACATACTGACGGATCCACTCATTGAGCTCCCTCTCGAGGTCAGTTCGCTCTTTCCAGGTTCCGATGTTCTCCCTTTGAATCACTTTTAAATAGTGAGCCAATCGGCTGATAATAAACATGTAGGGCAACTGTAATCCCAATTTATAATTGAGTTCTGCTTCTTTGCCTGCCTTGCTGATCCCAAAATATTTAGGTTTCTGAGCGGAGTTGGCTGAGAAGAAGGCGGCATTGTCACTCCCCTTTCGCATGGTGAGGGCCATGAACCCTTCCTCAGCCAGTTCAAATTCTCTTCTCTCTGAGATCAGGACTTCAGTTGGAATCTTTGTCTGAATCGCTCCCATAGCTTCGAACTGGTGAAGAGGAAGGTCCTCCACAGCTCCACCTCCTGCGGGCCCAATGATATTGGCGCACCATCGATACTTGGCGAAGCTATCGGTGAGCTTGGAGGCAAAGGCGAAGGAGGAATTACCCCAGAGATAATGGTTATGACTGGCCGAAACATCTTCCTGATAATTAAAGGCCTTCACAGGCTGGGTATCCGGGCCATAGGGCAAACGGAGCAGAAATCGAGGAAGGGTTAACCCCACATAACGGGAATCTTCTGTCTCCCGAAAAGATTGCCATTTGGTATATTGAGGCCCGTCAAAGATGGACTTGAGATCTTTGAGATGGGGAAGGGTGTTAAAATCGAGGAGACCAAAAAAGGCGGGACTGGCCGCCGTGACAAATGGGGCGTGCGCCATCGTGGCGACGCTGGCACAATATTGGAGAAGTTTTATGTCCTGCGGGCCAGCTCCAAACTCGTAATTGCTGATCATGGCCGCGATAGGTTTCCCACCAAACTGGCCATATTCAGCGGTATAAATCGTTTTATAAAGACCCGATTTGACCACCTCCGGCGAGTCTTCAAAATCTTCCAGAAGGTCTTCTTTGCTTACATTGAGAAGCTCAATCTTGATGTTCTCCCTGAAATCGGTCCGGTCGATGAGAAGCTTCAAGACACGCCAGGCAGATTCAAGCTTCTGAAAATCTGACTGATGGAGGATCGTATCCACCTGGAGGCTGAGCTTTTTGTCAATTTCAGCAATCATATCGTCAAGAGCTGCTTTTGAAACCCTGACGGCCTCCCGGCCAGGTTCAAGAAGTTGAGTGATTAAAGCCTCAACCCCTCTTCTTGTGAGAGCATAGGCCTCGTCTGTTGGTTTGAGCTTCGTGGCCTGAACAATCTCATCCAAAAGAGAGGGCTGTTCTAAGATTTCTTCTTTCGCGGCAACTTTTTTTCTTTCTCTTCGGCCATACATCTCCCTCCTTATTCTTCTATCCCCATTTCTTTGAGGAGCTTTTTTCGTGCGGTTTCATCTTTGACCAGTTCCTGAATCTTTTTTCGAAATTCAGGGACATTTGCCAAGGGTCCTTTCAGAGATTTCAGCGCTTCCCTCAGTTCAAGGAGTCGTTTTAATTCAGGAACCTGCGCCACAATCCTCTCTGGTTCAAAGTCTTTGACTGAGTCGAGTTGGAGTTTGACATTCATCTCTTCGTCTGGTCTCCCGGAAAGCTTATTGGGGACGGTAAGATTTAAGCTGATTCCCTGGGCTTTCAACACCTCGTTAAAATTATCTTTATCAATATTGGTAGGCTCCCTTTTCTCCAGGGGGCGATCATCGAGACGTCCTGAAAAATCGCCCATCACCAATAACTTGAGAGGAAGTTCCACCTCTTCTTTGGCATCACCAATAGCCGGGCGGTAAACAATATTAACTCTTTCTCTTGGTGCAACGGATGATTCTTTAGCCATATAATCCCCTCCTTTAATTTTATTTATTCCTGATTAGCCTTTTCCCATTCGGATTGCCTCCGTGAGATCCAGTTTCGAAATACGGTCCAGTGTCTCAGCGGCCTTTTCCTTGGATGTCTGATCGGGCTGAGAATGCAATCCGAGCCACGCCACCTTGAGACCCTTTAAGGCTATTTCCGGATCGTACTCTTCTAACCTATAAAAGTCAATGTCCTTGATGATCTGATCCAGGTGAGGGAGAACAAGCTTTGTTTGTTTGTTGTTCACCAGCAGTTGGGTAAATGCTAAACGCCAAAGCAATTTCTCTTTCTGAGATAGACTGTTGCGAAATTTCTGTTGCAGTCCCTCGATGGCTTCGAGGAGTTTTCCTTTTTTGATGAGTCTTTGAGCCTCCTTCACCTCCTTTCCAATCACATCTTCATCCTGAGTCCTTGAGACAGGTTCTGGGATGGGGACGGATCCATCCCCCCCTGAGCCGGCTCGCATGGCAATCTCTTTTAGCCATTTTTTTGTCTCTGCATCTGCAAAGGGGGTTCCATCCGCAAAGAAAAAATCTTCCAAGCCTGAAAGGCGGTAAATCAAAAGAGCAGTTTCCTGTTGAACCACTTCTTTAGCCCGTTGATAGCGATCTCCCAAATTGGCTAAAGCCTCTGCAATCCAACGATTTAGATCGATCCAAAAAATGAACTGAGGGAATCTTGTTTCGGCGGATTTCAAAAGGCCCTCATCATCTCCTTTATTTTTTAAGTCGTTGAGAGCATTTCTGATCTGGGGAGGAGGCGGAGGGATACGTGTCTGCCCGTTGGTGGCCGGTGGAAGAGCGTCCGCAGTCGACCACGCTGCTATTCTTGACCATCGATAAGCCAAGGGGTTGGAGGGATCTTCCTGCCAGAGGTAGGTCGTCACCTCACGGATCTTCTGAAGTCCGTAATTCAAGACTCTCTGAGCATCTTTGGCAGAGGCAATGACCTCTGAAACTTCGAGTTCCTTTTCCTTCTGGATCGCTCTTTCTGGAGTCGAGGGGGTGGCTTCCGTTGGCTTTTCTGATGGAGGGGTTGGCGGTGGAGGCGCAGAAAAAGATTCTAACTGTCCCCAAATGGCACTGATCGAAGGAGGCTCTTCAAGATTCTGACGGAAAAACTGATCGATCTTTTCCAAATGCTCCTTGAGCAGGCTGAGCTGGTCTTGGGAGATGGAGGCCTGTCCAAGTTGCTCCAGAGCAATCTCCTCCTTTTCCACCCACCAATCAATTGCATTAAGGCGCGCCCTCATACGATTTTTAGCAGGGTAAAGCCCTTCCCAGAATTGTTCCAACAGATCACGGTATATTTTTAGGCCAATAGATACTCCTTCTATCTTGCGAGCATAGATCAATGCGACGGCGAGATAGCTGGCAACCAAAATATCTTTTGATTTTTGGGCTAAAATTTCGGAAGTCAATTTAACGATCTTTCCCCAATCCACCGTACCGGCTGCCGAAAGGGAAGAAAGTTTACCCACTTCACCCTGAAGCTCTTCGAAAACAGGATCGTTCCGGACATCTGAACCGGTGGGTTGATCTCCACGAATAGGTTCTTTACCCAGTAATTCGAGCTCCATTTTCCTTCACCTCATTGGACGGGACAGACCACAGTTGAACAAAATCGGTTGCCATTAAAGGCCGTCTAAAGACGGCTAAATGGGGACTCTCAAAAGTTCCACCCATGAAAAGGGCATTGGGAATAATCTTGGCCTCATTCTTGAGGAGAAAATGCCAGAGGCCGATCATTATAAATTGGTCATGAAGCGGGTCTCGATCTAAACGGAAGAAGACCTCTGTCTTCTCAGATATACTGGATGCCATTCTTCTTAAATCTCCTAAATCCCACCAGGCCTCTTTAGGATCGAAGGCCGACTCAAATTCCTTTAAACTTACTCTTTTCGCGCTTAACTCTGACCAATGGGAAAGGGGAGGTCTAATGTTCTGAATCTCCACTTCCAATTTTCTAAAATCGTTGAATATCTGAGCAGAAAGATACTCGATCTGGTCCCAAACTCTTTCAAAAGCGAAGGGTAAAAGATCCCAATGATCCTCCCAGCCATTCAGGGGTCCTATTCCCATGATCAAAAGAGGATAAGGTCGGCCAAGACTATCACTACTATCCTTCACCAGGCCACAAGCCAGACTTTCTTTTTGAGAACCCCTTGCCCAAAAACGCCATGAGCATAGTCCATGAAAAGTCTTTTTTTTGGAGGTCAAAATCTGGTATCCGTTCTCCACCCAATCTGAAAACCCCTTAATGAGCGGGAAGTCCGGACCTACCCGAAAGAAATCTCTGGCAACCGGATGCTTGCCAAAAGCAGCCCAACGCCAATTTTGATCGGATTCCCCTATTCCCAACACCTCACAATATCCTTAGGTGCATGTCCTGGGAGAGATCTGATCTGTCCGAGAACTGCCTGATCTCCCATAAACTGATAATTCACCTTAATGTATTTTATTCCTATTTTCTCCAGAGCAGCCTTCTCTCCAGGGAATTCATTAGGCGAGAACGTCCGGTGCCCGCCTCGTAAATCTTGAAGAAACTCGGGGAAAGCCTGATTGCCTGTATATTTCTTTGTAAGAACGATGTCTCCGACCTCGATTTGAAAAAGGACATCGCCACAGGTTTCAGGGGACCAATTAAAGGTCTTGCTGACAGGGTAATTAAGATTAATCAAGCCCTGGACACTTCCCCCACATTGAAGTTCCAATTTGGTGCTATGAGGCTTTAATCGGGCCTCTGGATTGGTATCCGTGGGAAGTCCTTTAATCACCACGTTGTAATTTTGCTTTGTCATTGCAGCAGCCTGGGCCTGGGCGCCCTTGGTTAGAAAAGCAAAAAAGGAAGCTTCGAAGGGGAGCGCTCCTCCGAGAGCCTCTTTTGCAAAATAACCTCTTTGTAGGCTACGGGCGACGAAGGGACCTGCGGGCCCTTTAAGAAATTTCCACACATGTCCATCTGGTCCTAAAAGAAGTTGTATTGCCTGTTGGCCCGTTGCGCCTTGGGTCTCAGCCAGCACCTTTTCTTCCCATTGGCTCTGAAGATAGCAAGCCGTTTCCGTCCGTGCATAGAACCAGAGGTATTCAATCGGTCCTGTGATCAATTTCCAGAATATCTCCTCCGTGGGTCTCCCTTTCATCATATTGTTTTTTAATTTCGTTACAGCTCCATAGGCGGTGAAGATAGGAGATTTGCTGGTGCTTGGATCTTCGCTATACACTTGGGAAGTCATTTGGAAGGCCTGGCTTCTGGAGGTAGACATGGGAGCAAGGGCTACTAGGGCGTTCAGGTACTCCTGATAAGCCTTGGCAGCTAACATTTGGGACTCCGGGGTTTCTCCACCAGCATCTTTGCCAATCGTTTTCTCTATAGTGCCAATTAGTTTCTTTCCTTCTTCAGCGGCTTTGCCCAGCAATCCTCCGGCCGCCCCCTGAGTCTTGCTGAGATTCTTTACGATCTGAAAACGATAAACCTGTTGGAGCCAAGCAGGCAACCCTTCTACTTTGACGAGGGGTTCGAGCTCTATGGCTATTTTATTCAAAAGGGCGTAATAAGGCCCTTGCTCTGTTGCCATTTTGGCTGCCATGGGTTGCCACTCTTTTAGACCTTTCAGTCTTTCCACCCCTTTTGGAAAGATGGCTCCGAAATTTTGCCAGGCATCAAAACAAACGCTCCGGTACCATTTATCAAACTCCAGTTTTTGATTGGCCAAAACCAGTGGATCAGGAAGGGCTGATTCGATCTCCTTAACCAAGGAATCGACCAGGTCTTTTCCCTTACGGGTGAAGGAAGGCGCAATCGCCTTTTCACCTGATGCGGTCAAGCTTCCTCCCCAAAAATCTTGAAGGGTTATATAAGGAACAGAGCCCTGTTTATCTCCCCAAACGACCAGCCAATGAAGATTCGTCCTTTTTAATGTCAGGATGTCCTTTAACCACGCCTGCAGCACATCGATCTCCTTTTTGATCTCACCCGTATCCAAACGCCACACCAAATAATAGAGGTATAAATCACCAAACTTCTTTTTCATTTCGGGTACAGTTTTTTGATCTGCCATGAACATGATCGGGTCATAAGAGGGTTGAGGTTTTGTCTGGAGGGTTTGAAAAGGCTGATCCTCAAGGCGTGCTTTCAGAAGATTGATGCGTCTTACCAGATGGGTGATATATTGTCCAATGATGTCGTCAGAGGTAGCCGCTGTTAGATTCGCCATCGAACCTGCCAACTGTTTATCAAAGGAAGTTAAAAATCCACTCTGGAACTGTTTGCAGTATTTATTCTTGAGTCCCACCTCGACTTTGAGGCTCTCATTCAATCCAAATCGAGGAATCCACCAGTTCCGATTCTGACTCTCGACTTTGAGGATCGCCTGTTGGAAACGATCCATCGTGATGAGATCGGCCAGGATATCCCCCCGCAACACGAGAGGTTTTGCAAATTCATAGGAGGCCCCTCGAATCGTTCTAAGGTTCTTAACAAAGGAGAAGCTCAGGAGACCACAAAGCGCTATGATGAGGACGACCCAAGCGGTTAAGCCGAGGTTTCTCGTTAAAATGTTCCACTCGATGGCCCGCTTGGTGGGAGCAAAGAGTCCTCTGTCCTTAGGCAAAACGTTGGCAAAAAAGTCATGAAGGAATAAGCCCCTGCTGGTTCCTGGCAGAACCTCTTTCTCTCCGATCAGTCCAAGAGCCTTTAAGAAGTGGGAATATGGAGTACCTTCCTGCCGACCACTGCTGAAGAAAAGACCTCTAAGGATCGGCGTCTCTTGATAAGGATTTTCCTTAAAGGCCCCCCTTATAAAAGAGTCAAGCCCTCGTTTCAGATTTTCAAACTCTTCAGGGAAGAGGAGAAGACCTGGATCAATCCCTTTCGATTCGGGTTGATGTAAGAGAAGGATTCGGAGATTTCTTAAACGCTCCCCAATTGTGTTGATGGCACGGTCTTGGAAGGCCGCCACATCTTTGGATAGATCTTGGTTGATAAACCCCATGGGTTGATCAAGACCTTTTTCCGGCAGACGGTCACAGAATTGGGTCATCCCCTGAACCAGGTCGCACTTCGTCACCAGGACATAGACAGGAAACTTTATCCCCAAAACCCGCATCAATTCATCAATACGACGACGAATATTTCGACCATCTTCTTCCAAGGCTTCGGGAGCGGCCTCGAGTAATTTATCAGCCGCCATGGCGATGATGAGACCATGGATGGGCTCTCTTTTTCTGTACTTGATTAAGAGGTTTAAAAATCTTTGCCATTCCTCTTTATCTCGACCTTCATCAACCGGAATCGCATATCTCCCTGCTGTATCCAGAATGATCGCCTGTTCGAAAAACCACCAATCACAATTTCTTGTCCCGGAAATGCCTGAGGTTCGAAGGACCTCTACAAAGGGGGAAGAGAGTTTGGCACTGTTAATGGCCGTCGTCTTCCCCGAGCCACTCTCTCCCATTACCAAATACCAGGGAAGCACATAAAGAGGGTTCCCATATTTCCTCAAATGTGAGCGTCTCAAGGCTTCAATGGCCTCTTTCCAACGTTCCTGAAGCTCTTTGAGGTCGTCTCTCTCTTTTCCTGTGAGCGTTTTGAGATGGGATTCATCCTGCTCAATCACCTGTTGAACAAAACGCTGCTCTCGACGCCTGAGCCACATCTTTCGGACAAAGAGGAAACCAATCCCCAGTCCGATGAGAATCAATAAGAGGAAGAATCCCACCCACAAGGGCCAATTCAGGCTGAGGACAATCCCAAAGACCAGGAGGATGATCAAGATGGCTGCGAGAACGATGAGAGAAATTTTAAGAACCTTCAGAAAAGTGTTTTTCATTTATGGCACCGTCCTTAAAAAATTTTCTCCTATACCATTTAAGGCAAACCAGTAAATCACAAATAACAATCCAAAAAGGACTACCGGCGCGGCAAGACAGATAATGGTGAGGAGAGAGAAACGAAATCTGCGTTTCTGAGGGCCCACCTCAAAAGATTCGGTGGGATGCGCCTCTGGAAAAAGTTCTGCCCTCTCGAGAGAGGGCAGTCCTACTGAACTGCCGATGAGAAGTTTAAGATTGGAGGTTTTCAATTGCTCAAGGAGATACTCGTCTCCTTTATGGCAGTAGCGTCCCATAAAACCCAAAGCGAGGCAGAGATAATAGACCTCCCTGACATCCCTTTGATGTAGGCCCAAGGCGTTTAATCGTTCAAAGAACTCTTCTCCTGCATCCGTGGTATGGTAATAAATGCGTTGCAGTTGTTCTCTCTGCCACTGATTTTTTTGGTTCCAGGAAGAACTGAGGATTGCCTCATCTACCCAGGCACAGATCGCAAAGCGGCCCTGATCATAGTCCTCTTGTGAGAAAAGGCCCTTCTTGAGATAACCCTCACTTTGGGTGAGAAGCCGAAGAGTATCCCCCTTGACCTGTTCAAAGGGAGACTGTTTAAGAGCCACCGTTTTCAGAAAATAGGCTACATAGGCTACCAGGTCCATAAAACAATCGGTTAAATGCATAATAAACTCCAATTTAGAGTTAAGAGGTTAGACTTAGGAGTTGAAACCATTTTTCATCCTTTATTCTTAATTCATCACTCATCATTCTGAATTATTTTCCAATGACCATCAGCTCAACCTCCATATCCTCTGGAGCACTGTCCCAGTAGAGAGCGATGTTGTGACCTTTCATCACCAGGGACCACTGGTCACTGTGGTGGTCAATGGCGAAATAGATAGAGTGCGCTCGACGAGGTAATTCTTGAGGTGGAACAGGAAGATGCTCCAATTCAATGCCAGGAAG
>Ga0210051_1000115_pt1 | contig 59469 bp, 52 predicted proteins | sample CryGey092014_all_FD_185464 | JGI IMG/M metagenome (GOLD analysis project Ga0210051, IMG submission 185464) | Groundwater microbial communities from aquifer - Crystal Geyser CG23_combo_of_CG06-09_8/20/14_all (SPAdes) (version 2) | ecosystem: Environmental > Aquatic > Deep subsurface > Groundwater...
TATTTTTTTATTACGAGTTAGCGAGTTATAAGTTAACGAGTTTAAACAACTCGTAATAAATAACTCGTAATAAATCAATAAATTAATAATCAATTCTATAATACCCCCCCCCAAGAAGTTTGGCAAGCCCGAAATTAACTATTGACCTAAAAAGAAATTCTTGCTAAATTAAGAATAATGATACGCCTCTTCTGGTACATTATTTTAGGAACTTTAGGAATCTATATCGCAATTTTGTTTATCCCTGGTGTTCAAATAAATGGAGAAATCTACAGTTTTGGATGGTCTAAAATCTTATTTCTTTCTGGATTAGTCTTAGGTCTTTTGAATTTTTTTATTAAGCCAATTATTTCTTTGATTACTTTTCCGTTGCGAATTTTAACTTTAGGTCTTTTTAGTTTAGCAATTGAAATGGGAATGGTTTTTATTGTTGATACAGTTTTCCCTGAATTAATTATTCCCGGTTTAGCCGGCCTTTTTTGGACTTCTATAATAGTTTGGCTTTTGGGTTTTGCCGTACCAAAAAAAGATAAGATAAAAGCAATAGAATAAATGCAAAAAATATTTTTTATTTTACAAATTGTTATTCCCATACTTTTAATTTTATTTATTCTCTTACAGCAAAGAGGCGAAGGTTTAGGTTCGGCTTTTGGCGGCGCCAGCGGAGGTTCTTATTTAAAAAGAAGGGGCTTAGAAAAAAAAATTTTTTGGGCAACAGTAATTTGTGGTATTCTTTTTATTAGTATCTCTTTATTAAAATTGGTGATATGAGTAAATTTTTCCAGTTTCCTTCTAGAAATCAGTGGAAACAATTCTTCTCTGTTCTCACTCATTTAGAAAAAATTCTTTTTTTATTATTTTTCTTTTTAGCAATTGGTTCTTCTGTTTATCTTAGTTATAAATTTTATTTAAACTCAACTATTGTTCAACCGGATTTTGGAGGAAATTTTAACGAAGTGGTAATTGGCCAACCAAGATTTATTAATCCTTTATATCTCGCTAATAATGACATTGACAGAGATTTAGTTGAGCTTTTATTTTCTGGTCTGATGAAATATAATGAAAAGGGAGAATTAATAAATGATTTAGCCGAGAGTTACGAAATAAAAGAAGATGGAAAAATTTGGGAGGTTGAATTAAAGAAAAATGTTTTTTGGTCTGACAGTAAACCTTTAACCGTTGATGATGTTATTTTTACGATAAAATTAATTCAAAATCCCGAATATAAAAGTCCCTTGCGAATAAAATGGATAGGAATAGAAGTAGAAAAAATCTCTGATAAAAAATTACAATTTAAATTGAAGAAAGGAGCAGTGGGATTTTTAGAAAATTTAACTTTAAAAATAATTCCGAAACATATTTTTGAAAATATCCCTTCAGGAAATTTCCCTTGGATTTTAACTTCAAAAGAATATCTGGAAAAATCTCTCATCGGCTCAGGTCCATATAAAATTGAAAAAATATCTCAAGATAGTAAATCGGGTTATATTAAATACTTAATTTTAAAAAGAAATCCAAAATATTTTGCTCAACCTCCTTTTATTTCTCAAATAACTTTTCTGTTTTTTGAAAAAAAAGAAGATTTAGTTAAAGCATCCCTGAAAGGGAAAATAGATGGGTTTTTGGTTACTGACCCAAAAGATATAAAAAATTTCTCTCAAAAAAATTTAAAACCAATAGAACTTTCCTTACCAAGATATTTTGCAATTTTCTTTAATCTTTCCAATTCTAATTCAATTTTAGCTAAAAAAGAAATAAGAGAGGCCTTGGCTTATGCTATAAACAAAAAAGAAATTTTGGAAGAAATTTTTTCAAATAAAGGAGAAGTTGCTCAGTCCCCTATTCTGCCAGAATTTTATAACTATTCTCCTCCGTCAAAAATTTATGAATTTAACAAGGAAAAAGCAAAAGAAATTTTAGAACAAGCTGGATTTAAATATATTGATGATTCAGGAATAAGAAAGAAAGTAATTCCTAAATCAAGCTTTCTTTTCCAAAAAGATTTAGAATTAGGCGCTAAAGGTGAAGAAGTGAAAGAACTGCAAAAATGTTTAGAAACAGAAATTAGCGGTTATTTTGGACAAAAAACTAAGGAGGCAGTTATTCGTTTTCAAGAAAAATATAAAAATGAAATATTAGAACCGAATAAGTTAAAAAAAGGAACAGGTAAGGTCGGAGCTGCAACGAGACAAAAACTTAATCAAATTTGTTTTGCTGATTCATCTGCTAACGCTGAGACCATATCTTTAGAATTTTCTTTAATAACCTCTGATAATTCTCCCTTAAAGGAAATAGCGGAAGAGCTCCAAAAAGCCTGGAAAGACATAGGAATTTCTGCTTTAATTATTTTAAAACCAATTTCAATTTTAGAAACAGAAATTATTGAATCCAGAAAATTTGAAACACTGCTTTTTGCCGAAGTTTTAAGTGCAGTTTGTGACCCGCTTTCTTTTTGGCACTCTGCCCTTTCGGAAAGTCCGGGACTTAATTTAACTGGTTATAAAAATAAGGAAGCTGATAAATTATTGGAGGAAATACGAACTATCTTTGATGAAAAGGAAAGAAAAGAAAAGCTTGAAAAATTTCAAAATATTTTGATTGAAGATTTACCGGCTATTTTCCTTATAAATCCTGATTTAATTTATTTTGTTTCAGAAAAAGTAAAAGGATTGGAAGCGAAAAAAATAATTGAACCAGCAAAAAGATTTAGTGGAATTGAAAATTGGTATATTAAAACAAAAAGGGTATGGAAATAAAAAAGCCGCAAATTCGTTACTTAAATGATTTAAAAAAAGTTCTTTATGATAAAAAATGGGCCGAAAAAGCTGAAAATATTGAACTCTATTATATGTATCGGGGAATAAAGAAAAAGGATGGACTCCGTTATGACATTACTGTTATTCCTTCAAAAATGTTGGGCAAGGAGTTTGTAAAAACAAAAGGTCACGAACATTTTGGTAATTTTAAAGAGATTTATATTGTTTTAGAAGGAAAAGCAATTTTTTTAATGCAGAAAAGAAAAGAGGAGCTCGTTGAAGATGTTTACGCAGTTCAGGCAAAAAAAGGAGATGTGGTTCTAATTCCTTCTGATTATGGTCATGTAACAATAAATCCCTCAAAAAAAAGTTTGGCATTAGCAAACTGGATTGCCGAAAATTGTAAATCTTCTTATAGTTTTTTTGAAAAAAAACGAGGGGCTTGCTATTACGCTCTGGCTCAAAGAACAAAGAACAAAGAACAAAGAACAGAAATTAAATGGGTAAAAAATAAAAACTATAAAATTGTTCCTAAATTACGATTTGAAAAACCAGTTAAAAACGTTCGAATGTTCAAAATGTTCGAAATGTTCAAGATGTTGGACAAGTGAAGCGATTGAACAACTTAACAACTTAACAACTTAACAATTTAACAATTTAACAATTTCAACATTTAACAAGCGAGGACATTCCTGCCGAAAGGAGCATTACGGAGCCAAGCGCCAGATAAAGAATTATATTTTTAAAATATCAAGGAAGCTTGGCGAGTAATAGCAGCGGCTGAAAATAATCCCTGTTTTATCTTTTAAGCCGACTGCGTGCTCCTTGAGGCAGGATGCCCGAGCGAAGCGAGCGAAGTATTGGCCCAGGTGGTGGAATTGGCAGACACGTTAGCTTCAGGAGCTAATGCCGAAAGGTTTGGGAGTTCGAATCTCCCCCTGGGCATAATTGCCTAAATAAACTTTGAATATGGAAAAAATTTCAAAACAACAAAATCTGCGAATTATTCCTTTGGGCGGCTGCGAAGAAGTCGGCAGGAATATGACCGTCTTTGAATACGGAAACGATATTGTAATTATAGATATGGGCATTCAATTCCCAGAAGAGGATATGCCCGGTATTGATTACGTAATTCCCAATGTAGAATACTTAAGAGGGAAGGAGAAAAGAATCCGGGCGGTTTTGTTTTCACACGGACATCTGGACCACATAGGAGCCGCTCCCATTCTTTTGAAAAAATTGGACAACCCTCTTATTATCGCTAGACCGCTGACAATAGAAATGATTAAAAGACATCAGGAGGATTTTGAGAGAGGAAGTTCAAAAAAACTAAGAACTATGTACATCAAAAACATCCAAGATAAAATCAACCTTGGAAACTTTCAGGTAGGTTTTTTCCCCGTTGACCATTCAATTATGGATGCAGTCGGCATAATCTTAGAAACTCCCCTGGTCAGCATTGTGCATCCGGGTGACTGGGTAATAAAACATAAACCCATAGACAAAGAAGAAATAAAATATACCGAACTGTCAAAATTAAAAAGACCAATCATTCTCATGCTTGAAAGTTTGGGAGCTATTAACCCAAAAACGCCAGTGACTGAAGAACAGATGCTAAACAATCTTTATAAACTTATTTCTCCCGCTCCCGGCAGAACCATTATAACCACTTTCTCTTCCCAAATTCTAAGAATAAAACAAATTTTAGAGTATGCTTCCAAAATAGGGAAAAAAGTTGCCTTGGACGGTTTTTCTATGAAATTAAACATGGGAATTGCCGAAAAACTGGGGTATCTCAAAGCGGAAACAATAAAAGATACCATTATCCCAACGGAAAAAATAACAGATTTCCCGGACAATAAAATTATCATTATCTGCACCGGCGGCCAGGGAGAAGAAATGTCGGCTCTGCCCAGAATTGTCAGCGGCAACCACCGATTTATTAAAATCAGAAAAAATGATACTGTTATTTTTTCCTCGTCGGTTATTCCCGGAAATGAAAGAACAGTCCAGCGCCTGAAAGACAACACCTATCGACTTTCAGATTATGTTTTCCACACCGATATTATGGATGTCCACATTTCGGGCCACAGCAACATTCAAGACGTCAAAGAAATAATAAGCCAAATTAAACCAGATTATTTTATCCCGGTTTACGCCAATCATTTTATGCTCAAAGAAGCCGCGAAAATCGCTTATGGCTTGGGCTTTCCGAAGGAAAGGGTACTTGTCCCGGATAACGGATCAATAATAGATGTAGATACACAAAGTGTGAAAATGCTGAAAGAAAAAGTGCCTTCAAATTATGTAATGGTAGATGGTTTAGGAGTGGGAGATGTGGGAGAAATAGTGTTGCGGGATAGACAAAATTTAGCTCAAGATGGAATGTTTGTTATTATTGCCGTAGTGGATAGACAAACTGGAAAAGTTAAAGGTTCTCCTGATATAATATCAAGAGGATTTGTTTATTTACGGGAATCCAAAGAACTGTTAAAAAATGTAAGAAAAAGAACAATAAATATAGTTGATAAAGCGGCTAGTTCTGGAGGAGCGGTAAATTGGGTCTATGTAAAAAATGAACTACGGGATAAAATTGGCAAATTTCTTTTTTTAAAAACAAAAAGAAGACCAATGGTGTTACCAGTGGTTATAGAGGTATGAGAATATTTTCGGGTATTAGACCAACGGGAGAATTGCATATTGGAAATTATTTAGGAGCAATAAAACAATGGCTCGCTTTGCAAAAAAGAGCGGAGTGTATTTTTTGTATTGTTGACCTCCATGCTATCACCACCCCCTATGAACCAAAAGAATTACAAAAGAATATCAAAAAATTATTTATCGCCTATTTAGCTGCTGGTTTAAACCCTAAAAAATCTATTTTTTTCATCCAATCGCAAATAAAAGAGCACTCGGAACTGGCTTGGCTTTTGGGAACAATTACTCCTTTAGGAGAACTAAAACGAATGACCCAATTCAAAGAAAAAGCGAAAAAACATCCTGAATACATTAATGTCGGATTATTGAATTATCCGCTTTTAATGGCTTCTGATATTTTAATTTACAACACAGATTTAGTGCCGGTTGGCAAAGACCAGCAACAACATGTGGAGTTAAGCCGATTAATTGCCAGAAAATTCAATAATACCTTTGGAAAAGTTTTTAAAGAACCTAAAGTATTCTTGGCAAAATCAGGAGCAAAAATTATGTCTTTAACTGAACCAACAAAAAAAATGTCAAAGACCGATAACCCAAATAGTTCAATTGATTTATTTGATAAAGCAGAAGATATTAGAAAAAAAATAATGGTTGCTACTACCGATTCAGAGAAAATAATTAAATATGATGCTCTGAGAAAACCGGGAATTTCTAATCTTTTAACTATTTACAGCTGTTTTTCAAACAAACCAATTAAAGAAATTGAAAAAGAATTTAAAAACATTGGCTACCGGATTTTTAAAGAAAAATTATCTCAACTATTAATAGAAAAATTGGAAATCTTTCGTAAAAAAGAGAAAGAATTTAAAAATAAAACGGCTGAAATAGAAAAAATTCTCAAACAAGGAGAAAAAAGAGCGCAGATTATTGCTTCTGCGACGATGAAAAAAGTAAAAGAAAAAATGGGCTTGTCTAAATGACCAAGCCCATTTTTTTAAATCATTAGCCGTTTTTTACAAAAAACGGCTAATTTCTTTTTGTCTTTTTCCCATTCAGGAGTATAAAGTTTTTTCACCTTTCCGGCATACTTATCTAACGCAGAAGCAAATTCATTAAGCACTTTCTCTGCTCCTTCATGGGTGGGATACGCCTTACCCTCTTTTACCGATTTTCTTAGCTCATCCGGATTGTCAATAATCTGGCAAGGCAGGTAGCGATTCTCATTAAACGGCTGCCTTCCTCTTCCTGCTTTAAACCAAGGAGAATTAAAACAATCCTCCAGGGATTTATCTTTGACATTGTCAGTTGCAAAATGGCAAAAGATGCAGGGCTCTACATCGCCAAAATTATTGATGTGGCAGAACCCTTTGGCATAAGCAATACAACCATTCACAAACGGCGCGTCGTTCCAGAAATCAACAATAAAGAGAGGTTTTGTTTCTCTAAGACGTTCTCTCTGCTCTTTCATCCAGAACCTTTGTTCCGGAGTCGGCATATCTTCGGGCGTACAGCCGCCAATCGGCATGGCTAAAAAATACCAGCCAACCAAAGCTCCTTTCTCAATCATCAAATCAACGAACGGCTCGCCCATTACTTCAAAGACATTTCCTTGATGGGTAAAACAAGAATAGCCAAAAGGAATTCTTTCTTCTCGGAGAACATCCATTATCGCCACCAATTGTTTGAAAACTCCTTTTCCTCTTCTGGCATCGGTTTTTTCTTCAAACCCTTCTAATGAGATTTGAAGAAAAACATTTCCCAGACTTTTTAATCTTTTGAGATGTTTTTCAAGAAGAGAACCATTGGTAAAAACCTGAAAATAGGAATTAGGATGCATTTCAAACATCTCCCAAATTCCTTCCCAGAAAAATGGTTCCCCGCCTAAAATTGTCCAGAAGGCCGGAGAAAGAAATTTTTCACCTTCATTAATTATTCGGTGAACTACCTCAATAGGCAAATCATCTTTCCTTTCGTATTTGTCAGCATAACAACCAAGGCATTTGAAATTGCACCTCATTGTTGGGCTGATAAGCACAGTATAAGGAGAGCGATCACCGTATTTTCTTTCGTAATTCACAAAACTCTTAGAAGGCCAAATTGAAGGAAGAACCAAGTTCTCAAAGAATTTCTGCCGAAATTCAGGAGACATATTTTCCTGGATCCTCTGCAATAATTTTAAACCTGTCCCTTTGAGAAAAATTCCTTTAGCGTTTTTTAAATTCTGCCGACTTTCATCTTTCCAAATCACTAAAGGAGTAAGCCAAAAAACCGCTTGCCCTAAAATTTTTTCTAAAGATGTTTCCCCTTTTTCAATCTTTCCGTTCAACTGCTTAAACACATTCTTTGCTAAATTTTCTAATATCTTCATATCTTTATCCTCCTTTTTAAAAAATTTTCATCTATGGTCTTTTATTTAATTTTTTAAGAACTAAACCTTATATACGATAAAAAAATGATTCTGTCAAGTTTTGTTTATTATTTTTCTTATTTCTTTTAATTTTTCTTCCATTTTCTTTTTGGTTTTCGCTTCCACTACCACTCGCAGAAGATTCTCGGTATTAGAAGGCCTGGCATTAAACCACCAATCGGAAAAGTCAATTCGCACGCCGTCCAAATGAGAAACCTTATTTTGAGCGGAGCGAAAATCAAGGTTCTTGCCGAAGGCAAGGTTCTTATTGTTTTTAAATTTCTTTTCCAATGCTTCCAGTGTTCTTTTTTTGTCTTTCACCTCTAAATTTATCTGGCCAGAATGGAAATAAACATTAAAAGGGCTCACGAGTTGAGAAATTGTTTTTTTGGTATCAGCCATTTCTTCTAAAATTTTAAAGAAAAGAAAAAACGGTTCTTCGCTAAACCAATTATCTTTAAAATAAAAATGGCCAGAAAATTCAGTGGCAAATACAGCTTTTTCTTTCTGAGCTTTTTCTTTAATAAAAGTGCGACCTACTTTAGAAACAATGGCTTTTCCGCCATTTTCTTCAATAATATCTTTTATAATATTACTGGAACAAATATTATATAAAATTTTTGCTCCCTTATTTTCTTTTAAAATTATCTTTGAGAACAAACAACTTATGAAGTCGGAAGGGATAACTTTTCCATTTTCGTCAACTAAAATAATTCTGTCTCCATCGCCATCAAAGGCGACCCCTAAATCAAGCTTCTTTTTTTTAACAAATTTCTTTAAATAAGAAATATTTATTTCCTCTGAAGGATTAGGCAGATGATTAGGAAAAGTTCCATCCAGTTCAATAAAAAGAGGGTAGACCTTAAAAAGTTTTCTTTTTAAAATTTCTGAAATTAAAATTCCAGTTACGCCATTACCAGTATCCATAGCAACTTTAAATGGTTTTATTTTTTTTAGATTAACTTTTGATAAACTTAAGTTTAGATAATCTTTTAAAACTTTTTTCTTTTGAACGCTCGCTTTGCGCCCGCCGCCTACGGCAGCCTCGCTTCGCTCGGCCACTGGGAAATTCAGCTCACTGCGTTCGCGAATTTCCCGTGCTCTTCGAGCACCTAAGACCATTTTTTTAATTTCTTTTAATCCTCCATTTTCATCGATATCAATTGTTACTGCCTTTCTTTTCACTAATTTAAAGCCATTATCAGAAGGAGGATTGTGGCTCGCTGTCGTCATTATTCCGCCATCGTATTTAAATTTACAAATAGTGAAATAAAACATCGGTGTAGTTGCTAAACCAATGTCAATAATATTTGCCTCACTCTCAACAATACCTTTTATTAAATTCTTATAAAGAGACAAGGAAGAAAGTCGATTATCCCGACCAATAACTACCTGAAGTTTATTTTTTGGAATTTTAAGTTCTGAATTTAAAAATTTAATAAAAGCTCTGCCAATTTCATAGGCAACCTTTTCGTTAATTTCTTGCGGGTATTTCCCTCTTACATCATAGGCCTTAAAGATATTCATATAATTATAATTATAACGCTGCGGCTATTAATTATTTTATAATTATAACAGAAATTTGACATTAAAAAAGGTTTTGCTAAAATTATATATAAAATACTATGAAGAGGTACGAATTGACTTATTTTATTCCACCAATATTAAATAGCGAGGAAGTAAAAAAAATCGTCCAGGAGGTCGATTCATATATTGTTTCAAAGGGCGGCGAGATTGTTAATTCACAATTACCAATAAGGAAAACATTAGTCCATCCTATAAAAAAGCAAAAATCAGCCTATTTAGTCACCTTAGAATTTTATTTTAACCAAGAAAAAATAAGTGAACTAAAAGAAATAGAAAAAAGAAAAGAAATTCTGAGAACGTTTTTAATCGAAAAGATTAAAGTAAAACCAAAAGAAACTAAAATTAAACCTGTAAAATTAAAAAAAGTGTCTCAGAAAAAGGTCGAGGAATTAGAAAAAATTGGAGAGAAAATAGAAGAAATATTTGGTAAATAAATCTATGAATTTGAACAAAGCTTTTGTCTTAGGAAACGTTACTCGCGATCCGGAAACGCGAGCTTTGCCCAATGGTCAAGCAGTAGCCAATTTTTCAATAGCTACTAATCGTTTTTATACCAATAAAAATGGCGAAAAAAAACAGCAAACAGAATTCCATAATATCGTTGCCTTTGGAAAATTAGCCGAAACTTCCGGTCGTTATTTAACGAAGGGCTCATTGGCTTTAATCGAGGGAAGGTTGCAAACAAGGTCTTGGCAAGATAATTCAGGGAATAAACATTATCGAACTGAAATTATTGCCGAAAGATTACAATTAGGTCCGAGATTAGGAACCCAAAGAGCTCAAGAAACTCAAACTAATTCCCAAAAAATAAATCCCCCCATTTCTGAAACTGAAATCCCAATCATTGAGGAAGAAGGAGGAGAAGAAGAAAAAAAAGAGATAAATGTCGAAGACATTCCTTTCTAAGGAATGCATTTCTAAAAATTTCTATGCAGTGTTTTTTTTGCCAACGTAATATAGCGGAAATTGATTTTAAAGAAACAGAAATAATAAAGAATTTTGTTTCTTTATCGGGAAAAATTAAATCCAAGAAAAAAACCGGGCTTTGTTCTTCTCATCAAAGAAAAATAGCTAAAGCTATTAAAAGAGCCCGGCAACTCGGCTTACTCGCCTGAACCAGTGGTTAGTGAGCAGTGGTTAGTTTTTTAATTATTTCTTCTTTTATTTTTTCAATAAATTCTGGATTTTGTTTCAGAAATTCTTTGGCCTGTTCCATCCCTGGGCCAATTTTTTTTCCTTCAAATTCATAAAAGTTGCCGCTTCTTTTAATAACCTCGTATTTCAAACCAGTATTAATAATATCGGCTGTTTTGGAAATTCCTTCATTATAATAAATATCAAATTCAACGATTTTAAAAGGAGCGGCAACTTTATTTTTGACTATCTTTGCTTTAATTCTGGAACCGACAATTTCATCTTTTTGCTTTATTTGGGCTATTCTCTGAAGGTGAATCCTCACTGAGGAATAAAATTTTAAAGCCATGCCGCCTGGTGTTGTTTCCGGATTCCCAAACATTATCCCAATTTTCATTCTGGTTTGATTTAAAAATATTACCAAGGTTTTAGTTTTAGAAACAATGGCAGATAATTTTCTCAAAGCTTTACTCATCAGACGAGCTTGAAGCCCTATTTGCTGGTCTCCCATCTCTCCTTCAATTTCTGCTTTAGGGGTTAAAGCAGCAACCGAATCAATAACAATTGCATCAACTGCTTTTGTTCTTATAAGGGACTCAACAATCTCTAATGCCTGTTCTCCAGAATCAGGTTGAGAAATTAAAAGTTCATCAGTGTTAACCCCAATTTTTTTAGCATAATCAATATCTAAAGCGTGTTCCGCATCAATAAAAGCTCCTATTCCTCCCATTTTTTGAGTTTCAGATAAAATATGAAGAGCTAAGGTGGTTTTACCCGTAGCTTCGTTTCCAAAAATTTCAATTACCCTACCTCTGGGTACTCCGTTAATTCCTAAAGCTAAATCTAAAGAAAGACTACCAGTGGGAATAACATCCACATTAGTTGGTTTTACTTCCCTTAATTTCATTATTGCTCCCTCTCCAAATCTCTGACGAATCTCATCCAAAACTTCTTCTAATTCTTTTTTGTCTTCATCTTTTTTCTTTAACATATATTTTATTATAACTTTTTTTAAAATTTTAATATATTCATTCTAAATTTTCCGCCAACCATCTCCCTGATTTTCGTCTTCAATTTCTTTTTCATATACATTTCTTGGTTTAGCCCCATCAAGTGGTCCGATTAGTCCTTTTTCTTCCATTATATCTAATAATCTTGCTGCTCGGGCATAACCAATTTTCAATCTTCTCTGAAGTAATGAAGCAGAGGCCTTTCCGGCTTCAATTACTACTTTTTTTGCCTCTTCATATAAAGGGTCTTCTTCCAAGGTTAAGAATTCTGAAGTTTCCGGTATTTTTTCTATTTCTTTCTCAATGTCTTCCATTAAAATTTCTTGTTTGTCTGTTTCCGAAGGATTTTCTTTTTGACAAAAATCCACTACTTTTTTTATTTCCTTTAGATTAACATAAATTCCCTGAATTCTTTTTGGTTTTGTTAAGGCGGCATTAATAAAAAGCATATCGCCTTCACCCAAAAGAGTTTCTGCTCCAGCCATATCTAAAATCGTTCTCGAATCAATTTGGGAAGCGACCTGAAAAGCAATTCGAGAGGTAATATTAGCTTTGATAAGACCGGTAATAACTTCAACCGATGGCCGTTGGGTTGCAATAATTAAATAAATCCCCACTGCTCTAGACATCTGAGCTAATCTCACAATTGCCGCTTCAATTTCTCTTCCTTTAGCTGCCATCAAATCAGCCAACTCATCTATAATTAAAACAATGTATGGCATTATTTCCAATTCTTCTTTTCCTTTTCTGGTTAAAATTTCATTGTAATCAATTATGTTTCTCGCTTTCACCTCGGCAAGAAGTTCAAATCTTCTTTCCATTTCTTTTGTCAACCAATTAAGAATATTTATTGTATTTTTTGGGGTAAGAATTACTGGCAGAAGAAGGTGGGGTAAAGAATTATAAATTGGGAACTCAACTCTTTTTGGGTCAATTAAAATAAATTTTAAAATCTGAGGCGAATTTCTATAAATAAGAGATAGAATAATACTATTTAAACAAATAGTTTTCCCAGAACCAGTGCTCCCCGCGACAAGCAAATGGGGCATTTTCCCTAAATCAGCAAAAACTGGAGTGCCGGAAACATCTCTGCCTAAAGAAATTGTTAAAGGATAGGGAGAATTTCTAAAACCAGCTGAACCAATTAAACCACGTAAGCGAATTTTTGCTCGTACTTTATTTGGCACTTCAATTCCTACCGCTGCTTTACCTGGAATGGGAGCCTCAATTCGTAAAGGATGGGAAGCTAAAGCTAAAGATAAATCATTATTGAGGGTAGTAATTTTTGATAATTTTATTCCATCGGCTGGCTTTAAAGTATATTGAGTAACAGTCGGCCCAATATTAACTTCTGACATTTCTACAGAAATACCAAAATTTTGTAAGGTTTTCTTAATTTGAAGACAATTCGCTTCAATATCGCCGCTTGATGGCTTTTCTTCATCTTCTTCTAATAATTCTAAGGGAGGAGATTTATATTTCCCAAAAGAAGAAGAGGTAAATTTTAAAGGTTGAAGGTCTATTTTTTCAGGCTTTTCAAAAAAGTCCTGTTTCATTTCTTTCTCCCGTTTAATTAATGGTTCAATGGTTTTAATTTTAAAATAAGATTCTTTTTCAATTTTTTCTATTTTTGATTCTTCTGGTTTTATAAGTTTCTTATGAGGTAAAAACTCCCAGAAAATCAAAACGCCTATTAAAATTAAAGCAGAAAAAACAAAAAAAGATATCCAAAAACCAAAATAATAAGAGAAAGGGAAAGAAAGGAAATAACCCAACCAACCACCGTATTTTTCTTGAAGTTGATAACTGCCAAAAATGCCGGAAAATCCTAAAATTAAAATAAAAATTGCTATAAAGATAGGGGAATAAATTCTTTTTTTCTCCGGTTTAAGAAATATCAATCCTCCTAAAGAAAAAAGCAAGGGAATGATAAATATTGCCCTTCCTATTAAATGATAAATTCCTTCAAAAATTAGCTCTCCTCCCTTGCCGGCTCTATTAAAAAAAGAAAAAACAATAATAACGGCAGATAAAAACATCAAAATAGCTAAAGTCCATCTTCTTAATTTAGAAGTCAAAATTGGATATTTCTCTTTTTTTTCTTTTATCCGCCCGTTGGCGGATTTATTTTTCTTAGCCATGTTTTTTATACCCCGTGCCTGCCGGAATCAATTTCCCTAAAATAACATTCTCTTTTAAAGAATATAACTTATCTTCTCTTCCTTCAAGAGCAGCTTTTATTAAAACTCGAGAAGTTTCTTGAAAAGAAGCAGCGGCTAAGAAACTAGCTGAGGTTAAAGCTATTTTTGAAATACCAAGGAAAACTGGGATACCTTTGGGAGGATTTTTATCTTGGAGCTTTAATTCTTTTTTTGTTTCTTCAAATTCAGTCCGAGTAACAATTTGGCCAGGCAACCAAAAACTATCTCCGCCATCTTTAATTCTAATTCGAGAAAACATTTGATTGGCTATTGTCTCAATATGTTTCCTATGAATGTCTACCCCTTCGGCAATATAAATTTTTTGGACCTCTTTAATAATATAGCGTTGAGTCTCTTCTTTACCTTTTGTTTTATAAAGTTTTTTTAAATCTAAATTTCCTTCACAGAGCTGCTGTCCTTTTTTTATTTTCTCACCATTTTTTACCCAAATTGCTACTCCTTGAGGAATCTCATATTCAACTATTTTCTTTTTATCATTTTCTTTAAAGCTAATTTTGATAATTCTATTTTTATTGTCTATGTCTTCTACTTTTCCATCAATTTCGCTCATTTGAGCTAAACCTTTTGGTTCTCTAAGTTCAAAAATCTCCTCTACTCGAGGAAGTCCTTGAGTAATATCTCCCCCACCAGCCACTCCACCATAATGAAAGGTTCTCATTGTTAACTGAGTTCCTGGTTCTCCAATTGATTGAGCAGCAACAACCCCTACCGCATCACCTATATTCGCTAATTTATTTCTTCCCATTTCCCAACCATAACATTTTTGGCAAATACCTCTGGTTGCTTTACAACTTAAAGGAGAACGGACTCTTATTTGTTTAATTTGAGTTTGATTAATTTTTTTAGCTTTTTCCCGATCTATTGTTTCATTTTTCTTTATTATGCCTTTAATATCTTCCAACGATATTCTACTAACAAGTTCAAAAGTAAAATCTTGACCAATTTCCTCGGCATCGCTTCGGTAAAGAATTGTCCCCTCTTTATCAGCACAATCTTCTTCACTAATAATTACTTCGTTAGCAACATCAACTAATCGACGAGTAAGATAACCAGAAGCTGAAGTCCGCAACGCAGTATCAACTGTTCCTTTTCTCCCCCCATGAGTAGAAATAAAGTATTCCAAAACATCAAATCCTTCTTTATAACAGTGTTTTATTGGCAATTCAATTATTTTTCCAGCGGGATTAATTACTAATCCTTTCATTCCGACCATTTGAATTAGTTGAACCCACCCACCTCGAGCCCCAGAACCAACAATTGAATGAACGGGTCCATCCTTAGGCAATGTCTCATATACTAATTTCTCAACTTTTTGTTTTGTTTGCTGCCAAACTCCAATTGTTTTAGATCTCTTTTCTTCTAAGGTTAGAAATTCTTTTTTGAAATAATTTTCAATTACATCAATTTCTTTTTCAGCTTTTTCAATTAATTCTTTTTTCCCTTTAGGCACAATTAAATCATCCATTCCCAAACTTATTCCAGACAAAGTTGAATATTCAAATCCTAATTCTTTAATCCGGTCTAAAATTTCAACGACCTCTTCTTCACTATGTTTTCCCATTAAATCAGTAATAATTTGGGAAAGAATTTTTGAATCAACAACTAAATTTAGATATTGATAATCATCTGGCAAGATAGAATTAAAAATAATCCGACCACAATTAGTTTCAATCAGTTTTAGTTTATTAAATTTGAACGTTTCGCTTCGCTTAAGAGTATTTTCAGGAATTTTAATTTTTGCCCCTAAAGAAATTTTGCCTAACTCATAATTTAAAATAACCTCTTCAGGACTAGAAAAAATCTTTCCCTCTCCTTTCTCATTTTCTTTTATTTGAGTTAAAAGATAACAACCAAGAACAATATCCTGTTGAGGAACAATAATTGGAGTCCCGGTAGCTGGTTTTAAAAGATTTTTAACTGAAAACATCAATGTTTTAGCTTCTTTTTGGGCTTCTTCTGATAATGGGACATGAACTGCCATTTGGTCGCCATCGAAATCAGCATTAAAAGCGCGACAAACTAAAGGATGAATTTTTATTGCTTCACCTTCAATTAAAATTGGTTTAAAAGCTTGAATACCAAGTCGGTGTAAGGTTGGAGCCCGATTCAGTAAAACTAATTTATCGGCTACTACTTCTTCTAAGGCAGCAAAAACTTCTGGAGTTCCTTCTTCAATTAGTTTTGTCGCTCCTCTTATATTATAAGCTAATTCACTATCTAAAAGTTTTTTTATGACAAAAGGTTTAAAAATTTCTAGGGCTAATATTTTAGGAATTCCGCACTGAGAGAGTAAAAGCTCTGGACCAACAGCAATCACTGACCTACCCGAATAATCTACTCTTTTCCCTAATAAATTTTTTCTAAAGCGGCCTTGTTTTCCTTTTAAAATATCGGCTAAAGATTTTAATAATCGTCTTCCTCCAGTGGTAGCAGTAGTTGTTTGCCCTTTTCTCATTCCATTATCAAGTAAAGCATCAACTGCTTCTTGTAACATTCTTTTCTCATTTCTAATAATTACTTCTGGAGCAGAAATTTCTAATAAATATTTTAAACGATTATTGCGATTAATTACTCGACGATATAAATCATTTAAATCAGAAGATGCGTATCTTCCACCATCTAATTGAACCATTGGCCGAAGATCAGAAGGTAAAACGGGCAAAATTTCTAAAAACATCCATTCTGGTCTAATTCCTGCTTTTTCCATTGCTCGGAAAAATCTTAATCTTATTAGAGTCTTTTTATAAGAAACTGGTTTTGTTTCTTTTAAATCTTTTTCTAATTTTTCTATTTCTTTTTTTAAATTAATTTCTTTAAAAATATTTCGCAATGTTTCTGCGCCTGTTCCGGCTTCGAAAATTTCTCCGTATTTTAAAGATAATTCACGATATTCTGTCTCCGCTAAAACTTTCAATGGTTTTATTAACAAAACCTCTTCTTTTGTCCTATCTCTCGCTATCCTTAATTCCTCTAACGCTTTCTTTACCACTTCCTTACTTTTGACTTTTGACTTTTGACTTTTGACTTTATTTTTGTATTCTTTCTCAATCTCTTCTAAAATTTTCTTTTTTGCCTCTTCATTTACTTTTTTAATAATGTAAGCAGCGAAATAAATAATCTTTTCTAATTGAAGCATTGGAATATCCAATACCATTCCAATCCTTGAAGGCATTCCTCGTAAAAACCAGATATGACTACAAGGGCTAGCTAAACTTATATGGCCCATTCTTTCCCTTCTAACCGAACTTCTGGTTACTTCTACTTGACATCTATCACAAATTATTCCTTTATATCTAATTCCTTTATATTTCCCGCAATAACATTCGTAATCTTTTGTTGGACCAAAAATCTTTTCACAAAAAAGACCATCTTTTTCCGGTTTTTGAGTTCGATAGTTAATGGTTTCTGCCTTTATTACTTCTCCATGCGACCACTTTAAAATTTCGCCAGAAGAAGCAAGTTTTATTCTAATTGATTTAAAATCGCTTACATACATAATTTAATTTTTAATTTTTAATTTCTAATTTTTAATAAATTTTCAATGAAACAATTTTCAATTAAGGAGCGAAGGAACTAATTTTTATGGAGCATCCGCAGGCAAATTGCATGGTTTCGCCGAAGGCGAAAATTTGCCGAGGACATAAGCTTTGCTTCTCGCTGGGAAGCAAAGCGGCTCCTAAAAATTATGTTCCTGAGCGAATCATTTTTCTTTTATTTCAATACTCAGCCCTAAGGATTTCAATTCGGCTACTAATAAGTTAAAAGAGGCAGGAACATTAGGACTCTTTATCGGCTCTCCTTTTAAAATTGCCTCATAAGTAGTTGCCCGACCCGGAACATCATCGGATTTTATTGTTAACATTTCCTGTAAAGTATAAGCTGCCCCATAACCTTCCAAAGCCCAAACTTCCATTTCTCCGAACCGCTGACCGCCAAATTGAGCTTTCCCCCCCAAAGGCTGTTGAGTAATCAAAGAATAAGGACCAATAGAACGCATATGAATTTTATCCTCCACCATATGAATCAATTTTATCATATACATATACCCAACTGTAATTTTTTTAGGAAATGGCAAACCAGTTCTACCATCGTAAACAGTTATCTGCCCCGTCTCGGGTAAATCAGCTCTTTTTAATTCTTTTTTAATATCTTCTTCGGTCGCTCCTAATAGTCCTGGAGTAATTGCCAAATATCCTAACTTTTTTGCTGCCCAACCTAAGTTTGTCTCTAAAATCTGACCAAGATTCATTCGAGAAACTACTCCTAAAGGATTTAAAACAACATCAATAGGTGTTCCGTCTTCCAAAAATGGCATCTCTTCTTCTGGTAAAATTTTTGCTGCTACTCCTTTATTTCCATGACGTCCAGTCAATTTATCTCCAACTTTAATTTTTCTAATTTGACCTATTTCCACTTGAATTCGTTTAATTACTCCTGGTTCTAATTTATCACCTCTTTTTCGGGAAAAAACTTTAACCGAAATCACCCTTCCTTTTTTGCCATACTCCATCTTTAATGAGGTATCTTTTATTTCTTTTGCTTTTTCACCAAAAATAGCCCGTAATAATCGTTCTTCAGCTGTTAAACCTGTCTCTCCTTTTGGAGAGATTTTTCCAACTAAAATATCTCCTGGGTTCACTTCTGCCCCAATTCTAATAATTCCTTCTTCATCCAAATCTTTTAATTTTTCCTCAGAAACATTAGGAATATCACAAGTGGTAACCTCCGACCCTAACTTTGTTTCTCTAACATCGCAAATAAAATCTTCAATATGAAGAGAAGTAAAAATATCATCTTTTAGCAATTTTTCTGAAATACAAATTGCATCTTCAAAATTTCCTCCCCGTAATGGTAAAAAAGCAACTAAAATATTCTTTCCCAAAGCCAACCTCCCTTTATCAATAGCAACACCATCAGCTAAAATTTCTCCTTTTTTTACTTTTTGACCAATTTTTACTATCGGTCTTTGATGAAAACAAGTATATTGATTAGAACGAATAAAATTCCGCAAATGATAAACAATCTCTCCTTTTTTGGTTTTAACTTTAATAACTGAGGCATCAACATAAGAGATGAGCCCATCGTCTTCGGCTATCGCTTCTTCACCTGAATCATAAGCTACTTTTCTTTCTGTCCCAGTACCTACTAATGGCGCTTCTGGCATTACTAATGGTACAGCTTGACGCTGCATATTAGAACCCATCAAAGCTCGATTGGCATCATCATTTTGTAAAAAAGGAATAAGGGCAGCAGTAACACTAATCGGTTGTTTTGAGGAAACATCTATAAAATCAATTTCAGTTTTTTTCACCATCACTGGTTCTCCCTTTTTTCTTGCTTCTACTTCTTCTCCTAAAATTTCTCCTTTTTCCGAAATTTTTGTACCAGCATGAGTAAGATTATATTTCTCTTCTTCAAAAGCATTAAGATATTGAATTTCTCTTGTAACTTTTCCGTTTTTAACTTTGAAATAAGGGGTTTCAATAAAGCCGTAAGGATTAACCCGAGCAAAACAGGCCAAATGATTAATTAAACCAACATTTTGTCCTTCTGGTGTTTGAATAGGACAAATTCTACCATAATGACTAGGTTGAACATCTCTAACTTCAAATCCAGCTCGCTCTCGAGTTAATCCTCCTGGTCCAGTAGCAGTTAATCTTCTTTTATGTTCTAAAGCGCTTAAGGGATTTTCACCATCCATAAATTGAGCAAACTGTGAAGAACTAAAAAATTCCTGGACAACGCTCATAATCACTCGGGGATTAATAAGTTGAACTGGCATCAATGTTTTTGGGTCTAAAGTCGACATTCTATCTTTAATCACTCTTTCCATTCTCATTAATCCTATTCTTAAACGATTCTGTAAAAGTTCAGCTAAAGTTCTTACTCTTCTATTCCCTAAATGATCAATCTGATCTGGTTGAGCTCCGGGAGTATTGTTTAGTCTGATTATCTCTCGAATAATAGCAATGACATCTTGAAGGGTCAAAACTCTATCTTTTTTTTCAATTTCCTTCTCTTTTTTAGGTTTTAATTCTTCTAATCTTTGCCACATTTTCCATCTTCCAACTTTAGACAAATCATAGCGAGAAAAATTAAAAAACATATTCCAAATTAAATCTTTAGCAGCATCAGGACTGGCGAATTCTCCTGTCCGCAGTTTTCTATAAATCTCAATCAAGGCCTCATCTTGATTATGAGCGTCATCTCTTTTTATTGTTTTTTCAATATAATTTATTTCTTTTTTTTCAACATCCTTAAAAGTTTTTTTTAATTCTCCATCTTTTGATAAACCAAAAGCTCGTAATAGAGTAGTAGCTGACACTTTTCTTTGTCGATTTATTCGAACGCTAATTACACCAGAATTCTCAGTATCAAGTTCCAACCAAGCCCCTCTGTAAGGAATAATTTTTGCTCCAAAAAAATTTTTCCCTTGAAAATTTCTGGAAGTAAAAAAAGCACCAGGAGAACGAATAAGTTGAGAAATTACTACCCGTTCTACTCCGCTAACAACAAAAGTGCCGTTCTCGGTCATAAGTGGAAAATCAGTAAGAAAAATTTCTTGTTCTTTTACTTCTTTTGTTTTCAAATTGCGGAGAATAGCTTTAACTCGAAGTGAAGCATCAAAAGAATCATTATTTAATCTTGCCTCTAAATAATTTTTATATTTTGGCTTACCTAATTTATAATCAGTAAAACTAAGCTCCCAATGAAGCCGGGTATAATCACTAATAGGAAAAATTTCCTCGAAGAGTTCTTTTAAAGTATATTTCCAAAAATATTCCCAAGTTTCCTTTTGTAATGACAAAAGAGAAGGCAAATGAAAAGAAAGTTTAGATTTTGAAAAGACTTTTACTTCCATAAAGTTGCTTCGCTCGGGCATCCTGCCTCAAGGAGCACGCAGTCGGCTTAAGTGATAAAACAGGGATTATTTTCAGCCGCTGCTATTACTCGCCAAGCTTCCTTGATATTTTAAAAATACAATTCTTTATCTGGCGCTTGGCTCCGTAATGCTCCTTTCAGCAGGAATGCCCTCGCTCCTTTTATTAGTTTTAAAATTAAAAAAAACAAAAAAGAATCCTCTTCTTTAACAAGGTTTATATTTAATTTATAAATGCAAATAAAAAATTAAAGAAATTTTCACAATCAGTTATATATTTTATATTTTCTTTTTTAAAATGTCAAATGCCTAACCATAAACTTTTATACTTTGGATGAGCCCTAAACCAAGATAAAAAGATAAAAGCTGCGACCCTCCATAGGATACTAACGGAAGGGGAACTCCAATAATTGGTAAAATTCCGAAAGACATTCCAATATTTATAAAACTTTGAATAAAGAAAAAGAAGGCGAAACCAGAAGCAAAAAGACGGGAAAAATTATTAGAAGAATAAAGAACTATTTTAATTATTCTCCAGATAAAAATCAATAAAAAAAGAAAAAGGAGGGAAATTCCTAAAAAACCTGTCTCTTCAGCTATCGCAGAAAAAATAAAATCAGTTTTGGGTTCTGGTAAAAAACCTGATTGGGTTTGCGACCCCTTGCCAATTCCCTTCCCTAAAATCCCTCCCGAACCAATAGCAATTTTGCTTTGATTAATATTCCAAGAAATTCCTCGAGGGTCTAATCTCGGATTCAGAAAGGTTATTACCCTTTGTTTTTGATAATCTTTCAATAAAAAGAACCAAGAAAATGAAAAAATTAAAGAAAAAATTAAAAGTAAAATCAAAAAGTGAGAAATTTTTATTCCCGAGAACATAATAACACTAAACCATAAAAAAATCAAAAGAAGACCTGACCCTAAATTAGGTTGAAGAAAAATTAAAAAAAATGGAATAAAAGTATAACCAAAAGAGGTGAGAAGATGCCGAAAATTATAAATTTCAATATGATATTTTGAAAAATACCTGCTTAACAATAAAAGTAAAATAATGGCCAAAAAGGGAATGGGGTCAAAAGAAAAAGGACCGATTCTATACCATCCCTTTATTCCTCTAATTTCTTGAGCGAAAAATAAAAGACCTAGCAATAAAAAGCAAAAAATAATATATAAGCTAAAAATTAAATAAGAATTAGCTCGCAAAGTACGGTAATCAAAAAAACTAAAAAAAAGCATTAAAAAGAATCCGATAATAAAGAAAAAAAGTTGTTTTTTAAAAAAAGTGAAGTCGCCTGAATTAACAGCCATTCCGTAAATTGAAACAAGCCCAAAAGAAGTTAAACAAATTGCCGAAATAACTAAAACCCAATCAATTTTTTTAAAATGGCCAATGAATGTCATAATAACTTTAAAAACTCTTTTTCCGATAAGATTTTTATTCCTAATTCTTTTGCCTTTTTAAATTTTGAACCAGGTTCTTTACCTGCCTGCGCAGGCGGGCCTGCAATTACAAAATCCGTGTCTTTTGAAACTGTCTCAGAAATCTCTCCTCCTAACAACCGAATTTTTTCTTTGGCTTTATCTCTGGTTAAGGTTTCCAATTCACCAGTTAAGACAAAAATCTTTCCCCGTAATTTTTGTTCTTTGTTCTTTGTTCTTTGTTCTTTTATTTTTATTCCCGTTTTTTTTAACTGCTCTAAAAAATTTAAATTTCTTTTATCTTTAAACCACTTAAAAATTGATTTAGCTACTACTGGACCAATATCTTTTATTTTTTCTAAATCTTTTAATTCAGCTTTTCTAATGTTTTTTAAAGAACTGAATTGTTGAGCTAAATCATAAGCGGTTTCTTCCCCAACGTTTCTAATCCCTAAAGCATAGATTAATCTCGGTAAAGTAATTTCTTTTCTTGATTGAATGGCATTAATTAAATTTTGGGCCGATTTTTCGGCAAACCTTTCTAACGGAATTAAATCACCTTCTTTCAATTTAAACAAATCACTGGGGTCCTGAGTCAAACCCTCTTCAATTAATTTATCAATAATTTTGGGACCTAAACCAGCAATATCAAAAACGCTTTTGGAAACGAAATGATGAAAATATCTTCTTTGTTTGCCAAAACATTTTAGATTGGGACAACGAGAAACCACCTCTCCTTTGGACTTGATAATTTTGGAACCACAAAATGGACATTTGTCTGGCATTTTAAATTCTTTTTCTTTACCGATACGCAATTCAGGCAGGACCTTTATAATATCAGGAATTACATCGCCAGCTCTACCAACAATAACCGTATCTTTTATTTTTAATCCCAATCTTTTTATCTCATCTTCATTATGAAGGGTCGCCCGAGAAATCGTTACTCCTCCCACTTCAGTTGGTTTTAAAATAGCGACTGGGGTTAAAGCGCCCGTTCTTCCTACTTGAACTTTTATATCAAGAACAACAGTTGTTGCTTGCTTCAAAGGAAATTTATAAGCAACAGCGGCCCGAGGACTTTTGCCCACAATACCAAGTTTCTCAAAAATTTTATTATCATTGATATTGACAACAATCCCGTCTATTTCATAGGGTAATTTTTCTCTATTCTTTTCTAAAAAGCGATGATATTCAAAAACTTCTTTTAAATTTTTGCAAGAGCGGCAATATTTATTATTGGTTTTAAAACCTAAGGATTGAAGAATTTGATGTTTTTTTTGGTGAGTTTTCTGTTCTAAATCGCTAACTAAATCATAGATATTTGAATCTAATTTTCTGGAAGCAGTAATTTTAGGGTTTAATTGTCTAATAGAGCCGGCAGCTAAATTTCTGGGATTGGCATAAAGGGGAAGGTTTTTTTTCTTCTGTTCTTTGTTTATCTTTTCAAATTCGGCTTTTCTAATAATCACTTCGCCCCTGACCACTATTTCTTTTACTTTGAACGCTCCGCTTCGCTTCGCTATAAACTCTGCTTCGCTCCGTTTTAAATTTTCTTTTTCTTCCAACCTTAAGGGAATGGCTTCAATAGTTTTTAAATTTTGAGTAACATCTTCACCGATTATTCCATCCCCGCGGGTTAAACCAGTTTTTAAAATGCCATTTTCATAAACCAGTTCAATGGCTAAACCATCCAGTTTTGGTTCGCAAAAAAAATCAATTTTTTCTTTTTCTTTTGGTAATAAAAGTTTTTCATTTCTCTCCAACCAATTTTTCATATCTTGTTCAGAAAAAGCATCATTTAAAGATAACATCGGTTGAAAATGTCTTTTTTTTTCAAATTTTTCTAAGGGTTTGCCGGCTACCCTTTGAGTCGGTGAATCAGGAGTAATAAATTCCGGATATTTTTGTTCTAAATCAAAAAGTTCTTTTTTTAAAGAATCAAGCGCTGCTTCAGATATCTCTTGTCTATCCAAAACGTGATAAAGATAGCGATGGTAATTGATAAGCTTTTTAAGTTTTTCAATTCTTTGTTTTGTTTCCGTTTTGTTCATATAGTTTTAAGCGAAGGCGGGCAGAAGCGAAGCAGGATATAAAATGAGCGAGGCAGGGCTGATGAGAAGTGCATTACGGAGCCAAGCTCGAGATAGAGTTTGCGCTTTCAAATAAACTGTTTTTAAGGCTTGGCGAGTAATAGCCGCGGCTGGAAATAAACTTCCTCTTACTGATTAGCCGACGGCGTGCACTTCGAAGCAGCACTGCCGAGCGAATCAGTATTCTATCTCAATTGCTCGATTTGTTTCTTTATAATTGCCGTAAGAAATATGCTTTGAACCTTCAACCGAAACAGTATAGCTTGCTTTTAAATTGTCTCTTATTATAAGTTCACCTGTTACAATTCCAGTTCCATATGGTTCTTTTCTTAAATTATAAAGCGAATGTTCTATCCCAGCATCAGCTGCGTAAAAGGCAACTATTGAATCGCCTAAAGGACTAATTATTTGAATCTCTCCAATTAATAGAACAACCAAACCCAAAATCACTGTCATTGAAACAGTTAAAATTACAATAACTAAATAAAGAGAAATCCCTTTGTTCATATATTTTTAATATTGGACATCTAAATCTCTTTGGGAAATAGTCGCTTGAAGTTTCATTTCTTGCTTTTCCAACGGTTGTTTTGTTGTTATGGTAAAAGCCATTGTGACTCTTGGCTGAATTTCATCATTTTGATTTGCTCCCTCAATTTCAAATTTCAAATTTGATATCTCTAAATTATCCGGAGTTAAAGGAACTGCCTCTCCTAAATTTCCAGCTGTTTTATCAAATGATTTCCTTTCTTTGATTTGATTATTATCCCAAATAAATTCATGACATTTTTCATGATAATCTAAAAATATTATTTTTGATTCCTCGGCATCTGGATTTTCGAAATTATTATATTTTGAAATACAATCTCCATTCATATCTTTTTTTGCCATTCTTAAAACTCGGGAAATATATTCCAAAGTATAAGAAGCATTTGAAGAAATGGTTTGAAGGGCTAAAACTTTTCTTTGTTCTTTAATGACCGAAGTGAAAAGATTAACAGCTCCAGTAATTATAACTGCCAATAAACTCATTGCTATCAAAATTTCAATTAGGGTAAACCCTTTTGTTTTATTTCCAATCATATAAATTGTTTTTAGCAATAAAAGATTCTGTTTTTCCTCCTTTCCCAGGCCAAGTAATTTCAACTGTGATATTTAATTTATCACTTCCTTCAGAAGAAATTGTTATTTTCCTTTTAAATCTACTTTCCATGCCAGATTCGCAATTATAAAATCCCTTACTCTCTTCTCTATCATCAATCTTTAAAAATATATCTCCAAAATCACGCAAAGATGAATCATTATATTGAACAATATAATCTCCATTTCCTAATCCCTCTTTCCAGTTTTTTCCTTGAAGCCAATTTGTATCTCTGATATTTCTGACAATTTCAAATCCTTCCTGGGCAAGATAACTCGCTAAAAATTGGGTGGCATTTAAAGAAGCAGAACTTAAAATTCTGGGAATAGCTAAATAAATTCCCATAATTCCAATTGTGATAATAAAAATAGCAATCAATAACTCAACAAGGGTAAAACCATTTTTTGAAAATTTCATATTATTTTATAACTATTCTTCCGGCATTATTTATTTCAACAGTTTTATTTTTATTATCGCCGAGAGAAAGAGTGACTTCTGCTCTTGTTATTAATTTATCATTGTTAATTAAAGTGGTTGGGTCAGGCGGAATAAAAACAACATTTAAAGGAGAAAGAGATAAAACAGAAATTTCCACTTTTTTTTCTAAAGAAATTGTTTCTACATCTATGTCTCCTTCATTTCTTGTTTTACTATTATCACAATCAGCAAAAATAATGTATTTATTGTTAGATTCAGTATTAAAATAAACTCCGAAGTTTGAAGTTTCGCTTCCATTACATTTTTCTTTTTCCGCTGCCATTGCCATTTCCTGAATCCTTCGTAAATCTTGGGCTAATTTTTGAGCGGATTTTTGAAGCGTAAAATTATCTTGTATTGGACCATAATTAAAAAATAAAGCTGCGCTTAAAGTCCCGATAATTGCCATTGTTATCAATAATTCAATCATGGTAAACCCATTAAAATTTTTTTTCATATATTAAACTGCTAATCTTAAATACCAATTAATAATTTTGTCTCCCCAAAATAGAGCAATAAAAGTGCCTAAAATAAGAAATGGCCCAAAAGGCACCTGGCTTTTTAAAGTTTTTTTGCCGGCAATAATCAATCCAATTCCTATTATAGCACCGATAATAAAAGCAAAAAATAAAGCGACTAAAATATTGGGGAAACTTAAAAAAAATCCCATCAAAAAACCCAATTTCACATCGCCAAATCCCATCCAGCGGCCACGAGATATAAACCAAAGTAAAAAGAAAAATGCCGCCGCTCCAAAACCAGAAAATAAAGGGTTTAAAAAAGGTTTAGAAGTTCCAAATAAACGGTAAATAAAAACTATCAGAATCGCCAAATAAATTACTTTATCAGGAATGAGATAGTATTTAAAATCGTAAACAAAAATAATGATTAAAAAACAGGCAATAATATAAATGAACAATGAACAATGAACAATGAACAATGAAAGGAATAATAAACCAGTAGTTATTTCAACCAAAGGATATTGCCAGGAAATTTTCTTTTTGCAGTAACGGCATTTTCCTTTAAGAAAAATAAAACTCAAAATTGGAATGAGATCAGACCAATTTAATTGATGATGGCAATGAGGGCAATAACTTCTTCCTTTCAAAAAATTTTCTTTTTTTTCTAAACGATAAATTAAACAATTTAAAAAACTGCCAATAAGTAAGCCAAAAATAAAAATAACTAAATTAAAAAACAAGTTCATTTAGTTAAGAAACGATTAAAAAACTTATTATTCTACTGCTGGACAAACAACATCGCCTATAGCCGATGGAGCGTTTTTACAAGTCGTTGAAGGATCTATAGCAGTAGAGCCAGCTTTACCAGTACTATCAGCGCAATAATACCAAGGACCCCCGGCAGTTTTGTTTAGTTTTGAATAAATGCAGACCTCATGCTCTTCCCCAACATCATATTTTCTAATAACAGTTGGCTCTGGATCATCTTTTTTAGGATGATTCTTTTTAACTTCCGCGCAAAGATTAATCATTTCCTCAGGATCAGTACAGCTTAAAGCCGTAGGAAGAGTATAACTTCCTTGGACACTGTAAAGAGTAGCCATTACTGTTCGCATTTGACTAATAGCGCTGATAATTCTTGAATCCTTTGCTTGTTTGGTAGCTGTAGGAAAAGTAACCAAAACAACTGAGGATAAAATTCCAATAATAGCAATGACAATTAAAAGTTCAATTAAAGTAAAACCTTTTTTCATATTGATTTTTAATAAATAATCCGACCTTTTATTTTTGGTTTTATTATATCACATCCCCTCCATTCCCCCTAATCCTATACTAAACAAAGGTAAGAAAAGAGAAATAACCATTATCCCTACTCCTATTCCTAAAACCAAAAGAAGAATTGGTTCAAGAATACTGGTTAAATTATTAATTGTTCTGTCTATTTCTGCTTTATAGAAATTAACTACATCCATTAAAGTATCTTCCAATCTTCCGGTTTTTTCTCCGGTAGAAATCATTTGAGTTACAAAAGCTGGGATTACTTCCGGATATCGCAGAAAAACTGAACTAATTGTTTCTCCTCTCGCTACTCTTTCTCCGGTCTCAGCTACAATTTTTTCATAAACATCATTCCCGATTATACTTTTAGTAATTTCCAAAGCCGAAGTAATTGGCAATCCGGCAGAAATTAAAACTGAAAGGTTTTCGGAAAATCTGGTCAGAGAAACCTTTTTATAAAATTCGCCAAGAATTGGCAATTTTAAAGAAAATTTGTCCCAAGATTTTTTCCCTTCTTTTGAACGTTTGAATAGAAAAGGAGTAATAAATATTGCTCCTAAGATAACAAAAATAATGATTAAAAAACAGGCAATAATATAAATGAACAATGAACAATGAACAATGAACAATGAAAGGAATAATAAACCAGTAGTTATTTCAACCAAAGGATATTGCCAGGAAATTTTCTTTTTGCAGTAACGGCATTTTCCTTTAAGAAAAATAAAACTCAAAATTGGAATGAGATCAGACCAATTTAATTGATGATGGCAATGAGGGCAATAACTTCTTCCTTTCAAAAAATTTTCTTTTTTTTCTAAACGATAAATTAAACAATTTAAAAAACTGCCAATAAGTAAGCCAAAAATAAAAATAACTAAATTAAAAAACAAGTTCATTTAGTTAAGAAACGATTAAAAAACTTATTATTCTACTGCTGGACAAACAACATCGCCTATAGCCGATGGAGCGTTTTTACAAGTCGTTGAAGGATCTATAGCAGTAGAGCCAGCTTTACCAGTACTATCAGCGCAATAATACCAAGGACCCCCGGCAGTTTTGTTTAGTTTTGAATAAATGCAGACCTCATGCTCTTCCCCAACATCATATTTTCTAATAACAGTTGGCTCTGGATCATCTTTTTTAGGATGATTCTTTTTAACTTCCGCGCAAAGATTAATCATTTCCTCAGGATCAGTACAGCTTAAAGCCGTAGGAAGAGTATAACTTCCTTGGACACTGTAAAGAGTAGCCATTACTGTTCGCATTTGACTAATAGCGCTGATAATTCTTGAATCCTTTGCTTGTTTGGTAGCTGTAGGAAAAGTAACCAAAACAACTGAGGATAAAATTCCAATAATAGCAATGACAATTAAAAGTTCAATTAAAGTAAAACCTTTTTTCATATTGATTTTTAATAAATAATCCGACCTTTTATTTTTGGTTTTATTATATCACATCCCCTCCATTCCCCCTAATCCTATACTAAACAAAGGTAAGAAAAGAGAAATAACCATTATCCCTACTCCTATTCCTAAAACCAAAAGAAGAATTGGTTCAAGAATACTGGTTAAATTATTAATTGTTCTGTCTATTTCTGCTTTATAGAAATTAACTACATCCATTAAAGTATCTTCCAATCTTCCGGTTTTTTCTCCGGTAGAAATCATTTGAGTTACAAAAGCTGGGATTACTTCCGGATATCGCAGAAAAACTGAACTAATTGTTTCTCCTCTCGCTACTCTTTCTCCGGTCTCAGCTACAATTTTTTCATAAACATCATTCCCGATTATACTTTTAGTAATTTCCAAAGCCGAAGTAATTGGCAATCCGGCAGAAATTAAAACTGAAAGGTTTTCGGAAAATCTGGTCAGAGAAACCTTTTTATAAAATTCGCCAAGAATTGGCAATTTTAAAGAAAATTTGTCCCAAGATTTTTTCCCTTCTTTTGAACGTTTGAATAGAAAAGGAGTAATAAATATTGCTCCTAAGATAACAAAAATTAAAATCCAACCTCCTTCTTTAATAAAATCAGAAAAAGAAATTATTGCCCTGGTTGAAAGAGGAAGTTTAGTGCCGAAATTTTTTAAAACTTCTGAAAGGTTAGGAACAATAAAAAAAGCGGCAAGGAAAATAACACCAATGAGAACAACAATGACAAAAATAGGATAAATCATCGCCCCTCTTATTTTTTGTTGAAGATGAAATTCTCTTTCTAAATGGTCGGCTAAATAATTAAGAGAGTCGGCCACTTTTCCCGAGGCCTCGCCAGAACGCAAACAACTGATATAAAAAGAATCAAAAACTTCTGGAAAAAAAGAAAAAGCGCGGCTTAAAGGGTTTCCGCTTTCCACTGTCTCGGCAATTTTCAAAATTTTCTCTTTAAAATTTGGGTTCTCGGTTTGAATCATTTGGGCCCTTAAGGCCTCAACCGGCGCCACTGCTGATTTTAACATAACCGAAAGCTGCCGAGTAAAAACAGTAATATCTCTTAAAGAAATTTTTTTTGATAAAACTATTTTTTTTTGCCAAATGGAACCCGCCTCAGCAGTTAAAGAAGTAACTTGAAGGCCGTATTTTTCTAAAATATCTAAAGTCGCTTTTCTTGAAGATGCTTCAATTGTTCCACTTTGAATCCGTCCTTCTTTAGTTCTGGCTTGATAAAGAAATTTCATAATTTTTCCAAACGACTTTTTAATTCTTTTGAATTTAACGAATAATTTAGAGCGATTTCTTTAGTTATTTCTTTTTTTCTCACTAATTCAACTAAATATTGATTTAAGGAAATCATTCCTTCTTTTGCCGAAGTTTCAATAATTGAAGGAATTTCATGAATTTTATTTTCCCTGATTAAATTAGCAATTGCTGGATTACAAATCATCACTTCGCAAGCAGGAATAAACCCTTCTTTAATTCGGGGTAAAAGACGTTGAGAAAAAACTCCTAAAAGCGAACCGGATAATTGGGCTCGAATCTGGTTTTGTTGACCGGCCGGGAAAACATCAACAATCCGATGAATGGTCTGAGCAGCGGAATTGGTATGAAGAGTGGCAAAAACCAAATGGCCTGTTTCGGCAGCAGTTAGAGCAGTGGCGATTGTTTCTAAATCTCTCATTTCACCAACCATAATCACATCGGGGTCTTCTCGCAAAGTTGAACGCAAGGCTCGGGGAAAACTTAAAGTATCAGAATAAAGTTCCCGCTGATCAATTATACATTTATCATCGGTAAATACATATTCAATTGGGTCTTCAATAGTAATGATATGTTCCGAACGAGTATGATTTATTTCATCTATTAAGGCGGCTAAAGTTGTAGATTTTCCTTGGGAAGAAGCTCCGGTAATTAGAACAAAACCCTGTTGAACCTCGGTAAATTTTTTTAAAACCGGTGGTAGAGTTAATTCTTCAATTGTTTTAATTTTTGCAGAGACAATTCGCAAAGCAATACTTATTGACCCCCTCTGGTAATAGATATTCACCCTAAAGCGGGCTTTTAACTCAAAACCATAAGCAAAGTCTATTTCTTTTTCTTTTAAAAATTTTTCTCGCTGAAGATCATTCATCAAAATAAAAGCTAAATTTTGGGTATCTTCAGGGCTAAGTAAATTTTCTTCTTCAAGTTTATATAATTCTCCGCTAATTCTTAAAATTGGTGGATGCCCAACAGAAATATGTAAATCAGAAGCGCCTTTTTCCCCTACCAAAGAAAGAAGTTTTTTTAAATATAATGAATAATTCATAGTTTTTATGCTTCTTCAGCTACTCTGGTTATTTCCTCAAATGAGGTAATCCCTTGAAGAACTTTTAAAATTCCATCTTCTTCCATTGTAATCATCCCCTGGGCTCTCGCTTCTTTTAAAATTTCGGCTTCACTGATTCTGCCACTGGTAATAATTTCGGATAATCCATCGGTCATAGTTAAAACTTCGAAAATTCCTAAGCGACCGCTATATCCTTTAAAATTACATTTTTTACAACCAACAGGTTCAAAAATAATTAAGGGTTCGGGAATTTTAATTTTCTTTTTTAAATTCTCCGGCAGATTGTTGATTTTCTTTAAAATTATTTCCTTTATTTTTTCTGAAGCTGTAATCTCTTTCTTACAAAAAGGACATAATACTCTGATTAATCTTTGACTAAATCCTAAAGTTAAAGTTGAGGGAATTAAAAATGGGGCTATTCCCATATCAATGAGACGGGGAATTATTCCCAAAGAATCGGAAGTATGTAAAGTTGAAAGAACTAAATGACCAGTTAAAGTAGCGTGAATTACTAAATTAGCCGTTTCTTCATCGCGAATCTCTCCCACCATAATAATATCAGGGTCTTGTCTTAAAATCTGTCGTAATCCTCTAGCAAACGTATAATCAATTTCTGGTTTTACCTGAGATTGATTTAGTCCGTTTAAGAAATATTCTATCGGGTCCTCAAGGGTAACAATATTAACTTCTTCAGTATTTAAAATTTGAAGAATTGAATAAAGAGTTGTTGTTTTTCCAGAACCAGTTGGTCCAGTAGCTAAAATCATTCCGGTAGGTTTTTCAATAGCTCTTTTTGCTAACTCAAAATCTCTTTCGTTTAATCCCAATTGGTCTAAAGGTTTAAGACCTTCTAAAGGATCGAGTACCCGAATAGCTGCTTTTTCTCCTAAAGAAGTGGGATAAGTAGAAACACGGAAATCAATATATTTTTCATTTATCTTAGCGGAAAAACGACCATCTTGAGGCAATCTTGTTTCGTCAATTTTAAGACCCGATAAAATTTTAATTCTGGCGATAATGGCTGGATGAACTTTTAAAGGTAAAACTAAACTTGAATGGAGAATGCCGTCTAGACGATAACGAATTTTTAAATTTTCTCGAGTTGGTTCAATATGAATATCGGAGGCCTTTCCTTCTATTGCCTGCCTTAAAATCACTGAAACCATTTTTATTATCGGCGCTTCTTCAACTAATCTTTCAAAAACTGGTCCCTCAACTCCTCTTGGTTTTTCTTCAATCTTTATTTCTTCTTCTAATCTTTCCATTACTTTTGTCATTTCCTCACTAGGAGTTTTGTATTTCTCTAAATATCTTTTAAAATCAGATAATTTAATTAAAAAAACCTTAAAAGATAATTTTTGTTGTCTAGCCAAAAACTTTAACGCCTCCTGGGCCTGGATATTTTCGGGATAAACCATGCCTATCTCTACTACCCCTTTTCTATCCTTTGAAAATGGGATGAGCTTATAATAAGAAACTGCATCTTTAGGAATTATTTTTAATATCTCGGGAGAAATTTCTTCAGGTAGTGTTTCTTTAAAAGGTATTTCTAAGACTTCACTTTTTAACTTAAATAAAAAATCTTCTGAAACAATTTTTTCTTTTAAAATCATTTCCTCAGTGGTTTCTCCAGTTTTTTTTAATTCTAGCCTTAAATCAGCCCCCCTTTTTTTGTCAAGAATTCCTTTTTTTGTTAACTCAAAAATTAAATCCATTTTAGATTTTTAATATGGCCTAAAAGGATTTTCTCGGCCAACTTTTTCAGGAAGAGAAATCTGCTCATAGGGTAAAAATTCTTTAACTTCTGGCTTCTCAAGTATTTCATAATTAACTTTAATTTTTAAAATGGCTTCGGGAATAGATTTTGAAGGAATTATTGGTTTTAAAATCACTTCTCGTAATAAAATAATAAAAGCAGCGATTATTAAAAATAGAGTTAAATATTTAAAAATTTTATTTTCTTCTGGCATAGGTTTAATTATGAAATAATATAACGAGCATAGCGAGTGTTAATAAGAATAAATTTTTAATAATAAACTGTAAGATGGTAAAGTTTTAGGATCAGTTTTTAGTTCAATATTTTCAATCTCAATAAGGCGGGAAGATTGTTCGAGAGAATTAAGAAAATTTTTAAAGGAAGAATAATCGCCAACTACTGTAAGATTAAGAGAAGTTTCTGAAATTTTCTTTACTTCTTTCCCTTTTTTAATTGGAATTAAACTAATTTCTTTAATAATCATTCCGTTTTCCGAACTACTTTTTTCTAAATAAGCTAAAAAGGAAGACAAAATAAAACCTTTTGGTAATGCCTCATTTATTTTAGTTAATTCTTCTGGATGACTCTTTAATTTTTCTGAAACTTCTTCAATTTCTTTAAAATAATTTTTAAGCTGAGCTAAATTCTCATTTTCATTTTTAAGCTCTGTTTTCGCTGTAATCAATGATTTATATTGCGGCAGAATTAAATAGCAAAAAATAACAATGAACAGAAAGAATAAAATTGAAATAGAAATGCGTTTCATTTTTTAAAATATTTTTGAATCAGCAATAAAATTTAGAGTAAAATTAACCTTTCCATCTTTTTCAAAAGAAATTTGGGCTAAATTTAGTTCTTTAATATTCTCATTCTGGGAAAATATTTGCATTTGCTGGCCTAAAACCTCTAAACTTGCGGTTTGACCGATTAATTGAACTTGAGAATTTTTATTATTTAAAATTAGTTTTGTAAACCAGACATTTGGATGGGTTAAATTCTCTAAAATTTTAAAGAAATTAGAATTAATTTTATGAACTTCTAAAAGTTCGGAGAAATCTTTAATTTTATTAACTAAAGTTAAAGTTTCTTTTTCTAAAATTTCATTCTTGTCTTTTCTAATTTTAGTTATTTGCTCTTTTACCTTTTTGACCTCGGATTGAGCAGTAGAGATTTTTTGTTTTAAAATTAAACTCCCGAAAATTAAAACAATTGAAGCAATCAAAAATAAATAAAATAAAAAGTTCACAGTGGAAGAAATTTTTGGTTTTTCTTTGGGAATTAATTCCGCCATAAAATTATTCTTCTACTCCTCTTAAAGCCATTCCTAAGGCAATGCTAAAAGAAGGACCTAATTCTTTTAATCTTTCTTTTAAAAATTGAGGAGCGGAAATGTTTAAAAAGGGATTAGAAATTTCAATTTCTTTTTTAAGGAATGCTTTAAAATATTCTTTTAATCCGGGTAAAAATGCTGTTCCTCCTGCTAAAATTATATTTGTAATTTGTTTATTTTCGTTTTGATAAAAATTCTCGCAAATTCTTTGAATTTCAAGGCAAAATAAATTAATTTGTTTAGATAAAACTTGGAAAACCGGAAATTTTTTAGGGTCCAAACCGTAAGTTTCTTTAAGTTTTTCTGCTTCGCTAAATTCGATTTTTAAAGAATCAACTAATGCCTTTGTCAATTCTAATGAAGACATATCAACGCTATAACTCTCTTTTAAAATTCCATTATCTATTATACTTATTGTAGCTGATGTATAACCAATGTCAACTAAACAAAGTGTTTTTTGATTTTTCTTTCCCCAAATCGAAGCTCTAACTAACCCAAATATTTCCGCTTCTAATCCTTCTAATTTAAGTCCGGCTAAAGTTGCTATTCGTTGATATTGATTAATAACAGAATTAGGCACAGCCACTAATAATATCTTTAACTTTTTAACTCCTTTCATTTCTTCTTTGGTTTCGATTGCTTGCCAATCAAAAGTAACGTCAGAAAGAGGTATAGGAATATGATGCCGAGCCTCAAATTCTACTGCTTGAGGAATTTCACTTTCTGTCATTGGGGGAAGAGAAAAAGTGGTAAAAAAAGTAGAAAAATCAGGAATAGCTATAAATGCTCTTTTTTCTTTAATTTTTGTTTTTTTAATTAAAGCTTCCAATACCTCAGCAACTTCCTCGGATAAAAGAATAGGACTATCTTTACCAAAACTTCTAAAAGGAGAGGTAGTTTGAAAAGTATTTTGAAATTGGATATAATTTCCCAATTTCCTTTTTCTACCAATTTGCGTCAACTCTACAATTTTAATTGAGAAAGTCCCAATATCTATTCCTAAACAACTTTTAGAAAATAATCCCATAAGTTTAAATTGATGATATTATAATAACACAAAATTGTGAAAAAAATAAGAACAATGATAAAATTTATTTTTGATGTTCTTTTCCCTCCTTATTGTCTCGGTTGTAAAAAAGAAGGGAGTTGGCGCTGGCTTTGTGACGATTGTTTTTCAACAATTGAAATTTTAGAATATCAATATTGTCCTTTTTGTAAAATAAGATTAAGAACGTTTGAAAGAAGATGCCAACTCCATTCAAAAAAGAATCTCAATGGTCTTTATTTCGCTACTTCTTATGAAAATCTTTTAGTTAAAAATTTAATTCAAAAATTCAAATATCCGCCATTTCTAAAAGAACTCTCTCCTTCTTTAGCTTCTTTAATAATAGCACATTTTATTTTATTAGGAAAAGAAAAAATCTCTAAAATTTTTTCAAATTCGGTTTTCATTCCTGTTCCTTTATTTAAGTCACGGGAAAAATGGCGAGGGTTTAATCAAGCAGAAAAAATTGCTAAAATTCTCTCTGAATTTTTTAAAGTTCCTCTTTTAGAAAACAATCTCATAAAAATTAAAAAAACTCAACCTCAAGTTGAGCTTTCAAAAGAAAAACGAGAGGGAAATATTAAAGAAGCATTTATAATTAAAAATGAAAATTTAATCAAAGGGAAAAAAATATTTTTGATTGATGATGTTTTTACTACCGGCAGCACAATGGAAGAGTGCGCTCGTATCTTAAAAAAAGCCGGAACAAAAGAAGTTTTTGGAATTACAGTAGCCAGAGAATAAACGCGGAGGGGGTGAGATTCGAACTCACGAGGGCCTTCCGGCCCTAACGGTTTTCAAAACCGCTTGGGATAACCGCTCCCGACCCCTCCCAGAAAAGCGGTGGGTGCAGGATTCGAACCTGCGCGGGATTTTTTAGGTCCCCGGAGTTTAGCAAACTCCTGCTTTAAACCACTCAGCCAACCCACCAAAAGACTCTTTAAAAAACTGTTTGGCTTCGTGGTTCCTGGCCAGCTTTTGCTGGCCGTTCTTGAAGAACCCACTCAGCCAACCCTTCAAGTCAACCCATTGATTTTTCCAATTTTATCACAAAAATTTTTAAAATCAATCTTGATTTAGAAAAAAAAATATGATACTAAATTAGATATCTTGTCCCCATAGCTTAACGGATAAAGCGCAGCCCTGCGGAGGCTGAAATGGAAGTTCGATTCTTCCTGGGGACACAAAAAATATTAAAGCCCTTCGCAGAAAAAGCTTACATGAAGGTGATTGCCTTCAATTAACTTACCAAGGTCTCCAGCCACTAGACCTGAAGTTGGTGTTCTCCAAGGATAATATTTTTTCGAGTCGTCCACACTTAAATTCTTTGCTATTTCCCAAGCGCAGGAACTTGTTAAATTATTTAATAAGGCTATTTTCGCTAATGTTGCATCATCAAAGTTATTAATTTCTTCCCTATCCTTGCTTTTACAAGGAATCTCCGAACAAATTAATTCTCGAACTTGATCAGCATACGCCTTTAGATTTACTTTTACCCATTCTGGTAATGCTAATGCGCTATAACCGAAATCAACTGCTAAAGCGCCTGTTGTCCCGCTTGTTCCGCCGTAATGGCAAGAATGTTGTTCATGCGAACAAGTAGTATTACATTTGTTTCGCCAATTATTTTCTCCTCGCATATAATTACATATTTCATAGTCATTATCAAAAGTGAAAATACTGCCCAGTCTGCCACCACTATATTTTTTACCCTTTACGTAATGGGGTTCTTCTATTTTTTCTTTTACACAGTTTATTAAAGCAGTTAAACGGTCATCGGTTTTTCTCGGATAAGGAACATTATGACATTCAGCTAAACGCTTCCAATTTAAACTCTGACATAAGGCATTGTTTGAACAAGGAATTTCTTCTCCTCCTGACGGTGTAGGTATTGGTCCAATAACTGGTGGAGATGGCAAGGGAGCAGGACGAAGTTCAATTGGACAACTTATTGTAAACCAACTAGAGCCGGGTTTAGCCCACTGATTCAAAGTTGTCCATTCAGCTACTCCATCAGCTACTCCAAAAGTAGCTAAAACAAGCCCGATAATTAAATAAGAACCGTAAATTATCACTAAACCTATTAAAATTGATTTAAAGGATTCTTTTGCTTTTTTTAAAAGAGCTGGTCCTCCTTTCTCGCCAGGAGGAAGAATTTCAGTTTGAGAAATATGAGAAATTATAAAAAGGATGCCAGTAATAACTGTCATTAAAACAGCCAGGGAAGGAATAATCCAAGTTAAAATAAAACTGACAATATTATTAAAAACAACAAAAAAATGGCAGAATTGGCAATGGAGATAAATTTTATTGGTGGCTGAACCGGGAACAATATCTTTGTCGCAAGTTTCATCTATCTCTCTTGCTTCTGCCGCCGGTGTTGTAGTAACACAGCCACAAGGAACTAAACCTTCGTATTCTATTTTAAATTTAGTAGAATTATGTTGGGCTTGATAACTCCCGGCCAAAACCAACAAAGGGAAAACATTTAAAAATAAAACTACGAAAAGGAAAGTTTTTATTTTTTTCCGCCAGCTGGCGGATTGAAAAGTTGAGTTTAACATTTATTCTTCATATAATTCTACAATACAAACTTTTAATTCACAATGGACATTAATACTTCTATTGAACAAATAGAAAGAGTGGGGCCCATATATCTTAAAAGATTAAAAAAATTAGGAATTAACACTATTTCTGATTTGATTTTTCATTTCCCTTCTCACTATGAAGATTTTTCAAATATTATTCCAATTTTACAAGTTAAATTAAATGAGACCTCTTGTCTTCAAGGAGAAATTTTAGAGATAAAAAATACCAGGACCTGGAAAAAGAAAATGTTTCTCACCCAAGCAATTGTTCAGGATAAAAGCGGAGCAATTAAAATTATTTGGTTTAATCAGCCGTATTTAACAAAAATTTTAAAGAGCGGCGATAAAGTATGTCTGGCAGGAAAAATTGTTTTAGGAAAAAGCGGTCTTTATTTATCCAACCCAATTTATGAAAAACTTCCTCCCTCATCTGATATAAAATATTTTAGAACCGACTTTATCCATACCGGTCGAATTGTTCCGGTTTATCCGGAAACCGAAGGTCTTTCTTCGCGATGGTTAAGAATGATTTTGAAACCGATTTTAGAAAGATTGCGATATAAAATTCCAGAAACTTTACCGGAAAAAATAAGAAAAGAAAATGAACTTTTAGGCATTTCTGAGGCAATCTGGCAGGTTCATTTTCCCAACTCAAAAAAATTAGCCGAGAAAGCAAAAGAACGTTTTGCTTTTGAAGAACTTTTTTTAATTGAACTTTCTGTTCTAAAAGAAAGATTAAAACTTAAAAAAGAAAAGGCGATTCCTATTTCTTTTAATCTTGAATTAACCCAGAAATTTGTTAATTCTTTGCCATTTAAATTAACCAACGCCCAAAAAAAATGCGCCTGGCAAATTTTAAAGGATTTAGAAAAATCGAGGCCAATGTCGCGACTGCTGGAAGGAGATGTTGGTTCAGGAAAAACTGTGGTCGCGGTGATTACTGCCTTAAATGTAGTTAAAGCCAATGGACAGGTTGTCTTTATGGCGCCAACTGAAATTTTAGCCAAACAACATTTTAATGAAGTCAGAAAACTCCTTTCTCCTTTTAAAATAAAAATTGCCCTTTTAACTTCGAAAGAAGATAAAATCACTTCTTTAAAATTAAAAGGGGAAATTTTAGAAATATCTCAAAATAAACTTTTGGAAAAAACGAGAAAAGGAGAAATTGATATTCTTATTGGCACCCACTCTCTTATTCAAGATAAAGTAAAATTCTTTAAATTAGCTTTAGTGATTATTGATGAACAACATCGTTTTGGAGTCGGACAACGAGCAAAACTCGTTGCCCGTGGAACTGACGCAGAAAGAAAAATTCCTCATTTACTTTCAATGACTGCTACTCCTATCCCTCGAACTTTGGCTCTCACTATTTATGGTGATTTAGATATTTCTATTTTAGATGAAATGCCAAAAGGGAGAAAAAAAATTGAAACAAAAATTGTCTCTCCGGAAAAGAGAAAAGAAACCTATGAATTTATAAGAAAAGAAGTAAAAAATGGTAAAGGTGTCTTTGTAATTTGTCCAAGAATAGAACCCGCCAAAAATAATAATGGCGGGGAAGATGTCTTAGGTTGGGCGGAAGTAAAAGCGGTAAAAGAAGAATATGAGAAATTAAAAAAAGAGGTATTTCCTGATTTAAAAATTGGAATGCTTTATGGAAAAATGAAAGCAAAGGAAAAAGAAAAAATAATGGAACAATTCAAAAAGGGAAAACTTGATATTTTAGTTTCAACCTCAGTAGTAGAAGTTGGAATCGATGTTCCTCGGGCGACCATAATGATGATTGAAGGAGCAGAAAGATTTGGTTTGGCCCAACTTTATCAATTAAAAGGAAGAGTGGGTCGCTCCCTTTTCCAATCTTATTGCTTTCTTTTCACTGATTTAAAATCGAGAAAAATCCAGCGTCGTCTTCGGGCTTTAATTGATTCCGAAGATAGTTTTAAACTTGCTCAAAAAGATTTGGGAATTAGAGGTCCGGGAACACTTGAAGGAATAAAACAATGGGGAGTACCAGATTTAGCTATGGAAAATCTTAAAAATATCTCTTTAGTAGAAAAAGTGAGAGAAACGGCTAAAGAACTACTGATGGAATCACCGGAACTTTTAAAATATCCTCTTCTCCTAGAAAAATTAAAAACCTTTCAACGAAAAATCCACTTCGAATGAGCTTTTTAGATTTTTAGTTTTTTAGCTTTTTAGCCCTTCCCTTTGGTGTACACCAAAACCCCATATATTTACCAAACATCAATCGAATTGAAGCATCAAGAGCAGGGAAAGCGCCAAAAACAACTAAAGTCAGAGGTAAAAATAACCATTGAATGTTCATTGTAAAACTTTTAAACCAAGAAATATGACGAGGTTTTGGTGGGAGAAAAAAAGCAGAAGTAATTGTTCCGCAAACCATTCCAAACATACCAATGGTTAAAATTCTACCAGTTAAACGAGGTAAATTATAAGAAAGTAAACTAATTTTAAATTCTTCTCCTCCTACCAACCAAGGAAGCCATCCTAAAAATAAAATTAAAAGAGACATACAAGCCCAAGACCAAAAACCATACGATAAAATAAGGGAATAAAAAAATTTTTTCCATTGATAAATCTTTTTATTCTTTAAAAAACCAAGAAAAATATAAGGAATTTCAGTACAGCCCCAAGCCCATCTTCGCTGTTGTTTGTATTGATTAATTAAAGTTCTCATTAAAGTAAGAGCAGTTACAACATCCATTGAGACCGGATAATACAAGGGGACAACTTGATAATCTCCATTAAAATAAAAAAATGATTTCCAGAAAATTCGTGAATCATCCGAAACAACATTTTTGGGATAACCGATTTTAATAAAAGCTTCAAATGGCATAGAATGGGAAGAATAAGTTACTAGTTGTTCTGGCCTTTCTTGTTGAATCATCTGCCAAAAAGTATTAGAAACAGAAATTATTCTTGTTAAACTTGGCGCCTCCCAAATATTATTATTATAAACAGGTATAGGTTGAAAACTTGATTTTAAAGGATTTTTACAAGTTAAATAATTATAAGTTAAAACAGCGAAATATTGGGGATAGACGCGAGTATCAATGTCAAAAATTGAAACAATCACATTTTGATAAGAAATTTTTTCTTTATCAATAATCTCTTTTTTTGCTATTTCCCCAGCGTAAGCGGTATTGGCGCCTTTTCCAGCAATCTCTCCTTCAAGATTTTTTGGATGAAAAATAATTTTAAGTCGGTAAAAAGAATTGTCATATTTTTGTTTAATAGTTTTGGCTACTTTTTTCACTTCTTCCCCTCCCTTTTCTTCCACAGCTAATATAACCATTAACTTCTCTTTTGGATAATCGCAATTTTTCAAGGCAGAAAATGTTTCATTAACTATCCCTACTTCTTCTTTATACATTGGTAAAATTATTAAGTGGAAAATGTTTTGCCAATTTTTTATTTTTTTAAGTTTAGCTAAGAAATTAATCTTAAGATTTTTTCTTACTTTTAAAAGGCAAATTATTTGATGGTAAGAAAGGTAGCCAGTGTTAAAAACAAAAAAAAGGGTAAATAAAATTATAAAAATCGCTACCCAAACTGGTCTAAAAAAGGAAAAGAGAAAAGCAAAAATTAAAGTAATTAAATTTAAAAAACCGGGCAAAAGTTCCAAAGAGCGATAAATTTTTCTCTCTTTTGGATTTTCAATCTCCGACGCCCGGTCACCATAATTTATATAATCGCGTTCCATAAAATATTAAAGAATAAATCTAATTAATATATGGTGACCCTACGGGGAGTCGAACCCCGGTTTTCAGGATGAAAACCTGATGTCCTAACCACTAGACGATAGGGTCATTTAATTATTTTAGTTAAATAAATATTGTATCAGAAAAATTGAAAAAAACAACATTCCTATATAATATATAATATATAACATATAACATGGAACAAAAAAAATCATTGATTATCCTTGGTATTGATACATCCTGCGATGATACTTGTATAGCCATCTTAAAAGTCAAAAATTTTGATATTCTTTCTAATATTGTTTCTTCCCAAGTTAAGCTCCATAAAAAATATGGGGGAGTTTGGCCCTATTTAGCTAAACGAGAACATCAAAAAAATCTACCAATTGTTTTTAAAGAAGCTCTTCGACAAGCTCAGGGTAAACAAAAATTTGAAAAACCAAACTTAATTGCAGTTACGGTGGGACCTGGATTGGAACCCTGTTTGTGGACTGGAGTGAATTTTGCTAAAGAATTGGCTCAAAAATTAAATTTACCAATAATTCCGGTCAATCACATTGAAGCACATATCTTATCTAACTTTGTTAACAAAAAACTACAAACTATAAACTATAAAATAAAAACTAATTTATTTCCGGCTCTTTGCTTGGTTGTTTCCGGTGGCCATACTCAATTAATTTTAATGAAAAAAGTTGGGAAATATAAAATAATAGGTGAAACAAGAGATGATGCCGCTGGAGAATGTTTTGATAAAACAGCAAGAATTTTAGGATTGGGCTATCCTGGTGGTCCAGCAATAGAAGCCGAAGCGGCGAAACTAAAAACTAAAAACTATCAACTAATAACTAATTTGCCCCGACCGATGATTCGTCAAAAAAATTATGACTTTTCTTTTTCTGGATTAAAAACTGCAGTTCTCTATGACTTTAAAAATAAACCAAGAAATGTTAGAACTTCCAAAAAATATAAAATTGAGATGGCAAAGGAAATTCAGCAGGCAGTTATCGATGTTCTAATAAAAAAGACAATTAAAGCAGCAAAAGATTTTAATGCCAGAAGTATAATTTTAGGTGGCGGAGTCACTGCCAATCAAGAATTAAGAAAACAATTCAACTATAAACTAAAAACTATAAATTATAAACTAAATCTTTTGGTTCCTTCAAAAAATTTATGTACTGACAACGCAAGTATGGTAACAATGAGTGGTTATTTCAATCGAAAAAAAGCAACTACATTTGAAAATATTTCAGTTAATGCTAATCTAAAAATATGAGAATGGAAAAAGCTTACGACTCAAAAGAAGTTGAAGATAAAATTTATAATTTTTGGGAAAAAAGCGGTTTTTTTAATCCTGATAAATTGCCGAGAAAAAATGACCTCCGGTCGAAGAAAAAGACCTATACAATTGTCATTCCCCCACCAAACATTACTGGCTCATTACATATGGGGCATGCCCTAAACGCTATCGTTCAGGATATTTTAATTAGAAAAAAAAGGATGGAAGGGTATAAAACTCTTTGGCTGCCGGGAACTGACCATGCAGGAATTGCCACTCAAAATGTAATAGAAAAAGAGTTAAAAAAAGAAGGGAAAACTCGTTTTGATTTAGGAAAGGAAAAATTTATTGAAAGAGTTTGGCAGTGGAAAGAAAAATATGGAAATACTATCTTAAATCAATTTAAAAAAATAGGGGCAAGCTGTGATTGGTCAAGAATTAAATTTACGATGGACAAGGATTACTCTCAGGCAGTAAAAACTGCTTTTTTACATTATTATGAAAGGGGTTGGATTTATCAAGGAGAACGGGTAATAAATTGGTGTCCGAGATGCCAAACGAGTTTGTCAGATTTGGAATTAGAATATAAAGAAAAAAAAGGACATTTATGGTACATCAAATATCCTTTAGTTAAAAATTCCAAACTACCTGCCCGCCACTCGCCTGCGCTCGAGGCGCTGGCAGGCGGGCAAACTACAAACTACATTGTGGTGGCGACGACGAGGCCGGAGACAATGTTGGGAGATACGGCAGTGGCTGTAAATCCTCATGATGGCCGGTATAAAAATTTAGTTGGCAAAAAGGTGATTTTACCATTAGTTAATAAAACTATTCCGATTATCGCTGATAGGTTGATTGATATAAAATTTGGTACCGGTGTTTTAAAGGTAACTCCAGGCCATGATTTGGTTGACTATGAAATTGCTCAAAGACATAATCTTGAAATGATAAAAATTATAGGGGAAGATGGGAAAATTACAAAAAATGCTCCAATTCAATATCAAAACCTTAAAACAAGCGAGGCACAAGAAAAAATAGTAGAGGATTTAAAAAAAATAAATCTCTTAGAAAAAATTGAAGAATATACTCATAAAGTTCCTTATTGTTATAGATGCAACAGTAGAATTGAATCGATTCCTTCACGCCAATGGTTTTTAAAAATGGAGAGGTTGGCAAAAATTGCCGAAGGAATTGTTAAAAAAGGAAAGATTAAATTTTATCCGAAAAGATTTGAAAAAGGTTATTTTGATTGGCTTAAAAATATTAGAGATTGGTGTATATCTCGGCAAATCTGGTGGGGACACCAGCTTCCTATTTGGTACTGTGAAAATTCAGAACAAAAAATAAAAAATACTACTTCTAAGATGGGCTTTGCCGGCGACGTAGTACCACAAGTTTTTGATAATAAAACCCGCACTTATCGATTACGCGATCATGGTCTGAAAATTGGAAATAAGGTTGCTTTTGAAAATAGTATTACCGGAGAAATTTTTGGGACAGCGACAATAACGGAAGTCCAAAAAACAACTGTCGGCAGAATCGATCTCAAAGATAAAAAACACTGGAAAACATATAATAGATTAGAAGAATTAATCGCTGCCTTTAAACGGCATTATCCTGAAAAAGAAATAAATACTAATACGTCTGCCTGGATTTATACTTATAAGTTTGATGCAAGTTGTCCCTCTATTGTTAATGAATATCCACCCAAAAAATGTTCCACTTGTGGTTGTAAAAAATTAAAACAAGCAAAGGATGTTTTAGATACTTGGTTTTCTGCTGCTTTATGGCCATTTGCCGTTTTTGGTTGGCCACTCAAAAAAAATGATTTAGAAAGATTCTATCCGACCGATGTTCTTTCCACGGCCAGAGATATTATCAATTTATGGGTGGCAAGAATGATATTTTCTGGTATGGAATTGATGGAAAAAATTCCTTTTAAAGTCGTTTATATTCATCCTACAGTTTTAACTAAAGAAGGAAAAAGAATGTCAAAATCATTAGGAACAGGAACTGATCCCTTGGAGCTTATTGAAAAATATGGAGCTGATGCCACTCGGTTTGGCATTGCTTATCAAATTGGGAAAAATCAAGATATAAGGTTCACAGAAGAAAATATAATTATGGGAAAGAAGTTTTGTAATAAATTATGGAATGCAGCGCGGTTTGTTCTAATGAATAAACCGGGCTGGATTGACGCTGATTTTAGCGGATTTACGCGGATAAAAAATCTTATGCCTGCGGATAAAAAAATTCTTAAGACCTTAAATAAAACTATAAAAGCAGTGAATAAAAATTTAGAAAATTTCGAGTTTGGGAAAGCAGCCCAGACACTCTATCATTTTTTCTGGCATGAATTTTGCGACATTTACATTGAAAAATCAAAAAAACAACTACAAACTACAAACTCCAAACTACAAACTACAAAAATCTTGCTTTATGTGTTATTAACTTCTTTAAAACTCTTTCATCCTTTTATTCCTTTTATCACTGAAGAAATTTATCAAAATTTGCCCATCAAAAATAAAAAAACATGTTTAATGATTAAAAATTGGCCAATATGATTTTTCTTTATCTTTTTGGTTTTCTTCCCAGTATTATTTGGCTTTTGTTTTATTTAAGAAAAGATGTCCATCCGGAATCAAACTCAATGATTTTAAAGGTTTTCTTTTTAGGAATGGCTTTTGCTTTTTTAGCGATTATTCTGGAAATATTATTTAGAAAATTAAATTTTAAAAATCTGTCCTACGGATTTCTTTTAAACATTTTTATTGGTGGAGCGTTAATTGAAGAATATGTAAAATATTTAACTGTTAAGGTCTCTGTTTTGAAAAACTCGGAATTAGATGAACCAGTAGACCTGATGCTTTATATGATTATTTCTGCTTTGGGTTTCGCCGCTTTAGAGAATATTTTAAAAATAACCGAATTACATCCTTATTTAGAAATCGCCGATGTATTAGGAATTACCATCGTCCGTTTTATCAGCGCTACCTTTCTTCATGCTCTTTGTTCTGGTATTTTAGGATATTTTTTAGCTCTTTCTTTTTTTGACCTTAAAAATCGAAAAAAGTTATTCTTAATGGGATTAATAGGAACAGTGGGTTTACATGGTCTTTATAATTTGTCTATAATGAGAATAGAAGGATTTTTAAAAATTTATCTCATCATTCTTATTTTAATAATTTTAGCCATCTTTGTTTCTTTTGGCTTTAAGAAATTAAAAAGGTTGAAAAGTGTTTGTTTAATTTAATTTATAAAATTAAAAATAGCGGAGGCGCTCCGCAGAGCGCGGGAAATTCGCGAACGCAGTGAGCTGAATTTCCCAGTGGCCGCGTGTTAAATTAGAAAAATTTATGGAAATAGAAAATTCTAAAATAGGTCAATTAGTTATTGATGTTTATCAAACAAAATCTTATTTTGTTGTCCAAATCCCAATTGCCGGGGTAGAAGAAAAAGATTTAGAAGTAAAAGTTGAAAATAAGATTTTATTTATAAAAGGTAAAAGAGAAGAATCAGAGGAAGAAAAAAAAGAAGAAAAAGATTATCTTAAAAAAGAATGTTATTGGGGTCCTTTTTCCGCTGAAATAAGTTTACCGGAAGATGCCAATAATTCTCAAATTAAAGCCTCTTTTAAAAAGGGGGTTTTATTGATAAAAATTCCGAGAATAAAAAAAGAACCAGAAAAGAAAGTTACTATCGAAACCTAAAAAATCCCGACTATATCGGGATTTTTTAGTGCCGAGGGTGGGATTCGAACCCACAAAGCTTTCGCCATAGGATCCTAAATCCTACGTGTTTCCCAGTTTCACCACCTCGGCAAAGTTTAACGGCTGCCTAATCGCATTATGCCCTCTGTTACATTCCCATTACTGCCTGAACAATTATTGGTATTACTTTGGAAATAACAGCAATGGCAATACCAACTAAAGCCCAAACTATCCAATTTCTCCCTGTTCCCATTTTTTCCGGGTCTCCAGCTGCAGTCATTAAAAGAAATGCTCCAACTATAACAAATAAAACTGCCAAAACCATAGTGATAGTGAAGACATAATCCATTGCTGTATAAATCGGGTCAAGAACACAACAAATAGCTTGGTTTGGATCTCTTTCAAAATAAATCACCGAACTCTTATTACAAATAAAGTCTTTTATTTTTATAGTGTGTCTTAGTGTACATGAATTTGCCGGTTCTGCTGCTGTTTGGGCATTAACTAAAATTGGCGCAACAAAAACCAATAATAAACTTAATAAAACAATCGTTGATAAAACTTTTTTCATTTTTTTAATTATTTTTATATTTTTATGTTTTTAAGTTTTTAAGTATTTCGACCTTTAAAGAGTTATTTAACTCCTAAAACTCCTCTAATAATAGCAATTATTCCTTTAGCAAATAAGATAATAGCTAAACCAATACAGGCATAGATAATTATGTTTCTCCCAGTCGTAACCTTATTAGGGTCGCCTCCAGAACTCATAATCATCAGAGCGCCAATTACAATCATCAGCGGCGCTAAAGCTAAACCGACCCAAAAGATATAATTAACAATAGAATTAATAAGGTCTGGAATGTTCTCGTATTTAATAGGTGATTCTATTTTTACATCTGCTCTCGTTAAACCGGGGGTCATTAATATTATTAAAAGAAAAAGAAAAAATAAAATTGTTAAACTTTTTTTCATTTTCATAATTGGAACGAAGTGAAAATTATGGAATCAAGGTTCTGCGAGGCGCTCCGCAGAGCGCGGGAAATTCGTGAGCGAAGCGAACTGAATTTCCCAGTGACCGAGCGAAACGAGCAGGTTCTTATTTTCTAAAGATTAATCCATAATGAAAATTACCGGCCTTGAATTTTTTTTCTAATTTTAAATTAAATTTTTCAGCGATTTTTTCTACTTCTTCAACTGAAATTCTTTTTCCTTTTGGCCCGAAAGTTATTTCGGACTCCCAATCAATAACCAAAATAATTCCCTTTGGTTTTAAAATCCTTTCTGCCTCTTTAAAAATTTGTTCATCATCTTCTGTTTGAAATAAAAGGTTAGTTATCAAAACCAAATCACAGGAAGAACTATAAATTTTTATACCATCTTTATCTTCAACGTCTGCCTGAATTGGCTGAATATTTGTAATTTTTTCCAGCGCTGCTTTGCTGATTAGAACAGAAAGGGGTTCTTCTTGAATATCTATAGCATAAACTTTGCCATCTTTCAATCTTTTAGCCAAAGGAATAGCCCAACCTCCGGAACCACAACCAAAATCAACGGCTGTCATTTCTGGCTTTAAATTAAGTTGCTCTAAAATTTTATCTGGATTAATAAAATCAGGCATAATTTATAGACAAACTGCTCCTACGATTTTATCGCCTTGTTCTAATTTCATTATTTTAACGCCGGAAGTTACCCGGGAAAGAATGGAAATAGAATTAATCGATGCTCTTATCACCTGCCCTTTCTGAGAAATCGCCATTAAATCTTTTTCTTCTTCAGTTAATACTTCAATAAAAACAATCGAACCAGTTTTAGCAGTAATCCTTGCTGTTTTTATTCCGGAACCACCTCTTCTTTGTAATCGATATTCACTGAGTTTTGTTCTCTTTCCATATCCTTTTTCCATAATCACCAACAGATAGTTTTGCGCTTTGAGTTTTGAGTTTTGAGTTTTGATTATGTCCATTCCTATCACTTCATCTCCCTTTCCTAGTTTTATTCCTCTTACTCCGGCTGCCGTTCTTCCCATATTTCTAATATCTTTTTCTTTAAATCTAATTGCTTTGCCATTTTTGCTAACTAAAATTATCTCTTCTCCTTGTTTTATTATTCTTGCTGATTTTAATTGGTCATCTTTTTCTAATCTTATAGCTATTAATCCTGATTTTCGAACATTTTCAAAAGCTGATAATTTTGTTTTTTTAATTATACCATTTTTGGTTACCATTACTAAATATTCTGCTTCTTCTTTAGTTTCGCTATCCTTTTTATTGTAAGAGATAAAATTTAAAATTTTTTCTTGCGGTGAAATTTCCAAGAAATTCAAAAGCCCCCTACCCTTTGAGATTCTTGTTCCTTCAGGAATTTCATAAACTGGCGTTTGAAAAACCTTCCCAGAATCGGTAAAGAAAAACAGATTATCTAAAGTATTGGCTAAAAGAAAATGGGTAATAAAATCTTCCTCTTTAATTTCCATTCCTATAATTCCTTTACCGCCTCGTTGTTGAATTTTATAGACAGCTGGTTTTACTCTTTTAATATAGCCATCTCGAGTTAAAAGAATTATTGTTTCCTCTTTAGTAATTAAATCTTCCTCCAGTATTTCACCCGGTTTGCCAGTAATTACTTTTGTTTTTCGAGCATCCGAATACTTTTCTTTCGTTTCTTTAATTTCTTTTTTAATAAGCTCTTTTATTTTTTGAACACTTTTTAAAATAGAAGTTAAAATTTTTATTTTTTCTTTTGTTTCTTTAAGCTCTGTTTCAATTTTTTCTCGTTCTAACTTGGCTAAAGAAGAAAGTTTCATTTCTAAAATTGCATTTGCTTGAATAGCAGTAAGCTTGAATCTTTTTTCTAATTTCTTTTGAGCATCGCTTCGGCTTTCTGATTTTTTAATTAAAGAAATAACCTCATCAATATTTCTTTGAGCTATGGCTAATCCCTCTAAAATATGTTCTCTTTCTTTCGCCTTTCTTAAATCAAAGTCGGTTCGTCTTCGAACTACTTCTTTTTTATGTTCTAAATATAAATTTAAAACCTCAGCGAGAGATAAAATCTTTGGCTGAATTCCATCAACTAATGCCAACATATTCAAATAAAAAATCTTCTGCAAATTAGTAAATTTATAAAGAACGTTTAAAGTTTTTTGAGGAGAAACGCCGGTTTTAAGGTCAATAGTAATTCTTATTCCTTCTTTATCCGATAAATCTTGGATATTTCTTATTCCTTCTATTCTTTTCTCCTCAACCAAGCGAGCCAACTGTTTTACCAACTCTGATTTTTGGACTTGAAAAGGAATTTCTGAAATAATAATTTGCTCACCTTTTGGTTTTTCAACAACTTCTGTTTTGCCCCGCATTAAAATTCCTCCTTTACCTTGAGAGTAAATGGTAATGATGTCTTTTTTGCCATAAATTATTCCGCCGGTTGGAAAATCAGGCCCTTGAATAAATTGAAAAAGGTCCTCGGTAGTGCTATCGGGATGGTCAATTAAATAAATTAAAGCATCACAAATCTCTGTTAAATTATGCGGTGGAATATTAGTGGCCATTCCTACCGCGATTCCTAAAGAACCATTTAAAAGTAATTGGGGTAAAGGCGAAGGTAAAACAATTGGCTCTTCTCTTGTCTCGTCATAATTTGGTCTAAAATCAACTGTATCTTTTTCAATATCTCTAAGTATCTCTTCACCGATTTTTGAAAGCCTGCATTCGGTATATCGATAAGCCGCAGCACTATCCCCATCGACACTGCCAAAATTTCCTTGGCCTTGAATTAAAGGGTATCTTAAGGAAAAATCTTGAGCCATTCTAACCAAGGCATCGTAAACTGCCACATCTCCATGGGGGTGATATTTTGCCAATACTCCCCCAATAACCGAAGCCGATTTTCTGAATTTAGCATCATGCCGCAGGCCTTCCTCTAACATCGCATACAAAATCCTCCGATGGACCGGCTTTAAACCATCTCTAACATCAGGAAGAGCCCGGGAAATAATAACACTCATTGCATAATCCAAATAACTCTCCTGCATTTCCTCAGTTATCTCTTTTAGCTTTATATAGCCAAGTTCTTTAGTTGGTTTGATTGGTTTGGTTGGTTTATTAGTGGCCATAATTAGATGTTGGAAAAGAAATCTTAAATCCCCTTAAATTTCTTTGAAAATTTTTTATTGCTAAAAAACCCAATCCTATTCCTAAAGCAATTATTATCAACCATAAAATAAATTTTCTCCAAAAGACATCTAAATTCTGAAGTTTTTTAAGAAAATCCATATCTTATCTCATCTCGCTTTTAAAATTACTATTTTTGTTTCTTCTTCCTTTGGTAAATCAATTAATTTTATTTTTAACTGAGCTTCTGGTTCAATTGACCCAACCCCCATCACCTTCAAAAATTTTTCTACCCCTTCTAGTTTTACTTTCAACTTAGGAATCTGATAATGCATTGGAACAACGAGCTTCGGTTCAATTTGGGAAATAATTGAACTTGCTTCTTTGGCGCCAATAGTGTAAATTCCGCCAACAGGAATCATTAAAATATCCACTGCGCCAATTTCTTCCAATTGTTGTTTGGTCAATTCTTTTTGGCCTAAATCAGATAAATGACAAATTTTCATCTCTTCCGCCTCAATTTTATAAATTGTTACCATTTCTTTTTCTTTCCCTAAATTATTGTTATGAAAAGCAGGAATACCCTTAACAAAAACTCCTTGAATTTCATACTCTCCGGGCGTCTTAATTAAAAATGGCTCGCCAATAATTGCGCTAAGATTCGAATGGTCAGAATGAGAATGAGAAACAAGTAAAATTTGCGCTTCAACTTTCGGTACTTTCAACCCTAAACTTTCATCATAAGGATCGATGACCACTTTTACTTCTTTATGTTCTTGATTTTTTATTGCTAATTCAAAAAAGGATTGACCCCGCCAAGTAATAATCATAATAATTATTTAATAATTAATAGCGCCAGCGTTCTATTTTATTTTATCATAATTTTTTTTCTAAAACAATAATCTGCTTGATTTTGAAAAATTTTTCGCTTATACTTGTTCTATGAAAATGACCCCATCAAAGAATTTAAAGAAGATTAAAATTAATGAAGATATTATTTGCCCTCCTAGAGAAGGGGATATTGTAGAAGGTAAAATTATCGCCCGAGAAACAAATTCGGTATTTTTAGATTTGGGAGTAGCTGGAATTGGAATAATTTATGGCAAGGAATTCAATGAAGCAAAAGATGTTTTAAAAGATTTAAAAATTGGAGATAAAGTTATTGCTAAAATAACAAATTTAGAAAATGAAAATGGCTACCGAGAACTTTCAATAAAAGAAGCTGTAAGAGAATCTGCTTGGGATGAACTTATAAAAATAAAAGAGAGGGAAGAAACTTTAGACGTGCTCATTACGAGAGCAAATAGAGGGGGTTTACTTGCCCACATAATGGGAATCTCTGCTTTTCTGCCTGCTTCGCAATTATCCGAAGAAAATTATCCTAAAATTGAAAAAGACCCAAATAAAGAAATTGTAAAAGAGCTTCAAAAACTTATTGGTAAAAAATTAAAAGTAAAAATATTTGACCTTGACCTAAAAGGAAAAAAAATAATTCTTTCAGAGAAACTCGCTAAAACTGAAAAAATAAAAGAAGTGTTAGAGAAATATAAGGTCGGAGAAGAAATAAAAGGAGAAATTACCGGGATAACGAATTTCGGCGCTTTTTTGAAATTTGGGAAAGAAAATTTAGAAGGACTTATCCATATCTCTGAAATTTCTAATGAACCGATTAAAGATATAACCAAATTTTTAAAAATAGGTCAAAAGGTTAAAGCAAAGATTATTGAAATCATTGATGAAAGAATTTATCTTTCGTTCATAAGATAATATGAAAAACTTATTAAAAAATTTTATTATCATTATTCTAATTTTTATTTTTCTTTCTGTAATTTTTTCTTTATTTTCTTCAAATCAATCTAAAAAAGAAATTTCTTTGAGCCAAGTTGTTAAGGAAATTAATGAAGGGAAAGTGGAAAAAATTGTTATTTTGGGCAATGAACTTTCAATTTCTTATTATGATGGAAATAAAGCAACTTCAAGAAAGGAACCGGATTCTTCCTTGACTCAATCTTTAATTAACTATGGATTAGAAAAAGATAAAATAAAAGGGTTACAGATTGAAATAAAAGAAAAAACTTCTGTTTTAGATTGGTTAATTCCTCTTCTAAGTCTTGTCTTACCGATTGTCTTTTTTATTTGGTTTTTCGGGATGATTTTTCGACAAGCCAAAAGCGGGATGGGACAAACTTTCAGTTTTCTCCAAGCGCCAGCCAAAATTGCCGGAGCTGGCAAGACAGCCGGAGAAAAAGTAACTTTTAAAGATATTGCCGGTTTAGAAGAAGCAAAAAAAGAAATAAAAGAGATAGTAGATTTTTTAAAAAATCCAAAGAAATTTTTGAAAATGGGAGCGAGAATACCAAGAGGAGTTTTATTAATCGGTCCGCCTGGCACAGGTAAAACATTAATGGCGCGCGCTGTTGCTAATGAAGCTAATGTTCCTTTTTTTTCAATGTCTGGTTCGGAATTTATTGAATTATTTGTCGGAGTGGGAGCCAGCCGGGCGAGGTCGCTTTTCCAAATGGCAAAAAAACATCAACCAAGCATTATTTTTATCGATGAAATTGATAGTATCGGTAAAATAAGATTGCCGGGAATTGGCGGCGGACATGAAGAAAGAGAACAAACTTTAAATCAAATTTTAGCGGAAATGGACGGTTTTGAAAGGGATACCGGAGTTATTGTTATCGGAGCAACTAATGCGCCCCAATACCTTGATCCGGCTCTTCTGCGAGCAGGCCGATTTGATAGAAGAATTGTTTTGGATTTGCCAGACATTAAAGAAAGAGAAGAAATTCTTAAAATTCATTGTCGTAATAAACCATTAAGTTTAAAAGTTGATTTAAGAGAAGTTGCTGAAAGAACTCCCGGATTTTCTGGCGCTGATTTGGCAAATTTAGTTAATGAAGGAGCAATTTTAACTGCCAGAAGAAATAAAAATCAAATTTATCAAGAAGAATTATTAGAAGCAATTGAAAAAGTTCTTTTGGGTCCTGAAAGAAAAAGTCATTTACTTAACAAGAAAGAAAAAAAAATTTCTGCTTTCCATGAAACAGGCCATGCTTTAGTTATCAGTTCTATTCCCGAAGCAGAAGAAGTTAGAAAAATATCAATTGTCGCTCGGGGAATAGCAGCCGGATATACTTTGGCTTTGCCAAAAGAAGAAAAAAGAATTAAAACAAAATCAGAATTCTTAGCTGAATTGGCAGTATTACTGGGCGGTTATTGTGCTGAAAAATTAAAATTTAAAGAGATTTCCACTGGCGCAGCCAATGATTTGGAACGAGCGAGTTTATTAGCCAGAGCTTTGGTTACCAAATATGGGATGTCGAAACTCGGCCCAATTACTTTTGGCAAAAGAGAAACTTTACCATTTCTTGGGATAGAACAAGAGACAGAAAGAAATTATTCTGAAAAAATAGCCAGCCAAATTGATAAAGAAACAGAAAGATTTATAAATGAGGCGGAAAAAAGAGCAATGGGAATTTTAGAGAAAAAGAAAAAATTATTGGAAAAAGTTGCTAAAGTTTTAATTCAAAAAGAAACCATTGAAAAAGAAGAGTTTGAAAAATTGATAAAATAAGAAGTTCGGTCACTGGGAAATTCAGCTCACTGCGTTCGTCCCTGTCCAGTTCAGCTCCTTTCAGTCGCGAACTAGCCGCGACCTGCGGGTCGCCCCGCCGCCTGCGGGCGGCCTCGCAGAACCTTGATATACTTCGTATAATAGGCGCGTGTAGCTCAGTGGTAGTAGCACCACTCTTATAAAGTGGGGGTCGATGGTTCGAATCCATCCACGCGCACCATTGGTGGTTTTCCTGAGAATAGAACATTCTCTTTCCACCAATATTCCGGGCGGTTAGCTCAATTGGCTAGAGCGCGTACTTGACGTGTATGAGGTTATAGGTTCGAGTCCTATACCGCCCAAGAAAGTATAAAATATAAAAATATGACAAAAAAGGTTGAAAATTTTGTTAAATCGTATTTAAAAAAAGATTTGCCGGAAATAAAGCCGGGTAATTTGGTTCGGGTATATCAAAAAATTCCCTTCTTCGCTAAAGCTACGGCGGGCAAAAAAGAAGAAGAAAAAATTCAGGTTTTTGAAGGTATTGTAATTGCTCGAAAACATGGAAAAGGAATAAATTCAACAATAATAGTAAGAAAGGTGCTCAGCGGCGTCGGAGTAGAAAGAATTTTTCCTTTACATTCGCCAACTATTGAAAAAATCGAAGTTTTAGAAAAAGGAAAAGTAAGAAGAGCAAAACTTTATTATTTAAGAAAGAAACAAAGTTAAAAATTAGGCGCGGGTGGAGAAATTGGTAAACTCGCCATCTTGAGGTGGTGGTGCCGTAAGGCTTGGAGGTTCGAGTCCTCTCCCGCGCAGATGATAATCCTGAATAAAGAAAGTATAAATTTTGCTCTTTTTAAATTTTTGATATAAAATTCTTTTAGGGCGCGTAGCGCAATGGTTAGAGCGTTTCGTTTACACCGAAAAGGTTAGAGGTTCGACTCCTCTCGCGCCCATTTTTCGCCGCGATAGCCAAGGTGGTCACGGCGTTGCTCTGAAAAAGCAAAGATCCCGGTTCGACTCCGGGTCGCGGCACATAAAAAATTTAAAGTGTAAAGTGTGTAAAAATCAAAATGGCGCGGGTGTAGTATAATGGTTATTATGCGATCTTGCCAAGATCGAGAAGGCGGTTCGACTCCGCTCACCCGCTTGTCGTCTCCCGCTCTTGACAATACTTTTTCATTAAGCTAAAATAGATATAATCCCTTATAAAAGAGGGATTTTATAATGTATACCTTGAACAAACGCCTGATTTTTAAAATAATTGGGCAATATGGATTAGTTTCAATCACTTTAACCAGTGTTTTAGCAAGCATTTTAATCCCTCTGCCATTAGAAAAAGCAATGGCAGATGTTATTAATTTAGAAGAAAACCTCTCAAGTTTACAAATCGTCCAAGAAACAACTCTTTTACCTTCTGCCCCTTGTTTTTTAGAAAATCCGCCTAAAAAAATTAAGGTGATAGTCACCGCCTATTCCAGTTCTTCTTGGGAAACTGACGATAACCCTTATATAACCGCTTCTGGTTCTTATGTAAAAGAAGGTATAGTAGCTAATAATATTTTACCTTTTGGAACAAAAATTAGATTACCAGAAGTTTTTGGCGATAAAATATTCATAGTGGAAGACAGAATGCATTGGCGAAAAGATAATTATCACATTGATATTTGGTCTTCTTCTTATGAAGAAGCAAAAAACTTCGGTGCAAAAATCACCGAAATGGAAATCTTAAATACTGACTAATTGACTATTTAGCTATTATCACAAAAAAATCCCCCGCTTTCAGCGAGGGATTTTTTTGTGCCCGGGGTGGGAGTCGTTGCCCTGAGCTGGATGTAAAAAGTAGTTTCACAACATCCAGCCCTTCGACCCCCACTTCTAGATTTACAATCTCTTTTTTACCTTCCATTACTTTTTCTATTTAGTATTATCATTTGCCCGGGGTGGGAGTCGAACCCACACGGGTTATACACCCAAGAGATTTTAAGTCTCTCATGTCTGCCATTCCATCACCCGGGCATTTGGAGGCGCGGATGGGACTTGCACCCATGTATATTGGTTTTGCAGACCAATGCCTTTGCTTCTTGGCTACCGCGCCATTTATATTTTATCAAAATTTTAGATCTTTTCAATCATTTTTCAGGAGTCTTTCAGAGACTCAGCCGAAGGCTGGGACTCCGACCCTCCCTCCACCCTCCTGCCTTCGACAGGCACCTCGGACGTGGTGGGCGGGTTGTAGTCTTTTTTCAATTTTTCTAAAATTTTCTCAATTTCATTTACTTCTCTTATTCCTTTTTCCTCTTTAAATTCAATTTTTGGTACCGGTCGCATTTTTAAAAGCTTATTAAGCTTTTTCTGAAGAAAATAAATATTTTTGTTTAAAATTTTAAAAACTTCAGGGAATTTATTCTCCGGCATTACTGAAATATAAACTTTTGCTTGGATTAAATTGGAAGAGCACTCAACTCTTGAAATACTAACTAAAACATTGAAAGGAAATTCTATCTCTTTTAAAAAAAGCTGGCCTAATTGTAACCTTATTAGGGCATTAACCCGTTCGATGCGTTTAAACATTTGTATAAATTACCAATATATCTTCTTCTTTAATTTTTATTTCTCCTTCAAAGAGAATTCCGCATTCGTTTCCCCTGCTTATATTTTCAACTTCCTTTTTATTTCGTTGAAGATTTAAAATTTTTCCTTTTCCAATTAATTCTTCATTTCTTATCACTTCGCATTCCTTTCCTTTTTCTATTTCTCCTTCAATTACTTTCCCGCCAATAATTTGACGCTGAGCTACTTTAAAAATTGTTAATATTTTTACTTTACCTATTTCTTTTTTTAAAATTTCTGGTTCAACCATCTTTTCCATTGTTTCTCTTACTGCTTGAATAAGTTCATAGATGATTTCAAAAATCTTTGGTTTTATTTTCATTTTATCTATTAAAGATTTTGCTGCTGAATCTGTTTTTACTCTAAATCCGAAAATTTTAGCTTTCCCATCCTCGGCTAATTTGATATCGGAGATATCAATATTCCCTACTCCACTTTTTAAAATTCTTAAAATTATTTTTTCCTGAGATAAATTAAAAAGAGCTTCTTTAATTGCCTCGAGCGACCCTAAAACATCGGCTTTTAAAATTATATTTAAAACTTTTTTATCTTTTTCAACAAAAAAGACAGGTAAAATTCTTTTTTCTTCTTTAATTTCTTTTTTTGCTTCTTCAAAACTTTGAAAAACTTTAATTTTTTCTCCAACCATTGGTGGCTTTTCAAAACCAAAAACTACAACTGGTTGCGAAGGAAAACCAATTTTAATTTGCTTTGATGAAAAATCGGTCATTGATTTAATCTTACCAAAGCTGAAATGAGTGCCAATAATCTCGCCTATTTTCAAAGTTCCTTCAGATAAAATTATTGTTGCAATCGGACCTTTTTTAGAATCCAAACTCGCTTCAATTACTGTTCCTTTAACTGGTTTTGAAATATCTGTTTTTAATCCCTCCATTTCAGCAACTAAAATAATCATTTCCAAAAGTTCTTCTATACCTTGACCAGTTTTTGCTGAAATTTTTACTGCCGGAACTTTGCCACCCTGAGATTCTAAAAGAACTTCTTTTACTGATAATTCTCTTTCCACTTTTTTAATATCAATGTTGGATTTATCAATTTTATTTATTGCTACAATCATCGGAATACCAGCTTTTTTTATAGCGCTTATTGCCTCTTTTGTTTGAGTTTTTACACCTTCATCCGCTGCAACAACTAAAATAGCAATATCAGCTATTTTTGCTCCTCGAGAACGCATTGCCGAAAATGCTTCATGACCGGGCGTATCCAAAAAAGTAATTTTTCCCCCTTGTCTTGAGCCTGTCGAGGGATGCTCGATTTCATAGGCTCCGATGTGTTGGGTGATACCGCCTGTTTCCCTTTCGGCAACATGAGCTTTTCTAATAAAATCTAAAATCGAGGTTTTTCCATGGTCCACGTGCCCTAAAATGACTACTACCGGCGGACGAGTTACCTGCCCGTGCAGGCGGGTTAAATTTTGTTTTTCTTGAATCATAAATAAAGCCGACGGCGGGAGGAGGATTCGCCCCGCACCTTTTTTCTACGGAGGGTGCAGGACTCGAACCTGCAAGGGATTTCTCCCACTGGTTTTCGAAACCAGCGCATTACCATTCTGCCAACCCTCCATAAAAGGTGCGGGGTTCGAAACCACCCCAATCATCCTCTCTGGCATCCCGCCTCCAAATTTTAATTTTAAAAATCTCTTTTATTTTATAACAAAAAAAGAAAAAGACAACCCTTCTAAATAAAATTAAAAGGGAGTCGTCAATAATATCGCGACCCCCTTTTATATTACCTCCTTTATTGGTGTTTTAACATTTTGATTAACCCTTCTGTTTTTTAACTGGGTTATTACACCATTCAAATCCGTTCCCCAACTCATTATCTCTCCACATTGCGGGCAACCATACAATATTCTCGTCTTACCAGGAGAATTCCACACAGTTAATCTCGCAACTGGCACGTAACTGCATACTTCACTCTTCTGCTTTTCTTTTGAAAAACACATCTTTCCTCCTCGCTTTTTTATTTTTTACTTCTTTCCTTAATACAATAACCCATAGCCTCACCTCCTTTCTTTTAATCATTTATCTTTATATTTGAACGCTCCGCTGTTTTAACACCAAAATAGAAGGAAAATATAAGTCCGAAGAGCCGTTTTTATTATTCTGAGAAAAAGCGAGAGAAAACCCAAAATAATATCTTCCAGCTCTTCTTTAAATATTAAAATTTAAAAGAACAAAAGTGTCTTTTTGACGTGGTGTCTGCTGGACGATGTCAGAACTTTTTTTGAACAAAATCCAGAGGATTTTGCGGATTGAATCCCGCCCAGCGTTTCCGCCCGCCTGACAGCGGACAAAACAGAAAAATTTTCTTTACATTTTTTTATTTGCGCACCCCCAAATTTTTTTCAATTAAGGAAACGAAAATTTTTCTGTTTTGCCTTCCTGCTAACGCAGGAATTGCGGAAACGCTTCCACCCCACAGCCCGCCTGCTTGGGCAGAGTTTATCCCGTATAATCC
>Ga0210051_1000116_pt1 | contig 59329 bp, 54 predicted proteins | sample CryGey092014_all_FD_185464 | JGI IMG/M metagenome (GOLD analysis project Ga0210051, IMG submission 185464) | Groundwater microbial communities from aquifer - Crystal Geyser CG23_combo_of_CG06-09_8/20/14_all (SPAdes) (version 2) | ecosystem: Environmental > Aquatic > Deep subsurface > Groundwater...
CCCGCATCCGCCTCATGCAAAAAACCGATAATCTTCTCTTCCGTAAATCGCTTCTTCATGTCCAATCTCCTTTCAATTTGGGATTGGACTCTAAATCGTTGTGCTACTCAAATTGGGGGTGACGTCGGCTCCGGTCTGAATATCCGGGTCTTGCCGGATTCGGTCCATAGGAACACATCGTTGTTTTTCGTCATGGCGGTTGGCTATCCTCGGCGGCATGCATGCAGACCACCCTATCCTTGGCAGCAGGTCGCCGAAGCCCTCGCATATCACCTTGCCCCGGCTGGATCAGCCGTTTCCGTGCATGCTGGATTTTCTCGACGGGCATTTCCCGCGCGTGGGCAGGGCGGTGTGGCTTGCGCGCCTGCGCTCGGGCGCGGTGCTGGATGAGCAGGGGAGAAGGGTGGGCGAGGACACGCCGTATCGCATCAATGCCCGGCTGAGCTATTACCGCGAGGTGGCGCGCGAGCCGCGCATTCCGTTTACCGAAACCATCCTGTACGAAGACGACGACATCCTGCTGGCCGACAAGCCGCATTTCCTCCCCGTCACGCCTGCCGGAAACTATGTGAACGAATGCCTGCTGCACCGCCTGATCCTGCGTACCGGCAACGGGGAGCTGGTGCCGGTGCACCGGCTGGACCGGGAGACGGCGGGGCTGGTGCTGTTCAGCAAACGGCAGGCTACGCGCAAGGCCTATTTCGCTCTGTTCAGGGAAGGGAATATCGACAAGCAGTACGAAGCGGTGGCCAGCCTGCCGGTGGACGGTGAACGGCGGGAATGGCGGGTGGAATCCCGTATCGAGCGCAGCGAGGCATGGATCACCTTTGCCAATGTGCCCGGCGAGGTCAATGCCCGTTCGATCATCAGGTTGGCAGAGGTGGATGGGGATGTCGGACGGTTTATATTATCGCCGCTGACCGGCAAGACGCATCAGCTGCGCCTGCACATGGGACTCATTGGTTCGCATATCCTGAACGACAGCTTCTATCCTGAGCTGCTGCCGTTTCCCGATGTGCCGGATTATTCCCGGCCGCTGCAACTGCTTGCCAGAGAACTCGGTTTTGTCGATCCGGTCAGCGGAGCCGTTCAGCGTTTCGAGTCCGCGAACCGATTGCAGGCGTGGCCGGAGAAAGTGGCTGGCTGAGAAATCTAAAGCGCCAGTCATTCCATGGCTCGCGTAAGGTCCTGATCCTTATGCTTGCTGGCATCGCAGATCACAATCAGCTCGGCGATATCGGCATGGCACTCCAGCCATGAATGGCGGGAAACCGGATTGCCGAACGGGTTGATGATGATCTGGTGCTGGCGCAGGCAGGTGAAATCCTGTTCGCGCGGGAATACCCTGCGGATGAGTGTCTGCAAGGGGTCGCTCCACTCAAAACCTTCTCTCAGCCGGTAGCCGATCCAGATATAACCCTTGTCCAGCAATGCGCTGAAAACGGCTTCGGCGTCCTGCGGTAATTCACCGCTGACATCCAGTGTGAAGACATCCAGATCGTCGTCCTCGCCGGTATCGCCCATCAGGCCGTCGATGGTATGGCGAAGGGTACGCTGCAATTCATAGGCGGCCTCATTCTCCGAGGCGAACATATGGTAGCTGGTGTGCGCGATATAGGTGCCGTAGAACTCATCCGGCACGGTGACATGCACCTCGGTGGGCAGTTCGAAACGATCCAGTTCCTCCTGCAACAGTCTCGCCTGTTCGCGGTTCTGCAGGATCGGGAAGATCTTTGGCTCTATCTCCTGCTCGCGTACCACGGTGATCAGATGCGCCAGTACGGTGATGATGGCGAGATAGGCCTTGTCTTTCAGGTGCAGTGGTTGCGAAAGCAGGATGCGGTCGGCACCGCGCACGAAGTCACGCAGCCTGTTCATATTGGTGAAATCCCAGCGGATCACATCGAAGGTAACGCGGCCGAGCGCGGTATCCACCTCGCCGAGCCGGCGGCGCAAATAGTCCATATTGTCGGCCTGTTCCTGCGGTGTGACATCATCGATGATGCGCACATCGATGCGCTCGAAATCCTTGAGCAACAGCTTCAGCAGCAAGGGCAAGGATCCCACCCAGCCGGTGATCACCAGGCGTAATTCTTTGCTTCGCCGGCTGGCGGCTGCGAATCCGGCGATATGCATCGCTCCCCCGGTCTTTTCCGTTTGCATATCCTCGCGTTCCCCGCGGGCGAACAGATAGGCCATTTCGCCACTCACATCGCGTGGCTGAATCGCCAGTGCCAACGCCGCGCGGGTAGTGAAGGGGGCGTGTGCGGCCAAGCTGTACAGCGGGAATGACTTTCCGTTCTCATCAGCCAGCGCAACCAGTGTGACACCGCGTGTCTGCAGGCGGGCAGCCAGATGAACGACATCCAGACGGACGCTTCCATCCCTGTTGCCGAGCCAGGCGCGACCGCTCTCGACCATGACCTCGCCGCTCCACTCACTGATCTGCAGGGCGGATTCCTCGGTACGACCCGGGATCATCAGGCGCTCCATCACCTGATCGAAATCCTGATAGATGAGGATATTGCGCATCATATTGGCGCGCACATCGGCATGCGACATCACCACGGTGGGTTTGTTGTACATCTGAAGATTGTCCCAGCCGATCTGCAGGATGTGGTGATGACTGGAGAGTTGCGGGCGGGCCAAGCCCGGCGAGGCATAGTTCAGGTAGATATTGGGATTGACCTTGCGGATGGCCAGCAGCGAAAACATGCTGTGGGAAAGCTGGATAGCCTGCGGCACATTGTCCGGCACATTGATGATGGCCTGTCGCGCGTGTCCGAGATTCACCCTTTTCAGGGAGCGCACCTGCTGCATATCGCCCCAGCGGTAGGACACCCAGCGCTGTTGCGCGAGCCCTGCGGGGGCGTGTTCGCTCTCGCCCAGCATGACCAGTTTCAGACGCGAGAAATGCCGTTCGGAAATGTTTTTCAGCTTTTCGATGATATAGGGCGCGGTTTCCGACCAGCCGAGCATGACCATGTGGTTGGTGACGTTCAGGCGCTCGTTGCGCAGTTTCTGCATCAGACCCGACACCACCTGTGCGCCGATGCCGATGAAGAAGGCGAAAATGAACACGCCCGTGATAACCGCCACGACCGATACAACGGCCATGCTGGTGCTGGGCGGGTAGAGAATGGCATTGCCCGGGTCGGTGAACAGGCGGAACGAGAACCAGATCTGTGCAAACAGGGTGCTGTCGATGTCCCCGATCACCCCGTCCTGTGTGTAATCGAAAGGCGGCAGCATGAAGTGTCCGGCCACACCACCGGCGATGGCCAGCACGCCGAGCAGCAGTACGATCAGATTCACCTCCTGCATGAACTGTCCTTCGCGGATCACATCCCTGAGGTTGCGCAGGATGATGCTCCACGGCCTGAGCAGGCGGATCAGACGCAGCGCTCGCAGCGCACTGCCGTGAGGCACCACGGCCAGAGCGGGAATCATCACCACCGTGGCCACCAGATCGACCCACCAGTAACCCCATTCGCTGAGCCGCTCTTTTTTCGTTTCAAATTCCATATGCCGCATGATCAGCGCGCGCACGGCCAGTTCCACGCTGAAGAAGATGATGACCACCCACAGAATGGTGTCCTGTGCGAAGAAGGACAGCAGGATGACCAGCGAGATGAACATGCCGTAGGTGGGCGAATACATGGTGCTTTGCAGGTCGATATAACGGAAGGCCCTGAGTGTGCGCATCAGGTAGAAGGCGCGCAGCAGGCGAGCGACAGCCGCACTTTCGGCATCCAGCGGGATATTCAGTACGGTGATCAGCAGCGATGCGATACCGATGAAATCGAGTACCAGAAACAGCGCATCCAGCTTGGAGTTCAACGAGGAACGGTAGGGGTTGGTGCGTATTTTGTAGCGCATGATGGCCACACGCATGGAAAGCTCGATGCAGAAGACCACGAACAGGATGGTGGCCAGCATCTGGTTATGGGTGAAGGACATGGCGATGAGCAGCAGCATCAGGATGCCGAAGCGCGGATGCATCAGAATCCATTCAAGATGATGGAAGAGCAGGGGACGGTCTTTGAGCACGGATGTCATGGCGAGTCCTTTCATCGTGGCACCTCGGGCTATGCTGCTAGCCGGTTATTTGAAGCCGGATTGTTTGAACGAAAATGATTGCAAAGCAGGGCGGATATAAGCCGCAGGAAGCGGCGTGGTTCGGGAAGTGCGGCGGGTCGCCGGTGGATACAGGCGACCTGCATGCTTATTGCACTTCGCTGATCCGTTCGGTCAGCGCCTGACTGATCTTCACGGCCTTTTCGGGCGGCAGGAAGGACAGAATCTTGCCCACCTGCTTTTCATCCATGCGCGAGAACATCTGCACCACGGTCTGCAGATCCATCTGGGCGAGCACCGGGGCGGCCTTGTCGGCCTTCATGCCTTCATATACGGCGGTCAGGCGTTTGATCTTCTTGTTATTGATGCTCTGTTCCTGAGCCAGCATATCCTTGATGCGTGCTTCGAGCTCTTCCAGATCGGCAATACGTTCCGACACCTTCTTCTCGCCTTCCGCAATGGCTTTCTCGCGTTCATCGATGGCCTTCTGGCGGGCATCGAGTTCATCGCGTTGCTTGCGTAGTGCCAGTAGCGTCTCCCGCTCGGCCTGGCTGATGGCGACATCATCCGGGGTGTAGGGCAGAGCCTCGGCCTCCGGGATCGCTTGCATGGACATGCCCTGTTTTCCGGAACTATCGCCGGCAGCCGCTTCGTTCACGGCCTGTTCGGTTGCAGCCTGTGCCAAGCCGATGACCTCATCGGCCGGCTGCTCGGCCCATAACGACAGCCCTGCACGGGCCAGCACCAGAACGCTCAGCACGCTGAGCAGCAGCAGTACGCGGCCGGCGCCCAGCATGATCAGACTCCCGCAGCCAGCGGGCCGGTCAACCGGCCGGCAACGCGGTCATCGTCGATCTGTTGCAGTTTACGGTCCAGCACCCGGTTGGCCTCGGTGATGAACTTTTTATCGATTCGGTCAAAGGCCTTGCCGCGGCTGTCGTGCGAAAGCCACTGACGAAGCAGTGCCTGTTCCTGCCCGTGCAGCACATCAATGGCTGCATCAAGCCTTGCAATCAAGGTGTTCTGCTCGCTGATCAGTTCGTCGTACATCATCAGCGTGCCGGCCTGCACGGTCATGCGTATGGCCTTTTCCTTCTGCTCGCGGACCTGCCGGATGTGGGCGACCGCCTGTTCGCGTTGTTTGCGCAGTTCCTGACGCTGGTGGCTCAGGGCGGCCAGTTCGTATTGCGCCTTGTTGCGCTCGTTCTCGGCCAGCTTCTTCAATACCTGATGCGGCAGCAGTTTCATTTCCAGCCCTCCCCGTGCGTTCTCATCAGTTCGAGGAGTTTGCGTCCGGCATCGTCCAGGCTGACGGTTTCGGTCTGACGCTGTTGCAGAAAGGCACGGATGGCAGGCATGCGGTCGATCACCCGATCGAGTTCCGGATTGCTGCCGCGTTCGTAAGCACCCATATTCACCATATCCTCCATTCGCTCGTATAGTGACAATTCACTACGCAAGGAGCGTGCCGCTTTGAGGATATCCTCGGAACAAAGACTGGTGCTCAGACGGCTGACGCTGCGCAGCACATCGATGGCCGGGAAATGACCCTTCTCGGCCAGCTCACGGGACAGCACGATATGCCCGTCGAGGATGCTCATCGCGGTATCCGCCACAGGGTCGCCGCTGATGTCGTCGCCCTCGACGAGCACGGTGTACAGGCCGCTGATGTTGCCATGCCCGACGCCGGGGCCTGCGCGCTCCAGCACCTCGGCCATGGCGGCGAAACACGACGGGGTATAACCCTTGCTGGCGGGCGGCTCTCCCAGCATCAGGCCGATCTCGCGCTGTGCCTGTGCGAAGCGGGTGAGGCTGTCCATCATCAACAGCACCTGCTGATCCTGGTCGCGGAAATATTCGGCGATCGTTGAAGCCAGCAGGGCGGCGCGGATACGCAGCACCGGCGGCGCATCGGAGGTGGAAACCACCACCACACTGCGCTTTAACGCCTCTTCGCCAAGGCTGTCGCGGATGAACTCGCGGACTTCTCTGCTGCGCTCGCCGACCATGGCGATGACATTCACATCCGCATTGGAATTGCGCGCCATCATGCCCATCAGGGAGCTCTTGCCCACGCCGGAACCGGAAAACAGGCCGACACGCTGGCCGCTGCCCACCGTCAGGCAGGCATCGATGCTGCGCACCCCGAGTTGCAGGGGTTTGTCAATAATATGACGATGGCATGGATTCAGGCGTTCGCCGAACAAGGGACGGAACGGACCTGACGGTTTCAGCGGCTTGTCGTCCATCGGCTCGCCCAGTCCGTCGAGTACCCGGCCGAGTAGTTCATGCCCCATGTGCATGCCGGGAAGCTCGGCGCGCAGGCGCACGGCGTTGCCCGGCGCGATGCCGCGGATATGGCCTACCGGCATCAGGATCGTATTGTCGTTGCGGAAACCCACCACCTCGGCCTGGATGTTTTCTCCGTCCACGGCGTGGATGTCGCAGGCGCGGCCGATGCTGGCATGCAGCCCGTCCACCTCGACCATGGGGCCGAGCACCTTGCGGACCCGGCCGAGCGAGGGGAAGGGGCGGATATGCTTCAGGCTGCCCAGCACCTTCTGCCGGGATTCGTTGTTCCACAAGGCGCTATGCGCGGGCATCAGGATTCCGGCTGGTCGGTCGTGCCGCTGTTGTTGCCGTGGTCGGCGGCTTCGTCCGGCGAGGGCTGACCTTTCTGCAGCAGCCTGCCCCGGATATGGTGCATGCATTCGCTGATCGCGGCCTGCGGATCGATCAGGATATCGTGATCGCTGGCCATGATGCGGCAGGTGCCGGGGGTGATATTGTCATCGGCGATCAGTTTGTTCGGGGTGTCGCCCAGCAGACGCTCGAACATGGCCATATCCGGTACCGAGACAGCCAGACTCAGGGATTTGTGCTCCGGCAGATAGCGGGTGGCCTGCGAGATCATCTGCTTCAGGTATTCGGGATGCTCGTCGATCATGGTGTCAATAATATGGCGGATGACGGCGTCGGCGATGTCCAAAACTACCTCATCCATGCGTTCATGCAGCCGTCTGGCGCTCTTCTCGCATTGCAACAGCAGTCCGGCGATGTTCCTGGTCATCTGCTCGGCGCGTTTGCGGCCCAGCTCCATGCCAGCCTGTTCACCGGCGGCATAAGCCTTGTCGTAGGTTTCGCGTTCGAGATCCTTGTTGCGCTCCTGCGCTTCGCTGAGCATCTGTTCCAGTTCGCGCATGCGGTCGGTTTCCGGGTGCGCTGCCGTCTTCTGTGCCGGCTTGTCGAAATCGCGAAGCGGCGAGCTTACCACCGTGCCTTCGATGGTTTTCAGGGACAACGGTGTGAAACCGGGTGCGCTCATACCATGTCCTCACTGCCGCTGAGCGAGATCGATCCTTCGTCATCGAGCTTGCGCACCGTCTTCAGCACATTCATCTGCGCCTCTTCCACATCGGCAAGCTTCATCGCGCCCATCACTTCCATGTCCTCGCGCATGATTTCGGCGGCGCGCGACGACATGTTGCCGAAGAATCGTTCGGCGATCTCATCCGAGGCTCCCTTGAGCGCCTTGACCAGATCGTCGGAGGATATGTGCTTCAGAATGGTCTGGATATCGCGGTCGGACAGGTCGATCAGGTCGTCGAAGATGAGCAGCAGGCGATCCACCTGCTTGAACAACTCCTCGTCCCTCTCCTCCAGCTTGTTCAGGATCGGGGTGGCCACGGCCTTATCCAGTTTCTTGAGGATCTCCACGACGTTGAGCATGCCGTCGAAACTCATACCGGACTGACCTTCCGAGCCCGACAGCTCGACCTCCAGGGTTTCCTCGATGTCCTGCACCAGATCCTTGGGCACCGATTCGATCTTCGACATGCGCATCACCACGCTCATCTGCAGATCCTCCGGCAGCAGGGCGATCACACGGCTGGCTACAGAGGTGTCGATATTGCCGAGGATCAGGGCGATGGTCTGCGGGTGCTCGGTCTCGATGTAGGTTTTGATCATCTCCGGTTTCATGCGGGTCAGTTTGTCCCAGATGGTCATTTTCTTGGGCTCGTCGAGATTGGACAGCACAAGCTGCTCGCGCGGCTCGTCCACGGCATGGCGCAGCAGTTCGACGACATCCCTGCGCGAGGCATGGAACATCGGGTCGTCCGAGTTGTGCATCTCGATATATTCCCTGAGTACGCTGTTCAGGGTTTCGGATTCGATCTTGCCGAGATCCGACATGCGCTGGCTGATGCGAATCAGCGTGGCATCATCCAGATCGCGCACCAGCGGTGCGGCTAGTTCCGGACCGAGTGCATAAAGCAGGATCGCGGTCTTGTCGATGCCGCTCAGCTTTTTTTTTGCGCTCATACCTGTTCCACCCACTCGCGGACGATCTTGCCTGCGCGTTCCGGCTGGTGCTGGATGGCGTGACGGGCCTGCTGCATGCTTTCAAGGTGGGCGAAGGCGGCCGGGCTGAGGGTTTGCAGGGACGCATTCGCCGCCTTCTCTTCCGCTTCCTTCTTTTTACTCTCGGGGTCGGAGCCGATCAGCCTGGCCAGCGGCCTGAGGATGAAGAAGGCCAGCAGCAGCATGGCCAGTCCGGCCAGTCCGTAGCGGGCCAGCTCAAGATAGAAGGCCTTGTTCTCCTGTGCGGATAGCGCTTCCTCATCCTGGGTGCTGGTGATATCGAGCAAGGGCAGGCTCTGGATCTCCACCGAGTCGCCGCGATCCTCATCGAAGCCGATGGCCTTTTCGATCAGTCCCTGCAGGGTTTTCAGTTCGGTCTTGCTGCGCGGCTGGAAGCTGGCTGCATCACCGGGGGTGGCGAAGCTGCCGCCGACAATCGCTGCAACCGAGATCTTGGTGATGCCGCCGGACGGGATCACCTTGTGCTCGGTGATCGAGCTGATCTCGTAGTTGACGGTGCTCTCGTTGCGGCTGGCGGAATCCTTAGGGCTGGCCGCAGCCTGCGCCGTGGCCGGGTTTGCTCCGGGGGTATTGGATGCGGTTCCGGGCACGCCCTGAGCTGTGGAGTCGGTGCTGCTGCGGTTTTCACTGGCTTCCTTCTGGCTGCGCACCACCTGCCCGTCCGGATTGAACTGTTTGCTGTTCTGCTCGCTCATCTGGCGGTTCAGCATCGCGGTGACGCGCACCACGGCCTGTCCTTCGCCGACCACCTGTTCCAGCATGCCGGTGATACGGGTTTCCAGACGCTGCTCGATGCGGCTCTGGGTCTCCTGCAGGCTCTGGCCGGCACCGAGTGCAGCCTGTTCCTCGTCGCGCGACAGCAGGTTGCCACCGGCATCGACGATGGTGACGGCCGCCGGATCAAGTCCGGGCACGCTTGCGGCGACCAGATTCTGGATGGCCGAGACATTCTCGCGGTTCATTTTCTGACTGCCGGTAAGCTTCAGCATCACCGAGGCGGAGGACTCGCGCTTGCGGTCGGCAAAGGCCGATTCTCTGGCCAGCACGATGTGCACGCGGGCGGTGCTGACCATCGGCAACACCTCGATGGTACGCGCCAACTCGCCCTGCATGGCGCGCTGGTAGTTCACCTGCTGGGCGAAATCGCTGATACCGAACTCGGCCTTTTTATCAAACAGTTCGAATCCGCTGTCGCCACCCGGAGCGATATCCTGACCGGCCAGCTTGAGCCTTGCGGCGTACACCTGATCGGCGGGCACCATCACCGTCCCCTCGCCCTGCAACTGATAGGGGATGCGCTCCTTCTGCAGATACTCGACAACGCTTGCGGCCGACTTGGCATCCATGCCTGCATAAAGTGTCTGGTAGGGGGTCTTGGCCGACCACAGCACCATGCTGAGGAATCCGGCCAGCATCAGGCCCGAGGCTGCGAACAACAACAGCTTGCGGTTCTGGCTGAGCAACGTACCGAAGGATGCCTTGTTGAAGCCCGCGGGCATCGCCTGCTCGCCCGAGTCGGTCACTTCCGGCATGGGGGTGAGAGTGCCGTTCTGACCGGAGCGGGATGCCGGAAGCATGTCGTTTGCCATGGTTTACTCCTTTACACCTGCATGCGCATGACTTCGCGATAGGCCTCGACGAGTTTGTTGCGCACACTGAGCATCATCTGGAAGGACACATCGGCCTTCTGCAGGGCGAGCATGGTGTCCGAGATGTTCTGGTTCTTGCCGGTGGCCAGTTCCACTGCGGCGCGGCTGGCATCCAGCTGCTGGGTATTGGTGTCGTTCACATACTGCTTCATCAGCGAGGCGAACTGGCCCTGCGGTGCAGCCTGCGGGCCGGCATCGGGGCGGGCGATATTTGGCAGGCTTCCTAATCCGTTGATTTGCATTGCAATACCTCCTAGCGCAGCAGTTCGAGCGATTTCTGGAACATGCGTTTGGCCGCTTCCATGGTGGTCACATTGGCCTCGAAACTGCGGGCGGCCGATTGCATATCCACCATTTCCTCGACCGAATTGACGTTCGGCATCTTCACCATACCCCTGGCGTCGGCATCCGGGTGTCCCGGGTTGTAGACCTCGCGGAACGGCCGCTGGTCATCGATGATCGAGGTGACTTTCACGCCCTTCGGGCCCTTGCCTTCAAAGGAGGACTGGAACACTGAATCGAAGCCCGGCTTGATCTCGGTGGATTTGAAAACCACCTGACGGCGGCGATAGGGGCCGCCCTGCTCGGTACGAGTGGATTCGGCGTTGGCGATATTCTCGGCCACGATATCCAGCCTCGAGCGCTGAGCCGACATGCCGGCGGCGCTGATATTCATCGCGTTGAACAGGGTGTCGGCCATCAGCGTCCAGCCTCACGAACCACAGTGGCCACCATATCCAGGCGCTTCTTCAGCAGACGCATGGTCATGTCATGCATCAGCTGGTTCTGCGCCATGCCGGCCATTTCTTTCTGGATATCGACGCTATTGCCGTCCATGCGTTGTGCGGTGTTCCGCTGGGTGGCCAGCAGCCCCTGCCATGACGTCGATTCGGCGATCGGGATATGCCCGGGCTGCGTGGCGGCCAGACGCGTGGACCTGTTTGTTACATTCTGCTTTTCGGCAAGAAAATCGGCAAAACGACGGGTATCGGCGTGATAATTCGGGGTGTCTGCATTGGCGATGTTGGCGGCATGCACGCTCTGCATGCGTTCACGGGCTGAAAGTGCGCTGGACAGGGTCTTGAACTCCTGATCAAACAGACCTGTTAACGGTTGTCCCATGGCTTCCTCCTACACGTTGCACAGGCCTGCCGGGGAGTGGTTTCGGGCACCTGCCTGTTGCTTACTTTCTTGAGCAAGGGGCGTGCCAGAGTCGAACTCGTTAAGCTTGTTGCGCAGGGTTCGGATGCTGATGCCGAGCAGCCTGGCTGCTTCGGTGCGGTTGCCGCGCACATGTTGCAGCGTTTCCTGGATCAGTGCGCGTTCCATGTCGCGGATGCTCATGCCTGCGGCTATGGAAGCGGCGGCGGAGGATACCGGGGCAGCGCTCGGAGCTGCATCAGGCAGGGCGAGGTGTTCGGGGCTGATTTCCCCGTTGGCGCACATCAGGAAGGCGCGATGCATGCAGTTCTCCAGTTCGCGTACATTGCCCGGCCAGTCGTGCGTCTGCATGCTGCGCATCGCGGCTTCACCGATATGCGGTACCGGTCGGTTGTACATGCGCGAGAAGCCTTCGAGGAAATGCCGGGTCAGCGGTTCGATGTCGCTGGTCCGGTCGCGCAGCGCCGGCAGCCGCACGGTGACGACATTCAGCCGGTAATACAGATCCTGCCGGAATGTTCCTTCGGCCACGGCTTTGTCGATATCCCGGTTGCTGGTGGCGATCACGCGCACGTCGATACTCACCGGGGCGCGACCGCCGAGCCGGTCCACCTCGCCCTCCTGCAGCACGCGCAGCAGCTTGGCCTGCAGGTGCAGCGGCATTTCGGTGATCTCGTCGAGCAGCAGGGTTCCCTGATGGGCCAGTTCGAACTTGCCTGGACGGGATGCGGTGGCGCCGGTGAAGGCACCCTTTTCATGGCCGAACAGTTCGGATTCCAGAATGCCCTCCGGAATCGCGGCGCAATTGATGGCGATGAAGGCACGGTCGCGGCGGTTGGAGCACTGATGCACAAAGCGGCTTAAGCGCTCCTTGCCGGTGCCGGATTCGCCGACCACCAGTACCGAGGCATTGCTCGGTGCCACCAGTGCCACCTGATCGAGCAGGCGACGGGTTTCGGTATTCTCGGTGATAAAGGTGTCCGCATCCTTTTGATTACTGCTCGCCTGCTTGCTCAGCTCGGCCAGATGGCCGGCCTTGCGGGCATAGATGCTGAGCACCTCGTCGGTGCAGGGCAGGAATCGGTAATCCATGACCCCCATATGCATCAGATCGGCAGCCCGGTCCTGATCCCCGGTGGCGGCGAGAATCACCACGATAGCCTGAGGGCAGATCGAGAACAGCCGTGTGACGGTGGCTTCCGTGGTCAGCGAGTCATACATGAAGACCAGCGAATCGGCATCGAGCTGAACATCGTCCGGCAGGATACTGTCCGCTTCGATGCGGGTGTCGGGAAGCACGCGTCCGAGCTGCACACGCAGATCGGCCTCGTTATCAGCCGGAAAGCCGACCAAGCGGGTGCAAGCGGCGGCCATCAGTATTTCTCCATCAGGTTGATGGCTTCCCGATCGGCCAGCAGCAGGCGGGCACGCGTGGCGTATTCGGCGGCATCCGGGTTTTGCGTCAGGCCGGTTAGTCGTTCCTCGGCCTGCGTCCACTGACCGGTGCGAACCTCACAAACCGCCATGCGGAACTGCCAGCGATTATCGTGCATTTCCCCGGGAAGGTTGCTGTAGATGCTTCCGGCTTCGGCGAATTCCCCTGCCATGTACAGGCTGTCGGCCCGGCGCAGCAGGGTGTCTGCGGGAACCTTCCCGCCCAGTAACGCGATATGACTGGCCCATGCAGCTGCCGCCGGATGCCATTGACCGAGAGCTTCGGCAATCTCAGCGCGGGTACGCCAGTACGCGGTGCGCATCTCCGGTGCAATGTCCTGCTCTGCGACCTGCCGGATTGTTTGCGAGGCCTGGCTTGGCTGGCCGTTCTGTAACTGGATGCCGGCTGCAATGATCAGCATCTCCGGCCGGTACAGGGTGAAATTGTGCGTATCCAGCCAGCGCATGATGCGTGCGTAACCGTCCGGATCATGCCGGTCCTGCCAGAGCTCGGCCCTCTCCAGCATCACCCGGTCGCTCTCGACACTGGAACTGGTGTCTTTATACAGCGCTGCGAGAATCTCCTCGGCGGCATCGAAGTCCATCAGCCGGCGCATGGCTCCCGCCACACCCAGCAGCATGTTGCGCTGTGCCTTGAGTTCGTTTCCCTGAAGTGCTTGCGGTGGCTCGCGCAGCTGCGCATAACGCCGCCACAGCACGATAGATTCCAGCCATGCCTGCTTCTGCAGTGTGGCATCGAGATGCCTGACAAACAGGCCATAGCCTTCCTTTCTGGCCAGCGCGGCATATTCAGCAAAGGTGCCGACACTCACCTGGGTGTAGAGGTCCAGTGCTTTTTCCTCGGCCTTGTCCACCTGTCCGGCCAGACGGGTCCACAGACGGGCCTGATCGAGCATGGCTTCGTCCTCGATGTCGGAGATCTGATTCTCCACGGCCAGTTTCTGCAGGGAGGCGAGCACGGGTTTGAGGCTCTGAAGGTCATTCACGCCGGTATTCTGCAACATCAGCTTGCGCATGAAGGCCTTCATGCCGACGGATGTTTCCGGCGCCACCTCGGAGAGCCTCTCATAGGATTGTTGCGCCTCCTTTGTCCTGCCCTGCTCAGCCAGTACATTGGCATGCAGCAGACGGATCAGCATGGCCTGCGGTTGGTCCAGGTAGAGGCTGAAGAAACGGTCGGCCTGACGCTGGAAGACATCCGGATTGTGATTCGCGTAAAGCAACTGAACATAGGTCGAAAGCAGGGTGACGTCAGAGGAAACAAAGCCCGGTGCCAGATTGATGGCCTTGATCATATTCTGCATCGCTGTGTCGGGACGTTGCTCCATGAAGTCGACCACACCCATCCATGCAAGGCCCTGTGCCTGATCGCTATCCGAAGACGAATCCAGCATGTATTTCATCAGATTCTTGCGGGCGGCATGCAGCTTGCCGTTGCCGATATTGATGCGGGCCAGAAGCATGTGCGCCTCGCGGGCCTGATCGCTGGAGGGATTCTCCTTGAGCAGTTCTTCAGCTGCCCGGCTGGCCCCTTCCCGATCGCCCTTCTTCCAGTAGAGCCAGCAGATCTTCCAGCGGATTCCGGCGGCATCATCGGGGGATACGAACTCCTTGAGCAGATTCTGCCAGGCGGCGATGGCCTGATCGGCATCGCTGTATTCATGCAGCGAGGTCTGCATCTCCTCGGCGACGGCGATGATGCGCAGCAGGCTACGGCGTTCACGATCATCCACGTGGCCGGTCTTCAGCAGATTGTAGGCTTTGATTCTGGCGACTTCCGGCTTGCCATTGTGCAGCAGCGAGCGGATGCCATTGATGCTGGTGGTGTTGCTGTCAGCGACTTTTTCCGCTGCTGCGGCAGGCATCGGAGCCATGGCGAGCGTTGCCGGCAGCCATGCGGCGAGCAGTGCGATGGATAGCAGCAACGGGGAAAGGTCAGGCACACGCATGCCTGTTACTCGCAAGAGGCATGCCGATTGTCCGGGCGGGCGGAACAGGACAGGGCGGATGATGCGGACTGATCCGGACGGATCGCAAACCTTTGCCCGGAAAGGCCTGCGATATAAAGGGTTACACAGCTCAGACCGGCGGGTTCAGGCCTTTCTTTTTGATTTTTTCGACCAGTGTGGTGCGGTTCAGTGTCAAAAATCCGGCAGCCTTGTTCTTGTTCCAGTCGAAGCGTTCCAGTGCGGAGACGATGAGGTGGTTTTCGAACTCATCCACCATGGCATTGAAATCAACCTGTTCTTCGTCGTCCACATCCAGACGGAAGCCCTGCTGGATGCGTTCGGCTCCGCCGAGCATGCGTGAGGGCAGGTCGGCGGGTTCGATCACGCCGTTACGCTTCAGTGTGGCGATGCGCTCCATCAGATTCTGCAACTCGCGCACATTTCCCGGCCAGCGGTAGTCGAGCATGATCTGCCGCGCCGCGTCGTTGAAACCCTCGATGCCGGCCTGCTTCTGGGCATTGAAATAGTTGATGAAATGCTCGGCGATGAGCAATACATCATCCTCGCGCTGGCGCAGCGATGGAATCTCGATGGGGATGATATTCAGGCGGTAATAGAGGTCCTCGCGGAAGCGGTTGTGACGGATCTCCTCTTCAAGTTCACGGTGCGTGGCAGCGATGATGCGTACATCGACATCCATGCTCTGTGTGCTGCCGACCGGCTCGAATTTACGCTCCTGCAGCACGCGCAGCAGCTTCACCTGAAGGTTCGGACTCATATCGCCGATCTCATCCAGAAAGATCGTTCCGCCGTTGGCAACCTCGAAACGCCCCGGCCTTGCCTTAATGGCACCGGTGAAGGCGCCTTTCACATGACCGAAAAGCTCGGATTCGAGGAGCTCTTCGGGAATGGCCCCGCAGTTCATGGAGACCATCGGCTTTTTGGCGCGATTGCCGGCATTGTGCAGCATGCGGGCCACCACTTCCTTGCCGGTGCCGGATTCTCCGGTGATCAGTACGGTGCTGTCCGAATCGCTGAGCAAGCTGACCATGTTGCGGATCTTGACGATGGCGGGTGACTGTCCGATCAGGGTGTGCTTGGCCTGATTGGCCTGAACCTGCCGGGTCAATTCCTTGTTGCTGTTTTTCATCTCGCGTTTTTTCAGCAACTCGTCGATCCGTACCAGCAGTTCATCGAGATCAAACGGTTTTTTGAGGAAGTCATCGGCACCCAGGCGGATAGCGTCAACAGCGGTATCAACCTCGGCATAGCCAGTCATCATGATGACGCCCATGTCCGGGTCCACGCTGCGGAACTCGCGCAGCAGTTCCAGACCATCGCCGTCCGGGAGCCGGATATCCAGTAGTGAAATGTCGAATTTGCCGTTGTGGACCGCCTCTTTGGCGCGTACGGCGGTGCCGCAGGATGTGACATGATGGCGCGAATGCTCCAGCAGTTCCTGTAGCGTTGTGCGTAGTTCCTCTTCGTCGTCAACCAGTAGAATATAGGCCATTTTGCTCCCCACACATGTTCCCTCAGCGTGTTAAGTCAAAATAATGACATATGGATGGAGAGAATAGCAAGCCCCGATATTCGCAGGCTCTCCGGCATGGGCAGGAAAGCGGCATTTTTTTGCGTTCATTTGCGAACGTACAGCATTCCGAAACTGGTTCTGCCGGGTGAAAAAATAATTCCTAAAGTCCACTTGAATGGTGCCGATAGGATGTAGTGAACAGATGTGCAATCGCCACCTGTTCAGGATGAAAAGGAGGTTGAGATGGCAATTTCGGTGCTTCCCGTTGATGGGCTGATCAACCGTCTGATTCAGCAGAATCAGCGCCCGACCTCCCGCCCGGCAAACGCTTCGGCCGACAGTGCAACACTTCAGGATAAGGTCAATATTTCCAGCCAGGCCAAGGCTCATGCTGCGGGCAGCGGGGAACATGCTCCCTCGCAACTGGAAAGCAAACTTCTGGAGATGTACAAGGCCCATTCCGGTAGCCATTCATGACGATGGCTCGTTTGCTGCTGGTCGAGGATGACGAAGCACTTGCCGCCCTTCTTGAGGAGTACCTGCAGGAGGCCGGCTATGATGTGGAAACCCATCTGCGTGGCGATACCGCCCTGCAGGCACTTGAACAGAAGAAGTTCGATCTGGTGCTCACCGATCTGGTACTTCCCGGTGCTGGTGGCATGAGCATTCTGCGCGCAGCCAGCGGCAGGCCGGATAAGACGCTGGTCATCCTCATGACAGGTTATTCCGGCATTCAGGACGCTCTGGAAGCAGTACAGCAGGGCGCCTACGACTTTGTAAGCAAACCGTTCCAGTTGCCTGAAATCCATGTGCGATTAAATAATGCCGCGCGCTATCAGGCACTGTTGCGCAAAATACTGAGTGCATCAGCCGATACTCCCGTACCGATCGTCCGCATGGCCGGGCACAATGCGCTGCGGGCCTACGACAACCATAAGGATCATCTGTGACCCGGCATATCCTGATTGTCGAGGACCAGGTGGCGGTCCGCGAAGTGATGGTTGAAAGCATCGCTGAAATTCCTCTGGCAATTGAAATCAGCGAGGCCTCATCTCTGGCCGAAGCGCGGGTGCTGTATCATTCGCGCGTCTGGGATCTGCTGCTGACCGATTACAATCTGGGCGATGGAAAGGGGCTCGACCTTGTCGAGGAGATCCGGATGGATAATCCCGGTCTCCCGATCGTTCTGGTCAGCGGGTTTCTCTCGCCGACACGCGTCAAGCGCTCCGAAGAGCTGGGGGTGGCACGCGTCATCGCCAAACCGTTCAGGCCCAATGAACTCGAGTCAGCTGTGAAGGCCCTGCTGGAGAATACCGGCACAGGCGTTGAACATGTTGAAAGAGCTCCGCCGGCCGAACATGCCACGCCCTACCGGACCGACCGGACCCTGCTGCCCAAGCTGTTCGATATGGACAGGAATCAGAGCCTGCTGTTCCGCATCATCAACGAACTGCCGCGGCACCGCGAGGTGGCGAACATCTGCAACGATGCCTTGCACATCGCGCTTGATATCAGTCGCGCCGGGCGCGGATTTGTCTGCCTGTATGATCGCGGCAACAGGCGGCTGGTCATGATTTCGCAACATAGCAGCGATAAGGCGATGCGTGATATCGATGACGCCCCCGCATCCTGTGCTGTGGACGATACCCCGTTTGCGCCGCTGCTGTTGTGGGGCAAAGAGGCTGTCGAGTCTTCGCGCACGGATGCAGGGATGCATATGTGCTGGCCGACAGTGCACGCCGAAGAGTTCATCGCTGTGCCGATGCGCTTGCAGGAAACCAATATGGGTGTGTTGTGCCTGATGGACCGGCATGCCGATGACGAGATCAGCGCAGGCGACAGGCATCTGCTCGGTATGTTGATCCGTCAACTCGACACCCTGTTGGATAATCGTGCGGTGCACGCGGCACTCGCTGACAGCGCCACGGAAACCCTGATCGCACTGGTGCATACGCTTGAAGCCCGTGACCGTTATACCAAGGATCATTCAGAGCGCGTCGGCAAGCTGGCAGCCATGCTGGCCCACGGCATGGGTCTGCCCGATGATGAAGTGGCCGTGATCAGGATGGGCGGAAGACTGCATGATATCGGCAAGTCCGGCATTCCGGATTCGGTGTTGCTTAAGCCCGGACGTTACAGTGAGCGCGAGTACGCCATCATGAAGGCGCATCCGGGCATCGGTGATGCCATCCTGCGGCATATGGATATGCTGACCATGGAGCGTCAAATTGTCCGGCATCATCATGAGCGGATTGACGGCAATGGTTATCCCGATCGGTTAAAAGGCCGCGAAATCCCCCTCAGCGCGCGGATCGTGTGCGTGGCGGATTCTATTGATGCCATGACCACGCACCGTGTTTACCGTATGGCACAGCAGATGTCGTTCTGTGTTGAGCAGCTACAACGCAATTCTGGCACGCAATTTGATGCAGACGTGGTTGAGGTGGCGTTGAAGATCATCGCCAGCGGCTATGTCACGACCCAGGCAACACGGGACGATGACGAACATGGAGACTTGCCGCTGTCGGTTGCCGCCTGATTCGGGATACCGAGGAGCAATGCCATGGCTGATACTGATGACGGCAACCGCCGGCAGGATTTCCGCGTTGACGACCTGCTGCCTATGCAGGACAAACCGATGGATGACGCCACCTTCGAGTTTGAAAAACGCCATATCGGCATCCGCTCCAGGCAGAGCCGGCTGCTGCGCAATATGGTCGGCAACGACATCTTTTCCAGTCTGGTGCCCAGTCACTCGGATGGCAGTGAGACTTCCCGGGCTCTGGAGGCCCTTGATGCCAAGCTGAATTATCTGATCGGCGTGAATATGCTCAACGATGCCAATCGCAACGATCTGGATGAACGTCCCGTCAATATCAGTGCAACCGGCATGAGTTTCGCCACCAGTCAGGTTTATGCGCTCGGCGACCATCTGGAGGTCACCGTGATGCTTCCGGCTCTGCCTCCTGTGGTGATGGAACTGCTCGGCACGGTGCGCCGCATCGAGCCTGCACCGCGCGGTCAGGTGTATCTCGGTGTGAATTTTGTCTTCCGCTGCGATGACGAGCAGGAACAGATTGCCAGCTATGTGTTCAGGCGGCACCGCGAAATGATCCGGCTGGAACTCAGGCAGAAGGAATTGGACGCGCAACAGTCAGGCTAGACATCCACCCGAGGACTATCCCACTGTAATGATCCACCCCGCGGCATGCATCCGATGCAGCCACATGAGGGCCTAATACATTCCTGACTTATATTCGTGGTGGCTTCCCGGGCTGTCATCCGGCTCGGAAGCGAATCGGATTCAATCCAGCGAAACCTCTGTTCTGTTGCGGCCGTTGCTCTTGGCCTGATACAGGGCCACGTCGCCGCGACCGATCCAGTGGCTGACCGGTTCGTCCGGTTTGCGCGAGGCCAGCCCGATGCTGGTTGTGACCTGAATCTCTCCCTTACGGGTCTTGAAGCTTCCTGCCTCGATGGCGCCGCGCAGGGTTTCCGCGATGGTGAAGGCATTGTCTGCACTTACCTCCGGCAGGACTGCGGCAAACTCTTCACCACCGAGCCGCACGACCATATCTGTCGCGCGTACATTGCCGGTAAGAATCCGAGCCATTCCGACCAGCACATCGTCACCGGCATCATGTCCGTAGCGGTCGTTGATTTTCTTGAAATGATCGACATCGATGATCAGAAAAGCGGCTGAGCGGTTCCCCAGCGATTTGAACATCTCTCCCAGCTTGCGGCGGTTACCAAGGCCGGTGAGCGGGTCATGCAGTGCGTCGAATTCCGCACGATTCAGGTTCTCGCTCATCTCCTGCATCTGCGCCTGCTGACTTTTCAGCGCCTGCGATATGGCTTTGCCCGCCTGACCGACTTTCTGACCTGCGCGAAGAATATTGGCGCGAGCCTTCAGCAGCAGGGCCTGGGCCATTTTCGGGTCGGCGGGGAGCTCTGCATTCAGGATGTTCTGGGTTTCGGCGAGCTCGGGGATTTGGCCGCCCATATCACCTAGAGATGACGATATCTTCTCCAGTGATTGCTGCATGGCGCTGATGAAAGCCTGCAAGGCCTTGTGAAGCTTTTCGTCTTCACGCAGATGATTGTTCAGGGTTTTGGCCAACTGTCGTGCCTGCTTTTCGATGCTGCCGGATGCCTCGCTGTCGCTAGCGGCGTTCAGTGTCATCAGGCATGTGCCGATGACCGTGTGCAGCAGAGGCACATCATTTTCGGCCTGCAGCAGCAGTTGTCTGCGCTGATTGATATGTTCGATCAGGGCATCCCGTTCGCTATCGCCCAATTGCTGGTATTGGCGCAGGTTCATGCCGAAATCGGCTTGCAGGAACATGCTCAGCCAGCTGATGAATTGACGGAACTCCTCGGATGAAACCGGGTTGAGCTGCCGGATGCTTTCCAGATGGTGTGATATTTCGCGGAATGAGCTGCGCAGCTCGGCGTTTTTCGGATCGGTTCGCAACATACGTGTGCGCAGCAGGCTGAGGGTTTCGATGGCCTCATGCAGCTGTGTTTCGAGCATGGCGGATTGCTTTACCATGGCGGGTTTGTTCCTATGAGTGATTTTCGCACGGCTGATATTAACATGACGGATATTACCACGATTTCAGGCGTTCGGTTTCCACACTCAGGATGATGCCCGCTTCTTTCAAGTCGTGTTCACCCTGACCCAGATGACTTAACTCGTTCCTCAACAGCTGCAGTGATTCGATAGTTTTATCGTTCGGCGTGTCGCTGCTTTCAATCTGCGCGATCGCATCGTCCAGCAGGCGGGTCGCGTCGCCGATCAGGCGATACGGATGTTCTTTGTCGCCGCGGCCTGATGGCGTGCTGTCGGATTGTTTTTCGACAGCATCCTTGAGTTCGTGGTCCAGAAGCACCTGAAAGCGGCCATCGGTGCTGCTCACCCGGCTTGTGCTGGCACCTTGCTGCGGCCCCGTCAGTTGTCCGGTACGGATTTTCATGCGGCCTCCTTGCTTGATCGCCGATGTGTGCCTGAAGCGGGCAATCGCAACTCGCAAGAAACAGGCCAATCTCGGCTAACGGAAGTCATGCATGGGCGTATCGGATACAAACAAAAAGCCCCGGCGCAATGCCGGGGCTTTTTTCGAACGCTCGACGCCAAGGGGAGGGAGGGGAAGAGGAGGGCGGCGCCGAGCCAGACCGAAACATATGGGGGCGGCTCTTAAATCGATGTTAAACGCTAATTAAGATTTATTTACCATGTCCGAGTGTCGCAAAGGGTTAATATTTCAACGCTGAACCACGCCAATCTTAAGCAGAAGATGCCGCTTTCGGGAAGACTTTTCCCAGCAGCTTCACAACGGCTGATTTGCAGTCCATGGCGATACCCAGCGCTGCCGGCACGGAGAACAGCGTAATCACCGTGGAGAACATCAGACCCCAGGAAAGGGCAAGAGCCATCGGAGCAACAAACGGATCGTGACCGCCCCAGCCGTAGGCCGTGGGTAGCAGGCCGACAACTGTGGTGATGGCTGTGAGCAGCACCGCGCGCAAGCGACGCTTGCCGCTTTCGATGATCGCTTCGCGCCATGCCACGCCATCGGCGATCTGCCGCTGGATGAACACAGCCATTACCAGAGAGGCATTGACCACCACGCCGGTGAGGGCGACAAAGCCCATCATCGCCATAAAGGAGATCGGCTGCCCGTGCAGGAAAAAGCCGACGACGATACCGATGGCGCCGAACGGGATGGCCAGCATCACCAGAATCGGGTAGCTGACGCGATTGAACTGGATCGCCAGAATCACAAAGATACCGGCCAGCGCGAACAGAAAGCTGAAGGCCAGACCGCGGACCGATTCCTGACTTTTCTCCTGCTCGCCGCCAAGATGGAAATGCAGCTTGCCGGCATCATCTCCCAGCCACTGCTGCTGCATGGCTGCCACCTTGTCATTCAATTCCTTGGATGTGATCTGTCCGTTTGTCACTTCAGCCGAGACATTGATCACCCTGTCGCCATCCTTGTGGCGGATACTGGTGGTACCGGGTTTTTCCTCGACATGGGCTATGCGGGAAAGCGGAACCAGGCCGCCACGCAGGTTGGGGACCTCCAGCTGCATCAATGTGGCCGGATCGTGTCGCGCTGCTTCAGCGTAGCGGATGGTCACATCCACCTCTTCCTTGCCTTTTTTCAGGGTGGATACCCGCAGGCCATCGAAGGCGGCACGAACCTGCGTGGTGACTGTGGCGAGATCCACACCGGCATAGGCGGCCAGCCTGCGATCAAGCACGATATGCAGTTCTTTATCGCCCGGCTCAAGGTCGCTTTCTATGGCCGTGGCACCGGGGATGCCCTCCAGTACCTTTATCAGCCGCTTGGCTGTGCGCACCATGGCATCTTCATCGCTGCCGGTCAGCTCCACCTGCAGGGCGCGGCCGACAGGGGGGCCTGCGCGCTCCATGGCGAAGCTGATATCAAGATCGGGGAACAGGGCCGGAATATCCTTTTCGATCTTGCTCATCACCTCGAAGGCGGATACCGAGCGTTCGGTGAACGGGATCAGGATGATGCGCTCGAAACCGAAGCGGTCGCCAATCTGCTTGAGAGCCTCGCGCTGGTCGGCGCTGTTTTCGCCTGCCACCATCGTGGTGGTTTCCAGCAGGGCAGGGTCGATGCGCTTGCGCACCTCGACATCAAGTTTTTTCAGAGTGGCCTGCACGGTTTCCAGTGTGGTGCCGATGGGCATGGTGACGCGCAGATAGAAGGTGGATTCCGCACCGTTGGGGAACAACTGGAATTTCATCGTCGAGGCCAGCATGCCTGCGCCAAGCAGGCCGACGATGGTCAGCAGGATGGTCAGGTAGCGGAGTTTCACAGCCCTCTGGAGCCACCATACATAGACATTCGTGATCCAGACAAAAAACGCCCTTTCCTGCGGATGCTTCTTCGCATTGGCCACATCGCGGATGTGATTCGGCAGGATGAAGACCGCCTCCAGCCATGAGAACAGCAACAGCGTGACGACGACCACGGGGATGGAATAGATGAATTTGCCGATGATGCCGTCCATATGCATCAGCGGCAGGAAGGCGACGATGGTGGTCAGCACGGTGGCGGAAACCGGGCCGAGCAGTTCATAGGTTCCCTTGATGACCGCATCTTCCGGCGGCAGGCCCTGTTCCATATGCCAGGTGGCGTTTTCACCGATGATGATGGCATCGTCCACCATCAGACCGAGCACCATGATAAAGCCGAACATGGTCAGCAGATTCAGCGTCACCCCCGACATATAGAGCACCAGCAGGCCGGAGAAGAAGATGATGGGCAGGCCCCAGGCCGTGGTCAGCGCCACGGCAGGGCGCAGGAACAGCATCAGGGTGAGCATGACCAGAGCAAGGCCGATGGCACCGTTCTGCGTGAGCACGCCAAGACGCAGACGGGTGATGGTGGACATATCGTTGTACACGCGGACATTCACGCCAGCACCGTATTTCTGCGGCACGGTTTTCAGGTAGGCACGCACAGTATCCACAAGCTCGATGATGTCGGCATCGCCTTTTTTCAGCACGATCATGTTCAGCGCGGGATCGCCCTGCGCGCCGACATACCGGTCCGGCCGCTCCAGGGTCTGCGTCACCTCGGCGATATCGCCCAGCCGCACAGCCTCGCCGCGCTCATTGGCACGGATGACCAGATTCGCCGCATCCTCAGCCGAGGAAAACTCGCCGGTGATGCGGATGATGCGCTGGCCGTCAGGGGCCTTTAAGCGACCACCCGGGGCATTGATGTTCCAGCCGCGGATCAGGGCGACCAGGTCACTGGTGGAGACACGCTGCTGGCGCATCTTTTCCGGGTCCGGGACGATGCGGATCTCTTCCTTGCGGTCGCCCTGCACCAGGATCTTCGCCACACCCTTCAGCCCGAGCACATCATCTTCGATATCGTCGCCCAGACGTTTCAGGGTGAGCGGGTCGAAATCGCCGAAGATGGAGAAGGTGAGCACCGGCGCCTGCTCGGATTTGATTTCAGAGATCACCGGATCGGCAGGCAGATCGACCGGCAGGTCGGCGCGGTTGATAGCCTGCTGGATATCGGAAACCAGCCGCGAGCGATCCTTGTAGTTCGGGTCCACTTCCACGGTGATCTGCATCGAGCCGCTATAGGCCGTGGAACGGATCACATGGATGCCGTCGATACCCTTGAGTTCCCGCTCGATGGGGGTGAGCAGCAATTGCTCCACCTCGCGGGGTGCGGCTCCCGGATACACTGCGGCGACCACCACGATATCGAAATTCACACTGGGGAATGCCTCGCGTTGGATATTGGCGCCGGCATAGATGCCGCCTGCCAGCAGCATCAGGGAGATCAGGTTGACCAGCAGACCACGGCGAACAAAAAAAGCGATGAGGTTTTTCATGGTTGTGCCCTGCCTGCCGCTGTATCGCCGGATGGCAATGCAACGCCGAGATTCTCCAGCAGGCTGCCCGTGGCCCATGCCATCTGGAAACGGGCCAGTTGCAGGGTCTGCATCTGCAGTCGCTCCTGTAACTGGGCATTGCGCAACTCGCCTTCAAACTGCACCAGCGTCGCCGTATCCGAGCGACCGTTACGATAGCGGTCGAGCTCTGCCTGGTATTTGTTCTGTTCAGCCAGCGCTTGCAGACGGGCCATGCGCAAGTTCGGCAGACCGCCGCGGATGGCCGAGATGGCAACCGCCAGATCGTCTCGTATCTGTTCCATCGCAAGATCACGCTGCTCGGCGATGCGCTGGCGTGCCAGCTCCGCCTTGCGTATGGCGGCTCTTGCCGTATTCCTGCCCACATTGTCCTGCATCTCCACCGACAGGGCGGCGTAGCGGTCGTTCAGCGAAAAGGCTCTGCCGGCAGCATGATCGGGGCGTGCATCCAGCGAACGTGAACCGAGTTGTGCCACCATATCGACCTGTGCGGCGTCAAAACCGCGCGCGGCATCGAGATCGGATTCGGCAGCCTTCAGGCCGGCATCGAGTGCACGCAGGTCCGGGCGTTTCCGGATGGCCAGTTTCTCGGCGGCGTCGAAATCAGGAACGGAAGCGCTGGCCGAAAGCGGAGGCTGATAAAGCGAGATGGATTGATGCGATGTGCCGCGCATCAATCTGCGCAGATTCGTTTCGTCCGCCAGCCGTGCGGACTGCGCGCGTTGCAAATCAGTCTGGCGTGCGGCAAGCAGGGCTTCTGCCTGCAGGGCATCGGCTTGCTCGATCAGGCCGAAGGACTGACGCACCTTTTGATAGCGCAGCAGGTCGCGCGCGCGCTTCACAGCCTGCTTTGAAATATCCACGTTGATATCGTCGGCGCTCAGACGGTAAAACGCATTGAGTGCCGACAGGGCCAGATTTCTGGCAAGGATGTGTTCGTTCAGTTCGGCGGCCCGGGTTTTCGCTTCGATCGACTGCATGCCCATGGCGTAGTCGGGGCGGTTTGAGCCGCGCTGCAGAGCGATGCGGTAGGTGAGGTCGATCTGCGAACGATAGGCCGGATTGAAGCGTGCCAGCTGGGCTGCCAGAGGTGAATTGAAGCCCTGCGCGCTGCGCGAATAACTGGCCGATACACCCAGCGTATCGCCATTCTTCAGAGGCTGGCTGATGCCGCCGGAGACCTGCATTTTGCGGTTTTTTGCGGCCTGAAAATCACTGACCGTCGGTACCCGCTCATCGCTGCCGGTCACCGTCGCGTTGATGCCGGTATCCAGCAGTCCTTCGATGCGCTGCGCATCGGCGGCGGCAAGCTCGGAATCGGTCCGGCTGATGGCAAGCTGCGGATTGTTTTCCAGCACGCCCTGAATCACCTGTTTCAGGGTCATCTCTGCGGCTGCGGCGGGAGGCATGGCCGCTAGCGTGGCGAATGCGAGTGAAACAATGCTGGCAAACAGACGATGCATGATACTCCCTACCTGATTCGGAAAGCCCGGATGATGACCAAAGCTGAATGGTTCTTCAGAAGGTTGATGGTGTCAACTATTGATGCGGTCAATCATGCCGACTAGGCTTCGGTCATGGAAAATCCGCAGCAACAGCCGGTCAGCGGCGAGCTTGGCGCAATCATGCCCCTGATCGGCTTCATGTCGAGTCATGTCCGCTTTCACATCAGCAGGATATGCAGCGATGCCGGTCATCCACTGACCCCGGAAGAGGCGGGAACCCTGATGATCATCCGGCATTTCAAGGGTCTGCCGCAAACCCGGCTTGCCGTCATACTCGGCAAAGATAAAGCGGCGGTGACGCGGTTGATGAATGCGCTGGTGAAAAGCGGTCTGGTCGGGCGGATACCGGATGAACAGGACAGGCGTGTGGTCCGGGCGCAGATCACCGGACTCGGTGAGCAGGCATTCATCAAGCTTTGGCCCGAACTGACAAAACTGAGCGATGAAGCACTAAAGGATATTCCGAAGCAGGATCTGGAACAGTTGAGCAATGTGTTGCGCCTGATCAACGCCAACCTCGCCGCGCTCACCGGGAAGTATCAGAGTTGTCCGTAATCGAGACTCAGGCGCGTTCCATGAATTCGCCGGTCTCGGTGTTCACCCGGACCCTAGTGCCTGATTCCAGATAGGGCGGCACCATGATGCTTGCGCCGGTTTCCAGCTTGCCGGGTTTATACGAGCCGGTAGCCGACTGACTTTTGATGGCCGCATCGCATTCCACTACTTCGAGCACCACGGTCTGCGGCATGCGCACGTTCAGCGGGCGCTCATCATGGAATTCGACAATGACCTCGGTTTCCGGCAGCAGATAGGGAATGGCGTCTTCAAGAAAATCGGCACCGAGCGCCATCTGCTCGTAGCTTTCCATGTCCATCAGATGATAGGTGTCGCCATCGGCATAGAGAAACTGCATGTTGCGCGACGTCAGTGTGACCTGTTCGACGCGCTCGGTGGAATTGAAACGCTTGTTGGTTTTGGTGCCTGTTTCGATGTTGCGCATCTCCACCTGCATGCAGGCCACGCCCTTGCCGGGGGTCACATGCTGGATTTTCATCACCCGCCACAGGGCGGTGTCAACTTCGAGTATCATTCCCTTGCGGATGGCCGGGGCATTGATTTGCATGGATGGGCTCCTTAGTGTCGGTGACTTGCCGACGAAAAAGTTCATAACATGCCTCGTCAGGCGAGGTCGCGACCATAGCCAGTGCGCCCATTTCGGGCAAGTGGAGGCTTGATGTTATTACAGGATGCCGTGGATGGCTTTGTGCGCACCCAGGCCGTGCGCAGTTCCGATCGCGGTCAGGTGGTCGAGGCATGCATGGAATACCTGTCGCATTATCTGGTGGCCTATTCCGACCTGTTCGACGAAGAAAACGTCGAAATGGAGGATGCGCAGCTGGATGAATGGGAGCAGCAGCTTGATTCCCATATGAGCGAGCTGATGCAGGGTGATGTCGAGCCGCCGCTCTCTGTTTACGATCTGAAACTCGAGCAGCTTGAAGCTTCCCATATCCGCGAATTCTTCGGCTGGTATCTGCCGCGTGAACTCAGCGGCGATGTCGCAGGAATCGTCGAATTCGCCTCGGTGATGCGTGACTGGTGGCAGTTCCTGAACAAGGCCGGGCGTCTGGATAAGGCGCATCATCTGGAATTCCTCTCGGCTCTCGCCGACATCGAGCCGGAAGCCGTGCGCGTGGTCAAGGCCGCACAACTGCTGTATCACTTTGTGCGTCTGGCGCATGGATTGCCCGAGCATGCACGGGGAAGCGAATTCTCGCGTTTCGCCGAAGGGCATGCGCGCGTCGGCAGGCTTGACGGCAACAGCTTATGGCTGAATTTCGATTCGCAGGAGGAGCAGATCGGGCCGGTCGTGCTGTCCTCCGAGATCGCCAAGCTGATGCGCGACGGCGATGTGCTCGATGTCGAGCTCGGCCAGCGCGGCGGGGTGTGGATCATGGTGGATATCGGGCCGATCTACCCGTCCTCGATCTATGTCGAAGCCGAAGAGTTCGATCAGTTCTCCATGCTCAGCTGAGTATATCCGGCGAGTTTCAAGCGCCGGTCGGATTACAGAATTCTGTTGAGCCAGCTGCCGATGGCGACGATCTCCTTCGGGCACACCTGATGCGCCATCGGGTAGCTGTGCCATTCCACATCCATACCCAGTTTCTGCAACCGGTCCTGCGCCATCTCGCCCAGATCATAAGGCACCACCGGATCATTGATGCCGTGCGCCATGAACAGCGATGACGTCAGCGATTCGGGTTTCAGATGCGTTTTCAACTGACCGGGAAGCAACAGATAGCCGGACAGGGCCATGATGCCGGCCAGTGGCTCGCTCTGCGCCAGCCCCACATGCAGCGACATCGCGGCTCCTTGCGAGAAGCCGGCCAGCACGATGCGGTCGGCCGGGATGCCGTGCATCTGCTGCTGCTCGATGAGCAGTTGAATCGCCCTGGCGGAGGCGGCAATACCGGCCTCGTCGTGCCTGATGCCGAGGTCGGTTTCGATGATGTCGTACCAGGCCGGCATCACATAGCCGCCGTTGATGGTCACGGGCATGGCCGGGGCATGCGGGAAGATGAAGCGGATGCGGGCTTCAGGCTTCAATCGCAGTTCGGGAACGATAGGTTCGAAATCATGCCCGTCGGCACCCAGACCGTGCAGCCAGATGACGGCGGCATCGGGTTCGGGTGCGGTATCTACTACAAGGTGCGGCAGGGTATTCATCGGCGAAGCATGGCTGAAAATTCACTTTCTGTCTTTCGGCCTTTGTGGTTCAATCCTGCCGCATGTCGAAACACATCCACATCCTCGGTATTTGCGGCACCGCCATGGCGGCAATTGCCGTGCTGGCCAGAGAGCAGGGGTATAAGGTCAGCGGTTCCGATGCCGGTATCTATCCGCCGATGTCCGATTATTTGCGCCATCAGGGCATAGCTATCGCCCCGTTCGATGCCGCCAACCTTGATCCCGCCCCCGACCTTGTGGTGATCGGCAACGCGCTCTCGCGCGGCAACGTGGAAGTCGAGGCCGTGCTTAATTCAGGGATCGCATACACCTCCGGCGCGCAGTTCATCGGCGACCATATCCTGCCCGGCCGGCATGGTGTGGTGGTGGCAGGCACCCACGGCAAGACCACCAGTTCCAGCCTGATGGCGCATGTGCTGCAGGTCGCGGGGAAAGAGCCCGGTTTCATGATCGGCGGCATTCCCGAGGATTTCGGAGGCGGCGCGCGGCTTGGGGAAGGTGAGCATGTGGTGCTCGAAGGCGATGAATACGACACCGCCTTCTTCGACAAGCGCAGCAAGTTCCTGCACTACCACGCGCGCACCCTGATTCTGAACAACCTGGAATACGACCACGCCGATATCTTCCCGGATCTGGAGGCCATCAAGCTTCAGTTCCATCACCTGCTTCGCACCGTGCCCGCCTGCGGCCATATCATCGCCAATGCCGATGATGACAACATCGCCGATGTATTGCGCCGCGGCTGCTGGACGCCCTGCATCTCTTTTGCCCGGCTTGGGCATGCATCCGCCGCATGGCAATGGGAAGCGTTGAAGAACGATGGTTCGGGATTCCGTCTGTATCGCGACGGCACGATGGTTCTGGAAACCGCATGGGGCATGCTCGGTGTACATAATGTCACCAATGCCTGCGCTGTGGCTGCTGCTGCCACGGAGTTGGGCGTTTCCCTCTCGGATATCGAAACCGCCTTCGCATCCTTCTCCGGTGTGCGCCGCCGCATGACGCTGACCGGTACAGCCAACGGCATTCGCATCTTCGACGATTTCGCGCATCACCCGACCGCCATAAGCGGCATCGTGTCGGCGGCGAAAGCATCGATGAAGTCCGCCGGTAAGTTGCGGGTGATCGTCGAGCCGCGTTCCAACACCATGCGCACCCGCATTCATCAGGATCGCTTACCCCTGTGTTTCGGTGATGCCGACGAGGTGATCTTCGCGCAGCCGTCCAGCCGCAACCTGAGGCCGGACGAGGTGCTCGATGTGCAGGCTGTTTGCAAGACCATCGGTCCGCATGCCAGTGTGCTGCCCGATGCCGCCGCGATCATCGAACATCTCTCTGCCCATGCCGCATGCGGCGATGACATCCTGATCCTCTCCAACGGCGGCTTCGACGGCATTCACAAGCGCTTGCTCGAACGACTCGGAACAGCTGTATGAGTATGAGCGGGGCGGTGATCCAGCTGCCGGCCGCCATTCATGCCCTCGATCTGTTCGGCACGGCGGTGTTCGCGCTGACCGGCGCCTTGCGTGCGCTGACCAAGAAGCTGGATCTGATGGGGGCGGTGGTGCTGGCCATCGTCACGGCCATGGGCGGCGGCATGATGCGCGACGCGCTGATCGGCCGGCATCCACCCGCGGCCTTTGCCGATCAGACCTATTTGCTGATCGCCATCATCGTCGGCATTCTGGCGTTCTTCTGGGGCAGACATTTGCATGAGCAGGAGAACTGGCTGATCACCTTCGATGCCATCGGGCTGGGTGTATTCACGCTGGTCGGTGCCACCGTCGCGGATCAGGCAGGTCTCGGTCCCGTCGGGGTGATCTTCATCGCCATGCTCACCTCCACCGGCGGCGGCGCACTGCGCGCCATGCTGGTGGCCGAGATCCCCTTCATCCTGAAAAAAGAGATCTACGCTTCCGCCAGCCTGTTCGGCGCGCTGGCCTATCTCGGTCTTACCCAGCTTGCCCTGCCCGATACCCTGGTGGTGTGGGGTGTCATCCTCATCACTACCGGTACCCGCCTGCTAGCCTGGCGCCTGAATCTCAGCCTCCCCTCCGCCGAGGCTTGAACGGCAATATCCGGCCGAGTCCTGCCGGTTGGTTTTGATGTGCTGAGCTATATCACCGCCACTACCTGAACGGGGTTTGCGCCGCTAGGCTACGCTCCCATGAAATATTCCCAGTTCTTTGCTCCCACCCTGCGTGACGATCCGGCCGATGCCGAGGTGATCTCGCATAAGCTCCTGTTGCGCGCCGGTTATATCCGCCGTGTGACTTCCGGGGTGTACGATTTCCTGCCGCTCGGTCTGCTGGTGATGCGCCGCATCGAGGCTGTGGTGCGCGAGGAGATGAATGCCGCCGGTGCGCAGGAATTGCTGATGCCGATGGTGCAGCCGTCCGAGCTGTGGCAGTCCTCCGGGCGCTGGGAGAAGTACGGCCCCGAACTGTTGCGCTTCACCGACCGGCACGAGCATGAATCCTGCTTAGGGCCCACGCATGAAGAGGTCATTTGCGATCTGGTGGCGCGCGAGTTGCGCTCCTACAAGCAGATGCCGCTGAATCTGTATCAGATCCAGGCCAAGTTCCGCGACGAGATCCGTCCGCGCTTCGGTCTGCTCAGAGGCCGCGAGTTCATCATGAAGGATGCCTATTCCTTCCACGCGACCGAAGAAGATCTGACGCGCGAATATCAGAATATGTTCGCCACCTATCAGCGCATCTTCACGCGCCTCGGCCTGACTTTCCGTGCGGTGGAGGCCGATACCGGTTCCATCGGCGGCAACGATTCGCATGAGTTCCATGTGCTGGCCGATTCCGGTGAAGACCTGATCGCGCATTGCGACGGTTGTGAATATGCGGCCAATGTCGAAAAGGCGGTGTCCGTGCGCGGGAATCCCGACGGCGAGGCTGGGGCTTTGTCCGAGGTGAGCACCCCGAACGCATCCTCTGTCGAGGATGTCACCGCTTTCCTGAAGGTGGATGCCGCTGTGCTGGTCAAAACGCTGGTGTATCGTGTCACCGGCGGCGAGCTGGACGAGCAGATCGTGGCCGCCTGTGTGCGCGGCGACGACCAGTTGCAGGAAGTGAAGCTGATCCATGCCATCGACGCGGATGCGGTCGAGATGGCGGACGAGGCCGGCATTGCTTCCGTCGGCGGTATCGGCGGATTCGTCGGGCCTGCGGGCATCTCCTGCAAGGTACTGGTGGATGAATCGCTGCGCGGTGCAACAGGCCTGGTGGCCGGTGGAAACAAGCACGATGTGCATGTCACAGGCATGGATGTGGCGCGTGATGTGCCCACTGCAATCTTCGCCGATCTGCGTGAAACCCGTGCCGGTGACAAGTGCGGCAGGTGCGGCGGCTCGATGGGCCTGTCGCGAGGTATCGAGGTCGGTCAGGTGTTCGCGCTCGGCAAACGCTACACCGAGCCGATGAAGGTGCGTTTCCACAGTCAGGAAGGCCGTGAGGAAACCGCCACGATGGGGTGTTACGGCATCGGTGTTTCGCGCCTGATGGCGGCGATCGTCGAGCAGTGCAACGACGAGAATGGCATCGCATGGCCGCTGGATATGGCGCCGTTCCATGTGGCACTGATCGGCATGGGCAAGGGTGATGAAGTGGAGCAGGCATGTGCCGGGCTCTACAAGGATTTGCAGGCTGCCGGATTCGATGTGCTGTGGGATGAGCGCAACGAGCGTCCGGGTGTGAAGTTCAAGGATGCGGAGTTGCTTGGATTACCTTTGCAACTGGTGGTCGGCGACCGCGGGCTGAAGGAAGGCGTGGTGGAACTGGGTGCCCGCGGCGGTGATCGCAGGGCGGTGCCGCTGAATGAAACCGTGGCCGGGATCGTTGCGTTGGCCGAAACCTTGCGCGGGGTCGGTTCAGGGCACGGAGCGGGCCACTGAACGCAGACGAACTCCGCGCACGTCTCGGAGGCATGCCTCCGAAGGCGATTCTGGCGGGTATCATGATCGCAGGCTTTGTGGCCACACTGCCGCTGTGGCTGGCCGGAACACCCGAACAGAAACAGCGCATGGCGCAGAACACGGCGACCATCGAGATGGTGCAGCAGAGCGTCGGCAATCTGGAACTCGAACCGGAAGAGGAAGACCGTCTGCGTCGCGATCTGCAGACCCGTCAGGAAGAGCCTCCGAGCTTCGAGGAAACCGTCTGGCTGACCGATATGAAGCAGTTGATCCTGCCGCAGGTGCCGGATGAGCGTGAGGCCGAGACCATTGCCCGCTGGGTGTATATCTACAGCCAGCGTTTCGATCTTTCCCCGGAGCTGGTGCTGGCGGTGATCGCCGTGGAATCGCAGTTCGATCATTTCGCGGTGAGTAATGTGGGGGCGCGCGGACTGATGCAGGTGATGCCGTTCTGGAAGGAAGAGCTGGGCAGCAAGAGCGATAATCTCTTCGAGATCGAGACGAATATCCGCTACGGCTGTGCTATCCTGCATATGTACAAAGACCGCTATCACGGGTTGGAGCGGGCCCTGGCCGCCTACAACGGCTCGCTCGGCAGCCGGCGTTATCCGAACAAGATCTTCGCGGTGATGAAGAAGTTCAAGGCCAGCGCCGACGATCTTTAGTCTGTAACCGAGCGTAGTTCGAATCATTCATGTATGAATTTCTTCTTTGCGTGCTCACAATTCGACCGACTGTCGAATTGGACGCCCAGGGGGCGCCCGTAGGGTGAGGGGCCGGGATGCCCCGAATCAAATAGAAGCAAGAAAGGGCACCCACGGGTATCTGTGAACTTCCGGTCCGTGCACTTGCCCGGCGGGCGCAAACCGCGAGTAAAGCCCGCTTTTTTTGCGCAATTCCCGCCGGACAAGTACCCGGACCGGCACAGCTACAGCGGGGCCCGGAATCAATACAAGATGGTCAAAGGCAAAAGACGGTGAGGTTTATTGCAGTCCTGCGGCTTGTTTGAGGACGGAGTGGAACATCTCCGGGGTCAGGCGGCGGGTCTGGGTGTTATAGCGCGAGCAGTGGTAGGAGTCGGTCAGGGTACGCCCGTCGGGCAGGGGATGGCTGGCAGCGTGCGCGAACTTCAGGGCGGACATCTTCAGGCCATAGGCGCGCAGCACGGCATCGTGGGCGATCTTGCCAAGGGCCAGCAGATTGCAGCCGGACGGCAGGTGCTCGATCTCATGCTTGATGAAGCGGTTGCACTCGATGATCTCGGAGGTCTCCGGTTTGTTCTGCGGCGGCAGGCATTTCACGGCATTGCTGATGCGTACACCATGCAGCTCAAGCCCGTCGTTTGCATGCTCCGAAACAGGGGCGGATGACAGTCCGAGATCGAACAGGGCCTGATACAGCAGGATACCGGCATAATCGCCGGTGAACGGGCGGCCAGAGCGGTTGGCTCCATGCATGCCGGGGGCCAGTCCCACGATCAGCAGCCTGGGATGCGCATCCCCGAAGGCCGGGACGGGTGCTGCAAAATAGTCCGGATGTCTGGCTTTGACCTCATCGAGAAAACCGGCCAGCCGGGGGCAGGCACGGCAGTGAATATCGAAATCAGTCAAGGCTGGCGAGCTTGCCGGCGAGCATTCTCAGCGCCCGACCGCGATGCGACACCGAGGCCTTTTCCTCTGCGCTGGTCTCGGCGAACACCTTGCCGAGCTCGGGACAGAAGAACAGCGGGTCGTAGCCGAAGCCACCATGACCCTCGGGGGAGCGGCGGATGACACCCTCCACGCGGCCCTCGGCTGTCAGTGCGCGGCCATCGGGCAGACTGAGGTGCAGAGCGCAGGCGAAATGCGCATGCCTGTTCTCTTTGCCCTGCAGATCGCGCAGCAGCTTTTTGTTGTTGTCGGCATCGCTGGCATTGGCACCGGCATAGCGGCTGGAATAGACGCCCGGAGCCCCGTTCAATGCATCCACACACAGGCCGGAATCATCGGCAAGCGCCGCACATTGATTGGCTTCGGCAAAGGCATCAGCTTTGAGTTTCGCATTGTCGGCAAAGCTGTCGGCATTTTCTTCGACATCCACCAAGGTCGTATCCTCGGGGGCGACGATCTCGATGCCGAGTGCGCCGAGAATGGATGCGATCTCCTTCCGTTTTTTGACGTTGTTACTGGCGATGACCAGGCGCATCAGGCGCTCGCAACCGCCTTAAGCTGCATGGCAGCCAGTTCGCCGATGCCTTGTTCCGCCAGCGATTTGAGCTTCAGCACATCGTTCCAGTGCATGGGCTTGTCTTCGGCGGTGGCCTGAATCTCGATGATGCCGCCATCCGGGGTCATGATGAAGTTGGCATCCATCCGGGCGCGGGAATCTTCGCTGTACTCAAGATCGAGCAGTGCTTCATCATCCACAAAGCCGCAGGAAACGGCTGCCACCTGTGCGATGATCGGGTCTTCAGTCAGCAGGCCGTCGGCCAGCAATTTGTTCACCGCGATGCGCAGCGCCACCCAGCAACCGGTGATGGCGGCGGTGCGTGTGCCGCCGTCGGCCTGCAAGACATCGCAATCCAGCACGATCTGGCGTTCGCCCAGTTTTTCCAGATCAATGACGGCACGCAGGCTTCGTCCGATCAGGCGCTGGATCTCCACGGTGCGTCCGCCCTGTTTGCCGCGTGCCGCTTCACGGTCGCTGCGTGTATGCGTGGAGCGCGGCAGCATGCCGTATTCAGCGGTCACCCAGCCCTTGCCGCTGTTGCGCAGGAACGGGGGGACACGCTCCTCCACCGAGGCGGTGCAGTGCACGCGCGTCTGTCCGAAGGAAATCAGTGCAGAGCCTTCGGCATGGCGATTGAAGCGGGTATCGATGTCCACCGGACGCAGGGCGTCCGCAGTTCTGTTGCTGCGCATGGGGTCTCCTTGGAACGGACGGGGTTTTGATGTCGGTAAAAAAGACGGGCCGGCATTGCCGGCCCGGAATTGCGGATTACTGGCTGACCCAGGCTTCCAGCTGTTCGGCAGTGAAGCTGCCTGCATGTTTGCGGCCGTCGCCGGCGATCAGTGTCGGGGTGCCGTTGATGCCGAGCGATTCGGCCAGTGCGATGTTCTCATCGATCGGGGTCTTGCAGTCCCTGGACTTCAGGTCGGCGGCCTGCTTGTCGTCCAGCATCACGGACTGCAGGGCCTTGTGTTTGTCCCTGGCGCACCAGATGGCCTCGGCCTTGCCGCGCGCATGCTTGTGAATGCTCTCCAGCGGCATCAGGAAGGTATATACCTTCACACCTTTCACGTTCGGCATCTCCTTTTCCAGGTGGCGGCAGAAGGGGCAGTCGGGGTCGGTGAACACGGCAACCGGCTTGCCCTTCGGGTCTCCGGATACGATGGCGTTCTTCAGCGGCAGGGTTTTCCAGTCCACGCGGTTCAGATCCTCGATGCGTGCCTGGGTGATATCGGAACGGGCAGCGGTGTCGAAGATGTGGCCGGAGATCATGTGATCGCCGCTGGCATCGGTATAGAAGATATTGTCGCCGATGCGCACTTCATACAGGCCGGGAAAGGCATCCAGCGGGCGTACATCCCGCACCACAAGCTGCGGGGAAAGGCGCTGCAGATTTTTGGCAATCGTCGCCTTGACCTGATCGTTGTCCATCGGTGCGCCGGCCAGCGATGACGTGGAAAAGGCCAGCATGGCAAGGGTGAAAAGGGTGCTGCGGAACATAATGAACTCCTGTGGCGGTGGGGTTGCTTGCGGCGGGCTATGATGGATGAATCCCCGCCGAGGGCAAGGGGAAAGCTTGCGCTTGCAGGGCAGGGCTTACGGTTGGATATCCTTGAGCAGTGCCTGATTGAAGGCTGCGTCCGTCCATGCCTGGCTACCGGACATGCGTCGCTTCACTTCGCCGTTGCCTGCAAACACAAGCGTGGAAGGGAGTACGCGGATACCGAGCGACGAAGCTTCCCGCCCATCGGTCAGCAGCAGGGGGGCATCGATATTCTTGTGCTTCAGGAAATCCGCTGCATCTTTCTGTGATTCGTCCACCGAAACCACCAGCAGCGGGACATCGGGATGTTCAAGTATCCATCGGGACAATTCCGGCATTTCGTTTCGACATGGTCCGCACCAGCTCGCCCAGACATGCAGGATTACCGGTTTGCCGCGATATTCCTCCAGCGTGTGCATCTGGCCATCGGCATCCAGCCAGCGGAACGCCTCCGCGGCGTTTGCCGGAAGCGACAGGAGCAGCAGGGCGGCAAGCAGCAGGGGGGTGATCGCAAGGTGTTTCGATGTTGGCAATTCGATCCTCCTCTGGCCGGTCGGCAAGCCTTGTTGGATTGATAGCGGCAAAATATTGCACGTCAAGATGCCGCTGGCTATTGTTGTCGCCCATGCGGAAATTTTTCTCCCTGATGATGGCGCTGAGCATTGTGGTGGTCTCCAGTATTCCTCTGGTGCCACTGGCATCGGCCTGTCCGCCTGCACACGCCTCGGCGATGCAGTCCATGGACGATATGCAGGGGACGGCCAAGCATCAGGATGATCAGCATTCCGCCATGCAAGCCGCTGCCGGGCATATCGATGTGCCTGCCGGAGAGGCGTGCGTCGAGTGCGGCTGCGGTTGCCATGACAGCATCGATTCACTGCCGCATATGCTGGCTCCGCACAGCCCGGATACCGCTTCGCTGTCGTGCGCTCAGTCATCCGTGCTACTCGATGTTGCAACCGAACTGGCTCCCGAAGCCCGCGTTCTGCCCGTTTTTTCTCCTCCTCCCCAAACCATCTGACGATTCACCTTACTAAAAAAAAGCCGGTCGGTTTTGCCGACCTGATACGGTGTTGCGGCCATGTGTTGTGTTTGCGCGCACCTGTTCCGTTGAATGCGAGGCATTCGACCCATGAATCGGAGGGTTTGTTTAGATGAATAAATGTCAGAATTCCGGCCGCAACTTATTTGCCGTGGCCATGCTTATCCTGCTGGGGGCAACACAGGCCGATGCCAGCGAGTGCGGGCTGTCCTGCTGCATCGCCGCAGGTGTCGAGGGGGTGGGTAACTCAACCGGCTTCAGTCTCACCGCCCAGTATGAGTTGATGGATATGAAAACCATCCGTCAGGGATCCACCAAGCTGTCACCACAGCAGGCCCGCACCATTACAGGAACCAACCTGTCGGTGCCGACCAAAATGACCATGCAGAAGTTCAGCACCAATATTTCCTACAGGGTGGATGAAGATCAGGCGGTCGTGCTGACCATCCCGTATCTGATCAACGATATGGAGATGCTCAGTGCCATGGGTATGAATATGACCATGGATACCATCAGCGGTCTCGGTGATGTCTCCATGGTGTATCTGCGCAATGTCTATACCGACACACCGATCCGTACCAGAAAGCGCTTCAGCCTCGGTGCCGGCATCATCGCACCGACCGGTAAGCACGATCATCGCAACCGTAGCGGCCAGCTGATCCATATGATGATGCAGACCGGAACCGGTGCATGGGGGGGCGTGCTCATCGCCAATGGTACGCTGGCCTTCGGCGAGCATGAGGATAGAGGTGCTCAGTGGCTGATTTCCCCCTCACTGACCTACCAGACGAATACCACCAATAATCTGGGTTACCGTGTGGGTGACCGGCTGAACGCCGATATTTCCGCTCGCTACCGGCTGACCTCGATGTTCAATCTCAAGCTGGATGTGAACGGCATCTGGGCCGGCAAAGACAAGACCGATGGTACGATCGATTCATCCGGTCTGGTGGCCTACCAGAATCCGACCTCGATGATCGACAATGTGGTGAACACCGGCATCAAGTCGTTGTTCATCTCGCCCGGCTTCCAGTGGGTGGCATCGCCGTCCATCGTCATCAGCGGTGAATACCGCCAGCCGGTTTATCAGAAGACCAACGGTATCCAGCAGGTGACCGATCACTGGTATTTCCTGCGCGCATCCTATCGCTTCTGATCGGCGTGTTGTCGGGCCGGGACAAGCAGTCCCGGTCCTCTATCGTGTGCTAGTATCGCGAACAGTATCGATTCAAGGGAGAAAGCAATGAAACGGATAACCTGGATGCTGACGATGTGCGTCGGCGTATTGCTGGCCGCGTGCAGCGGTGGACAGGAGCATGCTGCCGGGCATCCGCCCGCCATGCCGCAGGCGGCCTCGCAGGACAGTGCGCAGATGCAGCAGCTGCAATTGCTGATCGTGCAGGCGGTGAGTCTGGCTGTGCTGCCGGGTGATGTCCCGGTGCACCAGTCCGCCGACATATTGCGTCGCGCCATGTCCGGACCGGAAATGAATACCATGCACCATGGCGGATCTGCGTCCGGTGAAGCGAAAGCTTCCTCCGGCATGGACATGCATGCGGGTATGGTCATGCCGGCAAGTACCGGGGATTCGATGCCCGGCGGAACCATGATGCAGCAGACGCACGATCTCGGCGATGCCGCCTTCGAGCTGCTTGCCGCAAATCCGCAGGGTGAAAACGACATGCAATGGCGCGGAAGAGTAGCGCTTGCCGCACTTGCCGCTGCGATGCGTCTGGAGGGCGTGCTGCTGGGCGGTCCTGCCGGTGAATTCGAGTCCACACAGGGAAGGTTGCTGGCTGAGGGTCTGGTGGCAGGAAGTGCGGCGCAGCCATTGCCCGTCGAATCAGACTATGCGAAGGCTGCCAGCCTGCTGATTCCCGCTCTGCAGATCCTGTAAGCGTGGTTTGACCCCTGCGCCTGTTGGCTCCAGCATCCGCAACGATTTCGAATCAAGGAGAGAGCTGTGAGTTCATTCTTCGGGCGGTTGAAAAAGGGTCTGGCTCGCAGCCGGGAAGGTCTGGCGCAGTTGTTGCCCGGGCGCGATACGGTGAAGCTGAGCGAGGCCGAATGGGCTGATGTCGAGGACGGCCTGATTCTGGCCGATTGCGGTGCGGAAACGGCACTGGCACTGGTCGGCAAGGCACGCAAAAGCAGTCAGCCGCTGGATGGTCTGAAAGAGGCCATGCTGCGCATGTTCCCCGAGCACAAGCCGGTGAACCAGCCTCTGCAGGGGCCGTTCGTGTTGCTCGTGGTCGGTGTGAACGGCACCGGCAAGACCACCACCATCGGCAAGCTGGCGACCATGTTCCGTGCGCAGGGCAAACGTGTGGTGGTCGGTGCCTGCGATACCTTCCGTGCGGCGGCCATCGAGCAACTGGCGGTGTGGGTGGAGCGTGCCGGAGCCGATATGGTGCGCCAGCAGGACGGCGCCGATCCGGCAGCTGTGGCATACGATGCTGTGCAGCGCGGTATCTCGCGCGCATACGATGTGGTGATTATCGATACGGCCGGCCGCGTGCAGACCGATAAGGGGTTGATGGACGAGCTCGGCAAGGTGAAGCGCGTGATCGGCAAGGCGCTCGATGGCGCACCGCACGAGGTATGGCAGGTGGTTGATGCGGGAACCGGACAGAATGCCGTGGCGCAGGTGGATAAGTTCCGCGAGGTGGCCGGGACCAGCGGCCTGATCGTCACCAAGCTCGATGGAACCGGCAAGGGCGGGATCGTGCTGCAACTGGTGCATCGTTTCGGTCTGCCGGTGCGCTATGTCGGCGTCGGGGAGGCGCTTGAGGACATGATGCCTTTCGATGCGGCTGATTTTGTCGTTGGCCTGATTCCCGATGTGGGCTCGACAGGTGGTGATCAGGAATCTCTCGGGCAGCCGGTCTAGTCGCTCTTCTCTGCCGGGGTTCGGTTCTTAGCCGGAGGCGGCGGTTGTCTGCTTGCTTGTCTTTTGCGTATCAAAAGCCGGTGGCAGATGGATGACTACGGCTGTTCCCCTGCCGGGTTTTGAGGTGATGTCGATGGCGCCGTGATGCCAGTCGACGATGCGTTTGACCATAGTCAGGCCGAGACCTGCGGCGTTCTGTTCCTTGCGCGTCGTCCAGAAGGATTCGAACACATGCGGCAGATCCTCCGCGCTGATGCCGCAGCCGCTATCGGTGATCCGGATGCGCAATGCCGGTAGCGGTTTTCGAGCCAGCACATGTCCGGCATCTTTTTCCACAAATACCTCGATCCGTCCGCTGCCGCGGATGGCGTGCGCGGCATTGTCGATGAGCAGCAAGACCATCTGATCGATCTGCGTCGCATGACCGGAAACCGGGGGGAGATCGTCGTCGATACTGCAAATCAGGCTGATATGGTGCGGCAGGCGCAGGCGGACGAGATTGATGGCTGCATACAGCGAATCCTGTAGATTGATCAGGCCTCGCTTGGTTTTGCGGCCGCGCATCAGATGGTGCAGATGATTGATCATTTCCGATCCCTGCTCTCCGGATTCGATGATGATGTCGAGCTTGTCATCCGCTGAGTGGTCGGCAGCTGTCATCTTCATCACCTCGGCGGTGCCGATGATATTGGTCAGGGTGTTGCGGAAATCGTGTGCCATGCCGCCCAGCACCGAATTGAGGTATTCCTGCCGATGTATGCTCTCCAGTTGGTCGTGCAGTCGTTCGCTTTCGGTGACGTCGGTCATCAGGCAGAGTCCCAGTAACTGTCCGCGCCAGCGTATGCTGCTGCCCTGACACATCTGGTTTCTCATGTCGCCATTTGCCATGCGGCTGCGTATATCGAAGCTGTGGATGATTTCCGGCCGGAGCTGTAACAACACCTTGGCACAACCCTCGCGCAGCGCATCGACATCCTCGGGGATGCAGATGCGTGCGATACTTAAGCCGCGCAGTTCTTCGTGCTGCACGCCGCAAAAGCGTTCCATGGCGGGATTGGCATAGCGGATCTGCATATCCCCGTCTCTGGCGGCTTCGAAGGTGAAAGCCGGGATCGGGCTGGCATCCAGCAGGCCGACCGAGTCCTGCTCCGCCTGTGCACGGGCAGACTGGGCTTTGTCCAACCGCATGCCGAGAATATAGGTGTAGCCGGGGACGATGATGATCCCTGTCAATTGCAGCATCAGGTAGAGCCAGTCTATCGTCTGCGTCTGACCGTAGATATTCAGCAGGCTGACGATAGCCAGTCCGATAAGGCTGAGCGACAGGGAATACAGCAGCATGACATTGCCGAAACGCAGGCCGTTGCCGACAATGATGATGAAAAACATGATGTACATCGGGCTGCTTGGGCCACCATCCAGCCACATACCCAGACAGGTGAAGGCGATGTCGAACAGAGGTGAGGCCAGCAGTCGGGGCAGGTGGTAGGGCTGCCGGGATATCCAGCGCAGGCTCAGCAGATTGAACAGGCAATAGACCGTTGTTGATACGATTGCGAGCTGTAGATAATCCATCAGCGCGGGCGCGTGAGCGGCGAGATAGCCGAGCACCAGAGCCGACAGGACGATGCGAACCCAGACCTGTTGCTTCTGGGCGGAGATCAGATCCTGCTCATTCCCCCCCGGCCCCATGATGTGCAGCGGATCAAGCATGCGAAACAGCTCTTGCGCCCGCATCCCCCGGATGAATGGTGGTCTGCCTACAGAGGTTTGGCAATATCTTCAGGATACATGCACCGTTCGACCAGCAGCGTGGTTTGCACCTGCAGGTCGATTTCGCGCGGGGCGATGGGATGGCCGGCCTTGTTCATGCACAGCCGCACAGTCGGACGTAACGGAAGCCGTGGATGGATATGAATCACCTGTCCGATATCGCCGGAATTGAGCTGCACATAGGTGCCGATCGGATACAGCGAGGCCGCATCGATCAGTGCCTTCAGCAGGCTGGTATCAAAAGCACTCTTGTGGTGCAGGATGATGTCGCGGATGGCATCCCTGGGCAGCATGCGCTGGCGGTACGGACGGTAATGGATCAGCGCTTCGAAAAACGAAAGCAGACCGACGATGCGGGCCATATAGGAAATCTCGTCGCCGGACAGCCCGAGCGGGCCGGAGCCGTCGATGCGTTCCTGCGACTGTTCGATGGCCAGCAGGGTGTCCTTATCATCAATGCCGCATGCATGCAGATATTCCACGCCTTCGCGTGTGGCATTGCGGATGGACAGGCGTTCCTCGCGTGTCAGTGCGCTGGATTTCTGCCGGATGGCCATGGGCACGCGGGCAAGTCCTGCGTGATGCAGCATGCCGGCAAGCAGCAGCGACAGGATGGCCTGCTCACCCATGCGTAATTGCATGCCGACCTTGATACACAGCAGCAGCATGTTCATGGATTTCTCGAGCATGCCGCCGAATTCGGCGCTCATCTCGCGGATTTTCCGCGTATCCCCGCTGACCTTTAATTCAAGTGCGCTGAGTCGTTTCTGATCCGACATGATGGCGGCGACTTGCGGCTTCAAGTGTTTCCAAAGCTTGTCGATCTGCACAACCTTGCGATTCGAGGCGGCCTTCAAAAAGGACATCATGATGCGGATGCACTGGGACAGCCAGACATCTGTATCACTCATGTCCTGCTTTGCTTCATCCGCTTGCTCAGTTGTAAGGCTCTTGCTCTTCACCTTGCGGGGTGCGGGTTGCGCGGCAGCGGGATGTGTGGAATCTGCCTTTGTCCGCTTGGTCGGGGCCTTGTTCAGGGGTTCTTCCTCAAACATTGTTTTTCCGTCCGGCGAGGGTGCGGCGGGTGAGCCTGATTTGTGGGCGCGCAGCAGATCGATGTATTTCGGCATGCTCAGCAGCTGTAATGCTTCATGGTTTCGTTGACCAGCCGGCTGTCCAGCAGGGTGACGTTCAGCCGTTTGCCTTCCATCAGGCAGCGATCGGCCAGATGGTTGATGCGTCGCGGCACACCACGTGTATGGCGGTACACCGAATCGACAGCCTGGCGGGTCAGGATACAGCGTGTACTGCCGGCCGCATCGAGCCGGTGCAGCATGTATTCGGTGGCATCCTGTTCGGAAAGCGGGCCCAGATGCAGATGAAGGGCGATGCGTTGCTTGAGCTGCGGCAGTTTGTTGATCTTCTTCTGCAACTCGGGCTGGCCGACGAACATCAGGGTTAGCAGAAAGCGGTCGGGAAGCTTGAAGTTGAGCAGCAGGCGTAGTTCCTCGAAGGTGGTGATGGACGGAATGCTTTGCGCCTCATCAATGCAGATCAGCGTGTCACGGCCGTTTGCCGCATTGTTGGCCAGATGCTGTTGCAGGGCATGCAGCATGGCATTTCGGTCGCTGCCATCCGCATCGAGTCCCAGTTGCAGGTTGATCTCGCGCAGCATTTCCAGCGGCTCAAGGCATGGGTAGGTGATCAGGGCGATGTCGTAACGGGCCTCGTCGAGGGCCAGGAGAAAGTGCTCGATGAGCGTGGTTTTGCCGCAACCGATCTCCCCGGTAAGCATCACTGCACCCTTGCGCCTTTCGATGGCATCCTGCAGATCGTCCAGCATGGTGCGAACGACTTCGCTCTCGAAGAAGTAAGCCGGGTTGCCGACATTTTCAAAAGGAAAATGCTTAAGCTGCCAGTGGTCTAGATACATCGCTTATCACCTTGCCCGTATTGTTTGTTTATCCGCCGCTGCAAGTCAAGTTCAGTGCGTTTGTAAAAGCATTGATTTTCAATATTTTCTCTGCCTTGCAGGCCGCCTTGACCGGCTAGAGGGAATGTGGATGATTTGACTATGTGTAAATGCCTGACATGGTATTTCCGGACCCTTGGTGTGGCCTGCCTGCTGATGCTCACGGCATGTCCGACCACCGTTCCTCCGCCATCTTCGAGAATTGACAATAAACCAGAGCCGGTGAGTGCTGCACAGCTCGGGAACATTGCTCCTGAACAGGAATTCGAGACGTTTACACCCTGCTTCGCGGATATCGACGGCGACGGGAACACCGACCTGCTGGTCGGTTCGAAAAAGCCCGGCATGGGATTTCAGGTGCAATTGGGCGATGGCAAAGGGCACTGGCGCATGCAGCCCGGTCCGGTGAGCAATATTCAGCCGCGCGCGATCGCTGTGGCCGATGTGGATCGGGACGGTCGCATGGAGGTGCTGATCGGCGGAGAGGGTATTCAGCATGGTTTGCAGGTCTGGAAGATGGACGGGAAGGGTGCCTGGGAGCTATATGGCAACCTGACCGGCGAGGGTGTGTTCCACGGGGTGGCCTTGCAGGATGTGAACGGGGACGGTTGGCCTGATGTGGTTGCAGCCAGCCTCGGAGAAGAGACAGGCGGTGGTGTCCATGTCTGGTTGAATAATCAGAAGGGCGGCTGGCTGGAAGGATACGGTCCGACCGGAGAAGGCCATTACACGGGCCTGGCTGTGGCTGATGTGAATGGTGACGGCTATCAGGACATCATCGCATCGGCACGTGGCGGTTTCGGTTCGATGCGTATTCGCAGCAATCGCTATCAGCAGGTCGGTGGTGTGCAGATATGGCTGGGAGATGGCGGTGCGCATTGGGATTCGCGTTTGCTGCCTGTCGAGGGCGATGCCGAATCGGTGAGTGTGGCGGATGTGGATGGTGACGGGCGTCCCGATATCGTTGCCGGTCTGTTCCGTATCGGTGTCCGCTTGTGGCTGAATATGGTTGACGACTGGGATATGCAGAGCATTACCGATGTCGGTACATGGGGGATGCTGCGCATCGCCGATATCGACGGTGATGGCGCGATGAACATCCTTGCCGCCTCGCGCGATGGCGAGGGCATTGCTGTATGGCGCTGGAGTGGCGGCCACGGTTTTTTCAGGTTGGGTGGTGCACAGAGGGTGAAGGGCATGCTTCCGGAGCATGGCGTCTATTTCGGGATTGATGTCGCTGATGTGTACGCCGACGGACATAAGCAGGTTGCTTCAGCAAGGGCCGATGGAAGGGTGGAGGTGTGGTCCAGGCGGCTGCCCGGGTTGTCGGAAAATGACATGGCCGGGCCGCATTCTTCCGCAGAGGCTGACAACAACCTGATGGCCCCGAGCGAAAACAAAGTGTTTAAAACAATCAACGGGGTGGTGGAGTACCGTATCGGTCCTGGCGATGAGGTATCCATCACCATGTGGCAGAGCGGTAAGCCCAGCGAATATAAACTGCTCGTCAGGGCGGACGGAACCGTTTCTCTGCCGTATTTCGAGGCTGCCAACATCGAGGGTATGACGGCTCCAGAAGTGGATGACTACATGACGGATTTTCTGTCGCGTTATCTGCGGCATCCACGGTTGGATGTTCGGGTGTTAAGTATGCACAGCAAACGGGTCAGGGTGTTCGGAACTGGAGCCGGTTCGCAGGCAAATCCTTCCGGTGGCACATTCTATCTTGAGGGCAGGGAGACTCTTGTTGATCTGCTGTCGCGCATGGGTTCGCCAGCCAAAGATGCGGATTTCAGCCGCATCAGGCTGGTGCGCGGTGGTAAAACCACGGTACTTGATGTGCAACGGGCCATCCGTCAATCCGATGAGACCCAGAACGCGATTCTGGACGATGGCGACACCATTGTTATTCCTTCGGTTGATGAATCGGCCCGCCAGATCTATGTGCTGGGTGAGGTGAAGAGCCCGGGGGTCGTGTCCTTCCAGGGCGAATACCGCTTCCTTGATGCCATTTCCAAGAGCGGCGGATTCACCAATGATGCCTATTATCCGGATATCCGCATTGTGCGTGCGGACCGGGAGGTTCCCGAAGTGTATGCCATCGCCTTCGACCGGCTCCTCAAGCAGGGCGATCTGAGCCAGAACATGCTGCTGCAGGACAAGGATATCATTATTATTCCTGCTGATCCGATCACCAACTGGAACCGTTTCATCCGCAAGTTGCTGCCAACTGTCAGCACGATCACTTCCTCGATTACCCAGATGAACACCCTGCGCAGTCTGTTGCGTAACACCGGCAACAATAGTGTGCTGATCAATACCGGAGCGGCATTCTAGCGATGGCAGCCGACGAGCGCAGCGAAGGTTACGAGTTCAATCTCGAGGAATACTGGCATGTTATTCTTCGCCGGCGCTGGCTCATCCTGTTCAGCGCATTTTCTCTCGGCCTGTTCAGCTGGTTGTTCACGGGATTGCATCAGCCTCCGCCGATTTTTTCATCCACCACCCAGGTCAAGGTTGAGCAGTCTTCTGATCTGACCGGGCTGCTGATGCAAGGTCTGATGGTTAACACTGTCGATCACATCGGTACTCAGCTTGAATTGATTCGTTCCTATGCCCTGCTTGAGCGCGTAGCCAAACGGCTGGGCCTGATAGCACCGCGTTTTAGCAGCGAAGAAATTCGGAATCATCCCGGAATGATGGGGAAGATTCTTGAATTAAGGCGCGATGTGCAGGCTTTCCAGGAGGGTGCGAGCGGAGTTATTACGATTACCACCACTTCAGACAGAGCCGATTTCGCGCGTGATCTGGCGCGTGCTGTCGCGGAAGAATTCCGTCTCTATAATATTGAAGAAAAGAACAAACGCATTTATGAGGCCAAGGCATTTGTTCAGGATCAGCTGACCGTGGTCGGCAAGCGGCTGGAAGAAGCTGAAGATGCTGTGCGCAATTACCAGCAGGATCACCGTTCAGCCATGGATCCATCCGAAGCCGGGCTTATCTCCGGGAAGGTGCATTTGCTCGAGGAATCCCTGGTGAAGCAGCAGGGACGGTTGCGTGAGCTTTCCGGCCTCCGGGATAAATTACAGGCGCGCGCATCCAGTGGTGATTGGGATTTCAATGGTGTCTCGGTCAATATCGAGGTTAGCGCGCTTTTCTCGCAACTAACCAAAAACCTGTCCGAGATGGCATTCAGGCATGCCCAGTTGTCGGCGGACTACACCGATATGCATCCGGAGATGCAGGACCTGCGTAACCAGGGGAACAGGATCATTGCTGCGATGCTCGATGAGTTATCCCGTCAGATACGGCTTGAAAATAGCAATATGGAAGAGGCCCGGTCTCAATTGGAGTCGGCGAACAAGGCCTACCTGGAGCTTCCGCAACAGACGATCGAGTTGAATCGCCTGCAACGGGATGTGGCGACCAATGCAAATCTGTTTAATGAGCTGAAAAGCAAATATCAGGAGGCGCTGATCAAGGAGGCCGAGAAGGTCGAGGAAGTGACCATCCTAAGGCCGGCGCTCATTTCATATTCCCGCATCAATCCCGTGAGCACGAGGAAAAGTGCGATTGCCGGTTTCATCCTCGGTCTCGTGCTCGGGTTGATTATATCTCTGGTACTTGAGGCGCTGGATACCTCCGTTGGTTCCATCGAGGAAGTGGAGAGCTTCCTTGATGTGCCGGTGGTCGGGTTCATTCCTCAGGTGACCCATGACGTCGCTCTGGAGCTGTTTTCCTCCGGGGACGGAAGAGAACCGGAGGGAGGGATGCTGCAGCGGCAGCTTCGTCTGATCAGTCATTTTGCACCCTCTTCGACCTTCGCCGAGGCTTACCGGGCCATGCGGGCCAATGTGATGTTTTCTCAAAGCGGCGAGCATCGTGTCATTCTGGTGACCAGTTCCACCATCAAAGAAGGAAAAAGTACGGTTTCCGCCAATCTGGCTGCGATTGTCGCCCAGCAGGGAGCCCGTGTGCTGCTGATTGATGCCGATTTGCGCAAGCCCATGCAGCACAAAACCTTCGGAGTGAAGCGCGAGCCCGGACTGAGCACCTATCTGATGGGTCAGATGCCGTGGCGCGATTGTGTGCAAGGGATTTCCGATATGATGCTCGGCGAGTTCGGTGTGGACGAGGTGCTGAAAACTCCGGGTCTGGATCAACTCGATCTCATGGTCTGTGGTCCTAGAAGCGGCAACCCGGCGGACCTTTTGACCTCGGCGGCGATGGCCCAGCTAATCTCAGAGGCGCGTGAAGAATACGATATGGTGGTGATCGATATGCCTCCTCTGTTGCATACCGCCGATGCATCGATGGTGGCCAGCAAGGTGGATGGGATTGTGCTTGTCTACCACATCGGTGCTGTGGCCCGGGCTGTTCTGCGTCGCGTGAAGAGCAATATCGAGGCGGTGGGCGGTAAGGTGATCGGAACGGTGATCAACGGTGTTCGCGGAGAGGTGTCGCTCGACTATGCCAAGTTCAAGATGAACCGTTATTATGCCTATGCGTATGGCGATGAGGGGGCCGAACAGGAGTCCTGGGTGGATGGTCTGAATGCCCGTCTGACCGATGCGCTGGCCGCTACGCGGCGCTGGGTCCGGGCAAGCTGGCAGCGTCGGGTGATGGTGATTATTGTCGTCTCACTGTTGGCTGCGTTGCTATTGGTCGGGGTGCGTAGTCTGATGAGTTCTCAGGAGAAAGCTTACTATCAGAACGACCGATCCGAGATTTCTATCGTGGTGGCGAAAACTTAGTGGCGCGAGTGGTCCGTTTGCCGATGCCGCCGGCCATGCTCCTTACCATCCTGCTTACCACACTGTTGCTGTTTGCCGCCTATCTGGTGGCCCCGGATGTGGTGATGTTGCCCATGGTGCTGTGTCTTGGCGTGATGGTCATGCTGATTGCCTTCACCAATACCGAATTGACGCTCTATCTGGTGATCATGTCCACGCTTCTGTCGCCGGAAATCGGTATCGGTGGAGGTTCCTCGGAAGCTGGAACCACCTCCTCGCGCGGTGTGACCATTCGCGTGGATGACATCCTGCTGACTCTGGTTTGTCTGACCTGGCTGTTTCGCATGGCTGTCAGTAAGCAATTGAACCTTCTGCGCAGCACGCCGATCAATCAGCCCATCCTGTGGTATTGGGGGGCATCCGTACTGGCTACGACGATCGGTTTTTATGCCGGCTATGTGAAGAGTGTCTACGGCTTTTTCTTCGTGCTGAAATATCTTGAATATTTTGTAATGTTTTATGTTATCGTGAATGACATCCAGGATCGGGCAACCTTGCGGCGTTATGTCACTGTTCTGATGTTCACCTGTTTTGTGGTGAGTCTTGTCGGCTGGAGTCAGATTGCGTCGGGTGACCGTGTTTCTGCTCCATTCGAAGGTAGAGAAGGCGAGCCGAATACCTTCGGCGGCTATCTGGTACTGCTCTTTGCCGTTGCTCTCGGCATGTTCTTCGAAGACATGGATCAGAAGGCGAAAACAAGATGGTTGATTATGCTGGGCATTATCCTGCCACCGCTGGCCTTCACCCAGTCACGCAGTTCCTATCTGGCCTTCATTGTGGTGATTACCTGTTTCATTATCTATTCCTCACAGAAAAAAGTCCTGATTGCCTGCTGTGCGCTCGGCATCGTACTGGCGCCTTTCATAGCACCTAAGGCAGTGGTGGATCGCATCATGTTCACCTTCACCCAGAAGCAGGAAGAGGGACAGATTGCTGTAGGCTCGATGCATGTCGACACATCGACAAGTGACCGCCTGAACCAGTGGAAGAGCGCTCTGACGGTGATTTTTCCCAATCACCCGATTATCGGCCGCGGCGTGACCGGGGTGGGATTCATGGATGCGCAATATGCGAGAGTACTGGCGGAGACAGGGCTTATCGGGTTGTTTGCCTTTTTATGGCTGATTTCACGTATGCTACAGGTATTCAAGGAGGGTAGCCGGGAGCTTGAGGACGGGCGATTGCGCGGCGTGGCCCTCGGCGGACTATGCGGTCTTTGGGGCTTGCTGGTGCATGCGCTGGGTTCCAATACCTTCATCATTGTGCGTATCATGGAGCCATTGATGATTCTGCTCGGGCTTGTCATGGCTGCGTTGCTGATTCAGCGGCGGGAGAAAGAATCCATCGCAAAACCCCTGGAGTCTGCCTGTTCATGAAAGATAAAATCGTAACACGCCTGTCCGGGTTTCTGATTGTCCTGTGTCTGTTCGCCGGGAGTCTTAGCGAGGCCTATGCGGCAGCACCGCAGATCAGGGAAGCGCGCTTCTGGACAGCGCCGGATCACACACGCGCTGTTCTCGACCTGAGTGCCGCGGTGGAATACCGGGCCTACAGTCTGCACAGCCCGGAACGGGTGGTGGTGGACATCAAGGGTGCCGAATTGCGCACCACGCTGGATAACTTCGAGAAAAACGACCCCGTGCTGATCGATGTGCGCTACGGCAAGCCCAAGCCTGGAACCTTGCGTCTGGTGATGGATATGCGCGAGAAAGTGCAGATACGCACCTTCCTGCTCAAACCGATGCAGGGTAAGCCGTACCGTCTGGTCATCGATCTGCTGCGTGCCGAGGATGCGGATGCCAAGGTGGTTGCCAAGGCCTCCGACCATGCCAGCAAGCCTATTGTCATTGCCGTGGATGCCGGGCATGGTGGCGAGGATCCGGGAGCTTCAGGGCCTCACCGGCTGCGCGAAAAGGATATCACGCTCGCCGTGGCCAAACGCTTTGCCGAAGAGATCAATAACACCCCGGGCCTGCAGGCTGTGCTTACCCGTAAAGGCGATTATTTCGTCGGCCTGAAAAAGCGCGTGATCATCGCCCGCAAGGCCAACGCCGATCTGATGATCAGCATCCATGCCGATGCGGTGAAGCAACGGGATGTTTCCGGGGCCAGTGTCTATACCCTGTCCGATAAGGGAGCTTCAGACCGCGTGGCCGCACTGCTGGCACAGAAGGAGAACAGCTCCGATGCCGTGGGCGGGGTGATGCCCGGCGAGGTCGAGGACCCGCTGGTGCAGAGTATTCTGGCCGATCTGATCAAGCGCGACAGCCTGAACAGCGCCGAGATGCTGGCCGAGCAGATATTGAAACATATCGGCCAGGTCGGGCCGGTGAAATACGGTGCCCCCAAGCACGCGCGCTTTGTCGTGCTCACCGCTGCCGAGATTCCGAGCGTGCTGGTGGAGCTTGATTACATCTCCAATCCCGAGCGCGAACGCTTGCTGCGCAGCAGCGAACATCAGGACAGGCTGGCGACAGCGCTGCTCGAAGCCAGTCGCACCTTCCTCAAAGAGCAGGGCAGGTTGCCGCCCACACAACTCGGCCGGGATGAACAGCATATGCCATCGGGTCAGAAGCGATCAACAAGCGGACAGCCACAGACATGAGCAAACCCACATCCTTTCAGCTGTATCTTCGCCTGCTCGATTTTCTCAAGCCTTATCGCGGTCGCGTGGCCATTGCCATGGGTTGCATGGTGGTGCTCGCGGCCTGTACTGCCGCCACCGCATGGGCGCTGCAGCCGGCTCTGGATGAGGCGCTTTCCGGCAAGAATCCCGAACTGATCTACCTGATTCCACTGCTGGTGATCGTTCTCTACATCATCAAGGGGGCGGCCTACTACGGGCAGGCCACGCTGATGGGACATGTCGGGCAGAAGGTGATCTTCGATCTGCGCAACACCATCTACGATCAACTCACCCGCCAGTCGCTGGAGTTTTTCGCGCACCGCAAGGTCGGCGAGATGCTGGGTCGTATCTCCTACGATGTGACGCTGGTGCAGTCGGCGGTGAGTACCTCGGTGACGGCGCTGATGCGCGATTCGGTGAGTATCGTGTTCCTGCTCGGTGTGGTGTTTTATCAGGAATGGATGCTGGCTGTGATCGCCATGCTGGTGTTCCCGCTGGTGATTTATCCGATCGCGCGTTTCGGCCGGAAGATGCGGCATGCCAGTTTCGACGGGCAGGTGTCGATGGGCGAGATGTCCAGTCTGGTCGAGGAAACGGTGGGTGGTATCCGTGTGGTCAAGGCCTTCGGCATGGAGAACTACGAACGCGGCCGTTTCCGCAGGTTGACCGGCGACTTCCTGTTCCACCAGCTTCGCATGATCAAGGTTCAAGCCCTGTCCTTCCCCATCATGGAGCTGCTGGCCGGTTTCGGAATCTCCGGTGTGCTGCTGTACGGCGGCATGCGCGTGGCTTCAGGACAGACCACGGCCGGTACGCTGGTGTCCTTTCTGGCCGCGCTGATCATGTTGTATGAGCCGGTGAAGCGTCTGTCGCGAGCCAATAACGAGATCCAGCAGGGTCTGGCCGCCGCCGAGCGCCTGTTCGAGATCCTCGACGAACGTGTGGCGGTGACCGATGCGCCGGATGCGCAGACGTTGAAGGAATTCAAAAGCAGCATCTGTTTCGACAAGGTCACCCTGCAGTATCCCAAGACGGATTCCCCGGTGCTGAGCGGGGTGAGTTTCGAGGTGCAGCGCGGCGAGGTGGTGGCGCTGGTCGGGCGTAGCGGCGCGGGTAAAACCACACTGGTGAATCTGGTGCCGCGCTTCATGGATGTGACCGATGGGTCGGTACTGATCGACGGCCACGATGTGCGCAGCCTGACACAGGCGTCGCTGCGCAGTCAGATGGCGATGGTCACGCAGGAGATCGTGTTGTTCAACGATACGGTGCGCAGCAATATCGCCTACGGTCTGGATGCCTCGCGGCAGGATGATATCGAGGCGGTGGCCAGGGCCGCCAATGCACACGAGTTCATCATCAATCTGCCGGACGGCTACGACACGCTGGTCGGTGAACGCGGCGTGATCCTGTCCGGTGGTCAACGCCAGCGTCTGTCGCTGGCCCGTGCTCTGCTGAAAGATGCCCCCATCCTGATTCTCGATGAGGCGACCAGCGCGCTGGATACCGAATCCGAACGTCTGGTGCAGCAGGCTATCGATCGCCTGATGCACGGGCGCACAGTGATCGTGATAGCGCATCGCCTTTCCACCATCCGGCATGCCAGCCGGATTGTTGTGCTCGAGGGCGGTCATGTGGCGCAGATCGGGACGCATGACGAACTGATCAAACAGGGCGGTTTGTACGGCGAGCTGTATCACATGCAATTCGAATCGCAGCTTGAGGCGGCCCGTCCCCAGCTTACCGGTACGCCCGATGCGACAGACGGGGCCGGGACCGGCGAGGCCTGAATCATCGTGCCCCGGCATGAGCGTTTCGTGATCTGGCTGGTGCCGCGCCTGATTCGCATCGCCTACTATATTCTGCTTTACAGCATCCGCTGGCAGGACATCGGCGGCCCGGCATTCAGGCCCGAAGTGCCGCAGCGCTATATCCATGCCTTCTGGCATGCGCGCATTCTGATGTTGCTGCGCGCCACGCAAAACTGGCACGGCTATATGCTGATCTCCGAACATCGGGATGGGGGATTCATCTCCGATACCCTGAACCTGTGCGGCGTGGAAACGATGCGCGGCTCTACCACTCGTGGCGGGGCGCGTGCCATGCTCAAGATGCTGCGTGCGGTAAAGAATGAAGGGCGGCATCTCGGCATCACCCCCGACGGGCCGAAAGGACCGGCCGAGAAGGTGCAGAAGGGCACCATTCAACTGGCGATGAAATCCGGCCTGCCGGTGATGCCGATCTGCTGGGCCACCAGCCGGTTCTGGCGGGCAGGTTCATGGGACCGTTTTTACGTACCGCTACCGTTTTCGCGCGGGGTGTTTGTGTATGGAGAGCCGATTTTCGTTGCTCCCGATGATGATCTGGAAGAAGCGCTGTCACGGGTTCAGCAGGCTATGGACGAAGTGCAGAAGCGGGCCGACAACTTTTTTCTTGCTGAATCAGCTTCCTGAAGCGCAGTTCAGCCAGGCGCCTTCCAGCAGGCCTGCATCCACCACGATCATTTCCCGGTATCCCCAGCGGCGGTACACCGCCTCGATGATGGCCAGTCCCGCCACCAGCAGATCGGCACGCCCCTGCTCGATGGTGCGCAGCGCCTGACGCTGCTGCAGATCCATAGCCAGCAGGCGGTCGCGCAGCGCGATGAATGCATCCAGCGTGATCACATGGTTGTTGATCTTCTCCACCACATACGGACACAGATCGAGGTGCACAGCGGCCAGCGTGGTGACAGTGCCTGCAGTGCCGACCAGATGCGCCGGTGCACGAGCGTCCCCCCAGTGAGACTCTACTTCAGTGAGATGCGCATCGGCTGCCTGTAGCATGGCGCGGTAGTCGCCGGGTATGGGCGGGTCGCTGTGCAGATGTGCTTCCACCAGCCGGACCACGCCGAGCTTGCGGCTGATGGCATCCTGTATCTTCCCGTCGCAGGCGCGCACGAACTCGGTGCTGCCGCCGCCGATATCGAACAACAGCATGTCGCGGCGGGTCTGTGCATGCAGCACCGCGCTGGCACCGGCCAGTGACATGCAGGCTTCGCTATCACCGTCGATGATGCGTACGTCGATGCCGGTCTCGTCCAGCATTCGTTGGCGCAGTTCGCTGCCGTTGGCCGCTTCGCGCATGGCGGCTGTGGCCACGGCATGCACATCACCCGTTGCAAGCCCGTGCTCGCGGATGATGGCGGCGAATTCACCCATGGCGGTAAGCGCGCGCTGCATGCCAGTGTCGGACAAGCGCCCGGTGAGATGCATGCCTTCGCCGAGGCGCACGATGCGATGCGTGTAGTACACCGTTTCCCACGGTTGCTGCTCAGCCGGACGGGCGATCAGCATTCGGAAGGTGTTGGAGCCGATATCGATGGCTGCTTTGAGCATGCTTTACGGTTTGCGGATGTGGGATTTGGACAGGGCGACGTAGTGTGTGGCCGAGGCCTTCAGAAAGGCTTTTTCCTCGTCCTTGAGCTCGCGCAGTTCGCGCGCCGGGGAGCCGGCATACAGGTAGCCGCCCCTTAATACCTTGCCTTCGGTGACCAGCGAGCCAGCGGCCAGCAGGCAGCCGGGCTCCATGCGCGAGCGGTCCATCAGGATCGATCCCATGCCGACCAGACAGCCGTCGCCGATCTCGCAGCCGTGCAGCAGCACACGGTGTCCGACGGTTACATCGTCGCCGACGATACACGGGGCCACATTGCGGCTGGTGTGCAGCGTCGAATGATCCTGGATATTACTGCGAGCGCCGATGCGGATGTCGTGCACGTCGCCGCGCAGTACGCATTGATACCAGATATTTGAATCAGGCCCGATAGTCACCCGTCCCATGATCTCCGCGGAATCGGCCACGAAGGCCGAGGTATCGATCTCGGGGGTCCAGTCGAGGTAGCTGGTGATCACGCAGTCTGGCCGAGCTTCCCGCCGACCGGCATTTTGCCCGCATCGGAGATGGGGGATGCCTGTTTTTCTTCGATACGGTTGCAACGCCCGTTGATCGAGGCACCCTCGCTGAGCGAGATGACACGGTATTCGACATCACCCTTGAGCTTGCCCGTGGTAGTCATTTTCAGGCTTTCGCTGGCGCGCACATTGCCGCTGATGGTGCCGTGCAGTACCAGATTCGGCACATCCACCTCGCCGGTGATCATGGCCACTTCGCTGACGATCAGCGTGGCGCCGTTGGTCGCACGGATATTGCCCTCGAAGCTGCCGTCGATACGCACCGCGCCCTCGAAAGCGAGCTCGCCCTTGAAGCTGGCGTGCTGACCGATGATCGTCTGAATATTATTGTTATCCACTGCCGCTGATCTCATACCCCACCATCCTTTCATAAAGCTTCCTGCTTACTGTGGTTTTGTTCCGTCCACATCGATTTCCACCTGGTCGCGTTCCGCGCCCTGATAGTTCATGCGGGTAATCTGCAATTTGACCGGTTGCCAGTCCTGTGCCCAGATCACATTTCCTTCGAGAAATGCGTGCGTATCCATGCTGTATGGCAGATCGGCATGCTTTTCATCCAGTTGCAGGTCGGCCCGTTGTCCATCAGCACCAAAGGCATCGATGTGCACGGTGCCCGTCACGCTGCGCGGATAGTTCCCCCCCTTCACCAGAATGATGGAATAGCTCAGCTGTCGTGTGCCGTTCGCATCAACATCCCCCAGACTAGCCGAGGCGCGCAGGATACGCACGCCGGCCGATTTTCTGGCTTCAAGGATACTTTCATATACCGTTTTAGCCTGCTGCAGTTCCTCGATCTGCTGCTGACTGTTCATTAACTCGTCCTTCAGTCCGGCGATCTGTTCCTTTGCCACGGCCAACTCGCCTTCGCCTGCGGCCAGTTTGTCACGCTGGTCGTGGTTCTGCTGCTGCAGCTGGTAATAGCGCGCCGACAGATCCTCGGTTTCCCGCGGGGCGTAATGCCAGACCAGTGCTCCCGAGCCGATGCACAGCAGCAGCACGATACCCAGAATGGTGGCCCGGTTGATGCGCATGTTGCGTACGGTCTGGCCACCTTGCGGTTCGAGCACCATCAACTGGTAGCTCTTGAACAGAAACGTAAGAAGCCTTCGCCACATATTAAGGCCGAACCTTCATGGCCAGACCGCCTGAGTGCTCAGGCCGAGACCTTCATCCAGTCCCAGCATGATGTTGGCATTCTGCAGGGCCTGACCGGAAGCGCCCTTGAGCAGGTTGTCGATGCAGCTGATCACCACGCCGCTGTTCGGGCCGGTCACGACCACGCCGATATCGCAGCGGTTGCTGCCGCACACACCCTTGGTGGTCGGCAGGGCGCCCTTTGGCAGCACACGGACAAACGGCTCGTCGGCATAGGCGCCGCTGAGCAGGCCATGCCAGCCATCCGGGTTGTCGCCGCGCAGATGCAGGGTGGCCAGCATGCCGCGTGTCATCGGCAGGATATGCGGCACGAAATCCACATGCACTTCCTGCCCGGCATAGGCCCTGGCCCATTCTTCCATTTCCCACGCATGCCTGTGGCGCGGCAGACCGTAGGCCCGCACGCCTTCATTGGCTTCGCAGTAAAGCAGTTCTGTTTTCGGGCTGCGCCCGGCGCCCGATGTGCCGGATTTGGCATCCACGATGATCACCGAGGTATCCAGTGCGCCGGCCCTCAAAAGAGGCAGCAGCGGCAGCAGGGTGCAGGTCGGGTAGCAGCCGGGGTTGGCCACCAGCTTCGTGCCGCAGACCGCATCCCTTGCCCATTCCGACAGACCGAACACGGCCTGCTCGAACAACTCCGGATACGGATGATCCGCGCCATACGCCGCCCGATAGGTATCGGCATCCTGATGCCTGAAATCAGCCGAAAGATCGACCACCCGGCAACCCGTATCCAGCGCCTTCTTCACGCTTTCCGCAGCAGCGCCGTGCGGCAATGCAGTGAACACCAGCTCAACATCGGAGGGCAGGGGAGTATCAGCAGAGGCAAGCTGCATGGCGGACACTTCACCGCTCACCCCGGGCAGCACTTCCGCCACAAGTTTCCCCGCCTGCGAATGCGCTGCCAGATGCGCAATGCGCAGATTCGGATGCGCATCGATCAGGCGGATGAGTTCGGCACCGGTATATCCGGTGGCACCGAGAATGGCGGTGGAGATTTGTTTCATGCAGCCATGTTACGCATCATGCGCCGCGCGGCAAGATGAGGTGATTTTTCGAACCGCATCTGTCGTGCAGTTGTAGGCCCAGACATTGCCGGATTCGACATGCGGCATTAGTCTCGTTTCAGAAAATCGTTAAGGGGGGCAGGGGGATGGGTAACAATCCATGTGGAGAAGCGCAATATTCACAACTCCAGCCTGAGATTGATTTGCTTTGGGGTCGGGTTTATGATTCGGGGCATCAACACCCGCCTCGCCTCTCACTGAAGCGCATTTTTGGCGGGTTTTTTTATGCCTGAATTACAACCCTACGACAAACCCCCTCTTACCATTGATGAACAAATCGCCCTGTATATCAGGCGTGGCATGGCTGTGCCCGATGTGCAGCGCGCGCGGCATTATCTGAGCTTTATCAGCTACTATCGCCTGAGTATTTATGCCCGTACCTTGCAGGTGGAACATTCGCCCGACCATCATTATCGCTCCGGCACCTGTTTCGACGACATGCTTGGCTTATATACCTTTGATCGGGAACTTCGGCTGCTGGTGATGGATGCGATTGAGCGGATCGAAGTCGCTTTGCGTGCTGCCATTGCCTATGAGTTTTCCATTGCGGCCGGGCCGAACTGGTATGCGGATGCGAGTTTGTTCAATGATAGCGGGCGTTTCAGTTATGGCGCGGAGATGCTGCGGATTGAAAGGCTCTGCCGCGAGTCTCAGGAAGAGTTCATGAAGCATCATCGGGAGCACTATCTGGGGGATCCGCCGAGTTGGAAGTTGCTTGAAGCTCTAACGGTGGGGGAGTTGGAGCGCATCTTCCTGAGCATGGATGCCGACAAGCAACTTGTGAAAGATACGCGCTACCGTATCGCAAGCCGCTTCGGCATTTCCGTCTCGCTGCTTCGCTCATGGTTCAAGCCTGTATGTCTGTTGCGCAATATCTGCGCTCACCATGGGCGAATGTGGAATCGCAAACTGATTTACCGGCCCGATGTTCCGCGCAATCCGCGCATCGCGTGGGTGCGGCATGAAGTGGGCACTCGCCAGAAGCTCTACACCTATCTCTGTATGGTTCAGTGCATGATGCTGCGCATCAATCCGCACTCAAGCTGGAAGGACCGCCTGCTTGCCCTGCTCGAAGAGCATGCCGATGTGCCGCAAGCGCAGATGGGGTTCCCCGAAAGCTGGCAGCAAGACCCTTTCTGGCATCCCCGGAGTGAGAATGGCGAACATTCCTGAGTGCTTCAGGCCATGCGGCTTTGCGTTACCCTCTGGTGGGTCAGATTGATCAGGAAGGGGAACCAAATTCGCGAAACATTACATCCCTTCACGCAATCCGCCATTCAAGGCCTGATCTCGATTGTTCACCAGCCACGCCAGCAGGGAAATGACAGCCCCATAATCATTTTCTTCATCGCCCCCGACGTCACCCCCAATTTGAGTAGCACAACGATTTAGAGTCCAATCCCAAATTGAAAGGAGATTGGACATGAAGAAGCGATTTACGGAAGAGAAGATTATCGGTTTTTTGCATGAGGCGGATGCGGG
>Ga0210051_1000117_pt1 | contig 59107 bp, 48 predicted proteins | sample CryGey092014_all_FD_185464 | JGI IMG/M metagenome (GOLD analysis project Ga0210051, IMG submission 185464) | Groundwater microbial communities from aquifer - Crystal Geyser CG23_combo_of_CG06-09_8/20/14_all (SPAdes) (version 2) | ecosystem: Environmental > Aquatic > Deep subsurface > Groundwater...
GGTGCGGAAAAACTTACAAGGGCGATCCATTGATCGTGCCGGCAGACCACATACCACAGGGTCTCTCCGATCTTGGGCAGAGCCCCCAGGTAATGATGCTTCTGCATAAGCATCTGATAGTGTGCCTCCTCGGCCGGGCGAACAGGGCGCACAACGATTTCTTTCAAGTTCAAGACGATCAACCCCTCAGGGATAAATGAGATCTATTGCTCTAAGACCTTCATACATCATCCTGAGGGCTTTGTCCAGTGAAATATGCAACTGGCTACCTGGATTATTTTTAACGGTGAGCACAAAATCACCCTGCCTCCACGGCCATATCCTTGACCTCATACTGAGCATCATTTATCATCCTTATCAGTTTCAATGCCACCTGCGGGATAGGTTTTACGCTCTCTATCCTTCTGTCAAGCTCCTCCGCGCCGGGTATCTTTATGTGCTCTACATGGGAATCATCTTCGAGAACTCCAAGCGGCTCTACTGAAGTCCCCCAGGTATTAAGATCGAGGCTCATACGGCAGCCAAGAACGCCTCCGGTCTCGCTTCTCTTGACCTTTATACCCTCGCTTTCCAATATCTTTTCGGCTATGTCAGCAGTCCTTCCTCCTATATCCAGGATGAGGTCAAGTTCCGAGAGAGGTTCTACAAGTGCCCCCCCTGCAACGCTTGCCTTCATCCTATCCGTTGAAGCCCCTTGCTCGCAAAGCGCCTTCAGAAAAAGCGGCAGCCCGGTAGATGCATATTTTTCGGGGTTTCTAGATCCGGAGGGATTCACCGGCTCAGGCAGAAGGAGGTGGATAAGCCCTCCCACCTCAGCCTCCGGGTCATATATGCTTATACCAACGCAACTTGCCAGGATAGCGTCAAGAGTGCCCTCAGTCCTCGCGCTTATCTGATAGCTGCCGGTTGAAACCAATGTCCTTTTCGTTCGAATGATCTGATCTCCTTTCTGACGGTAATGCCCTGTTGGGGCACAACGAAAGATGAAAATCACCCCAACCCATCCCTCCCCCGTCGAGGGGGAGACGTAAAGGAAATTGGGATTTTCATATAAACCTCTATGCCCCGCTGGGGCACAACGAAGCATTAAAATGCCGCCTATCATTTCCGACTCGATCCGGAATCCAGGTCGTCATTACGGCGAAGGCCGGAACAAGTAATGAACAAGTAATGGATAGCGGCCTACGCCGCTATGACCATCTATTTTCATATAAACTTAGACATTATTGTCTGAAGTTCAATTTGGCGAAGGTCGCTGCAACTATATCTTTTAGCTGTTGCCTTTAATATCACCGTACCTAAGGAGAGGCACCTCACCGGTAAGGCAATGAGAAGCAGGCGATAATGAAGACAATTCCTTCACGATTTTTTTCAGGGCTCTCAAACGCTAAAAGCCTTTGCAAGCTGCCTCGCTGATATCGGCATCGGTAATGCCCAGAAGATGATACAGATGATTAAGCCTCGACTTGCCCAGAGATCCGTTTGCGACCTTGTCGAGCCTCACTTTAGAGTTATATGCAATGCCCAGCCCTGCCTGGCCGATCATTATGGCATCATTTGCCCCGTCTCCCACTACGACCACCTGGTCGAGAGGTATCCCTGTCTCGCACGAAACCTGATTGACTATGCGGGCCTTTCCCGCGGCATCAACTATATCTCCCACCAATTTACCCGTAAGAAAACCCTCCTTTATTTCAAGCTGATTGGCAAAGGAAAAATCAAGTCCAAGCGTCTCTCTAAAGTGGTCGGCGAAATAGTCAAATCCTCCTGTTACGATACCTACTCTGTATCCGAGATACTTGAGGGTCCGGATCAATTCATCCGCTCCCTGAGAAAGAGTAGCGGAATCTCTAATGAGGGCTATCTCTTTCTCACTGAGACCCTTAAGGAGGGCGAGCCGTTGGGCAAGGGCCTCTTCAAAATCAATATCCCCCCTCATGGCCTTTTCCGTAATTCTTGAAACCTCCCTGTGAACGCCCTTTTTTCTTGCCATCTCGTCAATTATCTCTGCGTCTATCAGGGTGCTGTCCATGTCGAAAAAGATCATGCGCTTGTTTTTTCTGTAGGCCTCCATCTTCTGAACGGCCAAATCCACTCCCAGCTCCCTGCTCTTAGTCATGAGCCGATGTTTAAGCCTTGATAAGGAGGATGCGGCCTTTGCGTCCAGCACCATCTCCATGGACCGCGCACCGTGGTGACTCAGGGTTGAGATGGTCTCAATATTGACATTTTCCTCCGAAAGTATGTTCGAAAACTCTGATATGGCCTGGGTCCCTCCGAAATGCGTCAAAACAAAAAGATTTTTTTCGTTTTGTCCACTCATCTCCAGCTCGGAGAAGAGTCGAAAATGCAACACAAGGTCAAGTCTGCTGGCCTCAAAAAGCAGATCCTTTATTACGCTGTCCTTGGAGCCTTGTGTAGTGCTCAAATCCAGAAGGAAATACAGCCCTAGAAGGTCCTGCAGCGAAGCCTGTTCCATATCAATGACCTCGACTCGATGCTCCCAGAGCACATGGGTAAACCTCGCCGTAATGCCCGGTCGGTCTGGGCCTGATACGGTAACTATAAGCAGGCTTTTCTCTTCAATCATTTACGCTGACCACCATGAAAATGAAGTAACTAGTGTCCATCCGGAAATGAGATAGTTTCGTCGAGTTCAAGGCGGGCGATAATTTTAACCACAGGAATACATTGACGTATTTCGAGGATTAAAATTTGAGTCCAACGCCGAAATCGGTGAAAATAGCCATTTCCGGACGGACACTAACTATAACTCTCATTACTAAAAAACACAGCATCTGGTATCTCCACGCAGGTATCGGGGCCGCAACCGTTAAGGGCAAGACAGGAAGGCAGCAAAAGGCCGATACAGATTCCGGCAAATGGATACGTTCCGTCGCGTGGGGGTCATTTATGTCATTGTGATGAACGACTCCCTAAGAAATACATAAGCATTCTTCATCAGTCAAGATACTCGATTCGGAAAAAAATATTCGAGCGCTAATGCCAAAGCCCATCGGGTCTTGACACGCAAAGACTGATTCTTAATATTTTTATAACAGGCTAACAGACTGGAATAACATTGTTAAGATGTATTTTTACGTATGTCAGAACGTGTGTTTTTTTGACCCGTCTTTGAAGGGCCGGAAGGTTGGCAATTACCAATTCTCCGCCTTTTAGCAGCGATGATTATTTTATTCATCGTTATTTTTTTGAGAAGGAGGTTTTTGACATGATACTCAGAAGAGTTGCTGGTTGGCCGTCTTGGGAAATGCGGAACCCATTCGAGGAACTGGAGCGCTTAAGAAAGATGCTTGATAGCATGGCAGGCGGAACCCTCAGAGAGACTTCCTCTGGAGTTTTTCCTCTCATGAATGTTACAGAGGATAAAGATAACTTCTACCTCAGGGCTGAACTACCAGGAATAACAACTGAAGACTTGGATATCTCCGTAACGGCAAACGGCATTGCCATTTCTGGTAAGAGAAAGATACCCGATGCCGGAAGCAATGCAGTATATCACAGGCGTGAAAGAGAGTCTGGCAGTTTCAGCAGAATGCTCACTCTTCCCGGACAGATTGAAGGAGCAAAGGTGGAAGCCACAATGGCTGACGGTGTGCTCACCGTTTTGATTCCCAAGAGCGAAAAAGTAAAGCCCCGTCAAATAGCTATAAGGACAATGTAAAATGAATTGAGTCAAAATATAAGAGAAAAGGAGGATCAGATCATGGCCGATACCGAGACAAAAGCTCTACAGGATAAGGAAAAAGCTCAGGTCACGAGCCCTGCGGAGACTACAAGGCCTGGGCCCGCTTTTATACCCGCAGTGGATATCTTTGAAAATGAAAAGGAGCTTACACTCCTGGCTGATATGCCGGGGGTAAAAGCAGGCGACCTTCATATAGGTATAAAGGATGGCGTTCTTACATTGAGCGGAGAAACCAACCCTCCAGAAAAACCATCGGAGGGGGATATACTTAGAGAATACCGAGTGGGTAATTACTTCAGGGAATTTACCCTCTCTGGGGTAATAGACCAGGAGAAGATTGAAGCGGGACTTAAAAACGGTGTCCTGAGACTGATACTCCCCAAAGTGGAAGCCGCCAGGCCCCGTAAGATTGAAGTAAAATCCGCCTGACGAAGACTGAACAGAAGGCGTTAATTTCCCTGACTTGAAGGCTCAGTAACCACTCATTCTTGCCGGTTGCTGAGCCTTTTCTTTTTATGGCATGAAGGTTCCAGTTGAGACGGTGATTATTTTTGACTGTTTTGGATTTATCTTATAGGCTTCTTTTCGACATAAAAGGAGCGGGCTATTTATGAAAAAGAAAAGTGATTTTTATATATCCTTATTCATCTCTCTCATATCTTTCGTATTTATCCTTGGAATACTATCTACCGATGCGGTTGCAAGATCCTACCGCGTTGGTCGCCTTCCAGAAAAGGCAAGGCCGCTTGCCTGCAGTGTGTGCCATGTGGACCCGCGCGGCGGAGGGGCCCGTAACTCCTTCGGCAAGGACTATGAGCGGCTTGCAATTCCATCTGGGGACAGACTCACTGAGGCCCTTTTGAAGGCTGACTCCGATGGGGACGGAATCTCAAACGGTACAGAACTCAATGCCGGCACCCTTCCGGGGTACCCCGGTTCAAAGCCCTGAGCACAGCTCTTGAAAAAGTATATCCTGACAGCCGGTACGGGCGCCCTTCTTGCTACGGCAGTGTTCCTGTGGTGGAGGTCTCTTTACCCTGGGCTTCCCGTTTCATCCAGACTAAACGATCTTGCAAGGCTCATGGGTATTGCAGGATTTGCCCTTCTTCCCGTTCAGATGGCGCTTGGATCGCGCATAAAATTACTTGATAGTAATCTTGGCCTTGATCGTTTGCTAATATTTCACAGGTCAAGCGGCATCGTCATTGCTGGGATTATTCTCCTCCATCCCCTGATGATAATTATCTCAGAGCAGGCTTCAGGATTCGCTGCGCCCTTCGGCCTGACAAAGGCGACGGGCCTTATCGCTATCTCAGCATTATTCGCCGCCGTGGGCTCGCCACTGATAATAAGGCGTCTCTTCTCACGTTATGAGACATGGGCGAGCATACACAGGGTAGCTTTTTTTGTCCTTCCACTGGCCTTCATACACAGTTTTTTCTTCGGGGACAATCCTTCAAGAAAACCCCTCCTATTCCTTTGGCTTCTTATTTCTTTGATTTATGCCGCAATTATTTTCCACCGCTCCATAACCAGATATCTTTCCTATCGCAGCCCTTACAGGGTATCCAAGATTACAGCGGAGACCCCTCTCATTAATACATTGGCTATGAAAGGGAAACCTCTTGAACATCACCCTGGGCAGTTTGCCTTCCTGAAAGTAGCTTCGAAGGGGGCCTTCCAGTGGCACCCATTCACCATATCTTCATCTCCGAGCCGGCCAGAGGTAACTTTTACAATAAAGAGTGTCGGGGACTTCACATCTGAGATTTCGAGGCTTAAAAGGGGACAATCCGCCTTTCTCCTGGGCCCGTTCGGCAATTTCGTGCTTCCACAAGATATGGATATCCCGATTGTTTTTCTTGCCGGAGGAATCGGAATCACGCCCTTTTTGAGCATGCTCGCTTGGCTTGCGGATAGGGGAAGAAACAGGCATATCACCCTGCTTTGGGCAAATAAGACGAAAGAGGATATCTTTGCACAAGAACAATTCGACGGTTTTCAACTAAGGATATCAGGGTTAAAGGTGGTACATGTTCTCTCCAGAGACCTTGAATGGAATGGCGAAAAGGGACACATCAACGAAGCCGTTATTCGAAGAAATGTTTCAGAACCTGAAAAGGCTATTTTTCTATTATGTGGCCCCCCTGCATTTATGAATACTTCTTTAGATATATTGAAAGAAATGGGAATACAAAAAAACCGAATCCTCTTGGAGCGTTTTTCGCTGATATAGGATTTAGCAAACAGCTTGTTTTCCCCTGCCCTGAGCAAGCTGTCAGTCGGTGCCTAGGATTTACCGAGTAGGAAGGATTTTCGCTTTATAACACCCGCAAACCGGTTCTTTTATGCTATGAAAAAAGGCCTTCCATAACCCTGGCAGCAGCGCCGAAGGCCTTTCCCCTGGCAAGAGGCTTTCCCTCCAGGCACTGTTTGAAGACATCAGGATCTTGCGGAATCACACCATCCACTTCTATGCCGATATCTTTAAGTCGGCGTGTAAGAAGCATCTCCACCTCCTTTGAGTCAACCTTGTTCAAAACCGCCCTCAGCTTCTTCTGCATGACGTTGCTTATTGAAAATATCCTACTTGCCAGCGCGACGGATTCATAGGAAGGCTCAACGACCAGAATAACCCAGTCAACTGATTCGTCTATACCGCGGCCGAAATGCTCCACCCCGGCCTCCATATCTATAATCGCTATCTCATTGGCCTCAAGCTTAAGTTTTCTGAGGAACTCCCTGCTTAGAACCCCCATAGGGCACGCGCATCCTTCGTAGGCCTGAAGAATCTTGCCTATGCTCATCAAAATGAGGCCGTCCTTTCGGGTTGCATGATCAGGTGGGACTTCATCTATGGATATCAGGGCCTGCGAGAGGATATCCTTTTGCCCCATCCTCTGCTTGACACCCCTCTTACCACCCAGCAGTTCCATAAGTGGACTTGGAGGCGCATCAAAGCCCAGCATTCGGTAGAGACCTGAGTTGGATTCATCCGAGTCAATGACGAGAGTCTTAAGCCCTCTGCTTACAGCGGACAAGGCCAGCAGCGTCGCGACCGTGCTCTTTCCGCTTCCCCCCTTACCGCAAACAGAAATTTTCATGTCACCAATCTCCCAGAAAAAAATGATTAGAACAGCCCTAGGGCCGCTTCATTTTGGTGAAATAACTGTAAACTCCCCTGCCTGATTTTCGCCCGAGCCATCCTGCCTTTACGAGTTTTACCAGAAGAGGTGCCGGTCTGTACTTTTCACCTAGTTCTTTGTGGAGGCTGTTCATGCAATCAAGCATGATATCGAGTCCGAAGGCGTCCGCAGCTGCCAGCGGCCCCATAGGATAGCCGAGCCCGCGTGTGCAGCACCGGTCAATATCTTCAGGGCTTGCGATGGAGTTTTCCAGTGCGAAAAAGGCCTCATTCACCATCGGAAGATAAAGCCTGTTTATTACAAATCCAGGGGAATCAGAAACAGTGACTGTCTCCTTGCCGCATGCTTCAAGGAAAGCAACTGTTGTCTTGTGCGTCTCATCCGAGGTATCTAAGCCCTTTGCCAGCTCAACCAGGGGCGTCAGGGCCGCCGGGATCAGAAAATGGGTTGCAATGCACCTCTCTGGTCTGAGCGTTGCCGAGGCCATCTGGGAGATGCTAAGCGTGCTGGTATTGCTTGCGATGATGGTTCGCGGTGGAGCGGCTTGATCCACATCCCTGAATATCTCCTTCTTTACATTAATATCCTCATAAACAGCCTCTATGACAAGGTCAGCGTCGGAGACTGCAGATTGCAGATCCTTGCATGGTATGATTTGCGACAATAAGTTGCCTTCTTCATCGGCATTGAGTTTCCACCTGCCGGCCTGCTTTTTCAAAAAGGCCTTTATGCCCGCAATGCCATTGCGTAGGATATCCTCGGATCGGTCGGCCGCAGATGTCTTGTAACCACCGCGGGCGCAAACAAGCGCTATCTGTGACCCCATAGTGCCCAGTCCTATTACGGCAACATTTCTAATTTCCATAATCCCTATTTCCTTTGGCTCTCTTGATACCATTTATGATCCCCTGCCGGAATGAAAATGTAAATTCCAATTACCATGGTGTTCTCCTGAAGCGAGCAGGAACAGTGAAGGGTCATCCAATCAATCGCCCTGAAATCATCTATCCTATAACCGCACCTAGAGGCAATAAGATATTAAGAATCGTCCCTAACTTTACAATATCGAACCTCCTTCACTCAATCACCCCGAACTCCTGAAAGATATTAAATCGATGTCGGTGCTTGCCCCCAAGCTCTAACCGTGCACAACGCTGCTTTTCCCATGTATGTCCGGCGATAAGCTCCGTCCCGTAGTCATACCCTCTCACCAGGCGAGCAAGAAATCCTCTGATTCATAATCAATTGTAAATTTATTTTTAATTAAGTAAGTTATCAAGAATAGTGATAAATGTTTAAATGGGTAGTCATATACCCATGCAATGATCCGAAAAAATCCCCCTTTCCTAAAGAGAATCTGTATGAAATATATGATGCTAATCAAACAGCCGTAAATAGAGCGATCCAATTTATCTTACGATTACAAGGCGCCGAGGAATTCAAGACAAGACATTTTGCAATTCAAATCCGCTAAAATCCTAAGGAAAAGCTCCTGAAAACCCCTAAAGCGGGAAAGTAATTTGAAACGTAAAATTTTGATTTCCATTATATTCCTAGTTGTTACATTTAGCCTCTTTAACACGGGCTTCGCATTCGACTTTTCTTTTGTTGATATCGCAAGACCTCTTCCATCTCTGTTTATTGGGCTCTCAATTCTCTGCGCCGTGGCTGTAAGGCGCAAAAGATTCTCCAAGTAAACTTCCAGCAGGCCTACTAAATAAATGGGTAATGACATACCCATTTATGATAGTGATAATTCCCCCTACCCACTCTAAAATCAGTATGTAATATTACAACCAACTGATACGTCACAGTGAGGCGCCGCGCGAGCCGAGGCCTTAAAAACAGCATCTGGAGGGCCTGGAGTTTGCGGAAAAACATTTTAAGATGATCTCCCCTCGGGGCCTGATCGGAGGATAAAAGAAATGAAACGGGTGATATTGTCCTTGGTGGTATTCTTCGTTGCGCTCCTCACCTTCTTCGGTAGCAGCTTTGCATTTGACGTGGATTTCATAAACGTTGGAAGCCCCGTCGCATCATTGATTTTTGGCCTGGGTCTCTGCGGATTTTCTCTTCTCAGAAGGAAAAGACCCTTTAGAAAATAGAGCCCAAAAAGCATTTATCGCCCCACTCTGACCACATATCCGACCTTTGTTATTCCCGGCTGCTCCGGCATAAAGACCCCCGTCTAAACCGCTCCTTTCTTTTCAACTACCACGAATACGGTTTCAATGACTATATTCAGGTCCATCAGCAGACTTCTGTTATAAATATAGTAAAGATCAAGCAGCACCATATCCTCAAAGAGGACCTCACTCCTTCCTGTCACCTGCCAGAGGCCTGTTATACCGGGTCGAACGCTCTGTCGTTTCTTGTGCCATTCTTTGTAGAGTTCATATTCATAGGGAAGACAAGGTCTGGGGCCGACAAGGCTCATATCGCCCTTTATGACGTTGATAAGCTGAGGGAGTTCATCGAGACTAAGTTTTCTTATTATTCTCCCGACTCCCGTCACCCTCGGATCATTGGTTATCTTGAGCAACTGATCTTCGCTGGTCTTTTGTATTTCACCCTTAATGAGCCTTGTAACGTATTCCCTGTGCACATTGGTGTCGGTGTTGGTCTGCATTGACCTGAACTTATACATCAAAAATTCCTTTCCGTCTTTTCCTATAGCCCTCGCCCTGTAAAACAGAGGCCCCGGGGAAGTAAGTTTTATTGCCACTGAGATAGCAAGAAACAGGGGCATGAGGAGAACGAACATCGGAAGCACAAAAAGGAACTCAAGCACGGTTTTGATCCTGTCGTATAGCCATGATTTTCTCTGAGAGCATAGCCTTATCATTGGAAGACCGCAGAACCTGTCAATCCGTAGCTTTATATCTATTATGGGCATAAGTTTCGGTGGGAACCACACATTGATTCCTGCAGAGGTAGAGTAGTCGAGCACTGCGATAAGAATTCTCTTGTCCATCTCTTCATCCGTAATGACAAGCTCCTCCACCTTAAGAGTATCAACAACCTCCGGCAGGTTTTCAAGGGATCCAAGAGATGTCTTCCTGACCGGAAGGTCTTCGATCACTTCCTGCCTGCTACCAAGAAAACCGGCCACCCAGAAGGGCGCGTTATGGGTAATCACGTGGGCGGTAATCCTCTTTGCCTCCTCGTCGGTTCCAATGACCGCAACCTGTGTCCGAAAACGCCTTCTTAGCCAGTCATTGAATACTACCTGCACAAGAAAGACGCGAGTCGGCAGGATGAGAAGCACAGCTAACACAAATCCTGCAGGAACATAAAAGCCGTTTGCAAGGGCGCTCGGCTTATTTCCCCCTGCGAGCATGGCAACCAGGCCTACAGCGAGGAAGGCAAGACCCATTGCCTGCACAAAATCAATCATCTGATTCCATGCCCTTCTTCCAATAAAGAGGAGAAAAATTGCCGGTATGAGCATCCCCAGGACAGAAAAATTGCTTATCAGTGCCCCTGAGCCCCCGTAAAGAAAATACATGGCTCCAGAGCTGAAAAGCCCCCAGCAAAGAGCCCTGGCGACTCCTATCAGATGGTATCTTCTTAGAAAAATGGAATGATAATTGTAAAGTCGAAAAGTGGGGAAAAAGGATAGCATCATAAGAGCTGGAAGCATTATCATCAGATGATCCTTCAGGCCCAAATCAGTACCCGCGCGGAACACAGTGCACCCGGCTGCAATAAGAAAAGATAAAAGTATCAGGATGACATCCTGAAAAAACAGGGCAAGCTGATAAAAATAAAATCTCCGGGTCTTGATATGAGGGGCGGTGTGGATAGACCCCTTAAAGACCTGACCTGTGATGGGGGGGTCTTCGCAGCTACCGATTTCAGTCATGCCGTTTCTCCTGAAAAACAGCTTCCCTCAGGAACCGAGTCCATGAGGTGATCAAAAAGAATATGCCCCTGCCTGTGGATACTATGTTTTTTTAGCTTATGCGCCTAGTCTCCATCCGTAAATGAGATATTTTTGTCGAGTTCAAGGCGGGCGATAATTTTAACCACAGGAATACATGGACGTATTCCGAGGATTAAAATTTGAGCTCAACGCCGAAATCGGTGAGAACAGTATCATCTCAATAATTGGGAGGTAATGAACCTGGATGCCGGCCTTCGCCGGAATGATGTAAGACGTCAAACCCTTGTCATTCCAGCTAAAGCTTGAATCAAGAAGCTCGGCTGATAAGAAGATTCCTCCGATTTATTAAGAAGATTCCTAAAATTTTTATTTACGGATGGGCACTAGTTATAGGCCAATATGCCGTGGTGGTCAAGCTGTAGGCTCCCATCCGGTACTTAAGCAATAAGGCGCACTGAAAACCAAAAAATCCTCTTCTCTTCTGTTGAGACATTGCAAGCCGGTCTTATCCCTTGACAGTGCAAAGACTAAAGGGTAATTTTTCTTCCCGTAGTTCTCTCCACAAGTTCGACGATAAGAACGTTTCTGTTTATACGGCCTCAATAAGATTATTTTATGCGGAGGAATTCCCATGCAAAGGTTCTTTAGTCTTCTCCTGATTGTCTTGGTTATTTTTGCATTCTCCGGCTGCTCTTCAAATGAAGAAAAAAAGATTGCCCATTTTGAAAAGGGGAAAGCATATCTTGAAAAACAGGAATTCCAGAGCGCTAGGCTTGAATTTAAAAACGCCATAAAGCTCGACCCTAGATTTTCAGATGCCTATTGGCATCTTGCCGAGGCCAGCCTCAAACTCAATGACCCCAAGGAGGCATTCGGCGCCTACAGTATGGTGGTCATGCTAAACCCCGAAAATATCGAGGCCCAGATAAAGGTTGCCACCTTCCTGCTCCTCGGAAGGAAGATCGAGCAGGCAAGAGAAAAGGTTGATCTGATTCTGACCAAGGACCCCAACAATTCAAAGGCGCTTCTTCTCAAGGCGGCCATCCTTAGTCAGGAAAAGAACCTGGATGAGGCCCAGGTATTATTCGAACAGGTACTGACAGGGGATCCCCGTGATTCCAACGCGGCCCTCGGCCTTGCAAGGGTGCACATGGCAAGGCAGGACTATGACCGGGCCCAGAGCGTCCTTAAAGGAGCCATAGAAAAGGATCCGAAAGATCTTCAGCTGCAGATGGCGCTCTTTGGAATGTACTACCAAAAAAAGGATTTTGACTCGGCTGAGCGGGCACTCCTGAAGCTCCTGTCTGAAAACCCGGAGAGCGTAGATCTTTTTCTTGTTCTGGGTAACTTCTATGCCGGACTCAAGCAGAATGATAAGGCGGAGGATGCCTTTAAAAAGGCAATCGCAGCAAATAAAAAAGGCGTTAGGCCGCAGATGGCAACGGCTGCCTTTTATTCGGCGACAGGGCGGAAAGATGACGCTGAAGCTATGTATAAACAGGCACTTTCGGCTGAACCCGACAACCTGGGCATAATGGAGGTAATGGTAAGGTTCTATCTTGAAAACCAGAAGACAAAGGATGCCGAAGCCTATATTGCCAGGATGCTTGAGAAGGATGCCAAATCTGTTCCTGCAAGACTTCTCCAGGGAGAAATGGCCATGTCCGGACATGATCTTGACAAGGCCCGCTTAATATTTGAGGGCATAATTAGGGATGACCCCAATTCATCGCCTGCCAATTATTTCCTTGGTGTTATTCATTTCACGAAGGGTGATCTGGCAGAGGCCAAAAACTATGTTGACTTTGCGCTCAAGCCTAACCCCGGGTTTATGAAGGCAAGAATACTACTTGCAGACATCTATCTGGGCGGCAGGAATTATGAATCGGCCTTGAAGGAGATAAGGGCGGTTTTGATGAGCATGCCCAACGATTACCAGTCCAACATGATCGCCGGGCTCGCCTATTTTAACCAGGGCAATCTTGAAGGGGCAAGACCTCACTTCGACGCCGCTTCAAGGATCAACCCGCAGAATCCCGCAGGTTTTTATCGTCTCGGAGTCGTCCATCGGCTCCAGAAGGACTATGACAAGGCTTTGGCAAGCCTTGAAAAAGCTATCGCTTTAAATCCGAAGCTCCTGGATGTGTTCTCAGAGATTGTTGCCGTTTACGTTGCAAGAAATCAGCATAAGGAAGCCGATTCCAGATGCGACAAGAAGATAGAAGAATTCAAGGATATCCCGGTAGGTCTTGCCATACTCTATAATCTCAAGGGAGAGATATTTCTGGCCGCCAGTGACTTTCCCTCTGCTGAAAATGCATTTAAAACCGCGATAGAGAAAAATTCCGAGTATCTTCCCCCATATTACTCTCTGGCCGGGATATATCTCAGGGAGAAGAATCTGGATAAGGCTATAGCCCAATACCAGGCAGGTCTAGCCAAAAAGCCGGACGATCCGGCTATACACATGCTGTTGGGCACTGTCTATGACATGCAGAAAAACCTGGCGGATTCGGAGAGACATTACCGCGAGGCAATTAGGATAAGGCCTGATTTTGCTCCTGCCGCAAATAATCTTGCCTATCTCCTGGCGGCACAAAACAAGGATATGGACTTTGCGCTCAGTCTGGCAAAGACAGCCAAGGAAAAGCTGCCCAACGATCCCGCTGTGATGGACACGCTCGGATGGGTCTATTATAAGAAGGGGAGCTACGACAGCGCCGTCTCAGAATTGTCCTCCAGCGCGGCTCAACTCCCCAATAATGCCATGGTGCGTTACCATCTGGGTCTTGCTCTCAATGCGAGCGGAAATGCCGAAATGGCTAAGGAAGAGCTGGAGAAGGCTTTAAAACTCGATCCAAATTTCGAGGGGGCGACCGATGCCAAGAAAGTATTACTGGATTTATAGGTGAAAAGATGTCTGAGACCAAATGGAAACAGATACATGCCTACCAGTGCCCGTGCGGATATCAATACGAGCCGGATAAGGGATGCTCAGAGGCGGGATATAAACCAGGAACTCCATTTGAAGAGCTTCCTGAATCGCTGACCTGCCCCAGATGTCAAAGGGCCAAGGTTCATTTTCGTGAAAAACGTTATTCGGTCCAGTGTGCTTGATAAGGAAGACATAAAAGGTCTCCGCCTGCCATAACCGTTATCGTTTGTAGAAAACATTGATAGCCGCAGCGGCGCAGCCTGTCCCGGCCCTTGATCAGGGGACCGCTAACCAGTCCTTGTTCCGGCCTGCGCTGGAATGACAAATTGGATTTCTGATCGAGTCTCCAATGACATCCCTCATTTCAATGCGTTGGCTTGTCCAAACAGCTCTTGAAGGTTAACTACTGCCCATCCGGAAATGGCTATTTTCACCGATTTCGGCGTTGGGCTCAAATTTTAATCCTCGAAATACGTCTATGTATTCCTGTGGTTAAAATTATCGCCCGCCTTGAACTCGACGAAACTATCTCATTTCCGGATGGACACTCCCTACTTTATTCATATGTAAAAAGATTTGGCTCCGATCTCCTCATGCCCATCTGCTTGCGGACGCGCAGGATATCGGCCTTTTCGGGTGGAAAAGGAAAATTGCGGATATAGGGGCCTGGCCTTGAATTGGCATAGGGCCTGTTACAGGCAACCTCACCGTCATAGCCTTCGCAGCCGCTTGTGCGGAAGGGCTCCCCGGAGTCAATGATCTCTTCTAGCCTCGCCCCTTCGATCCCGAAGCGGGTTATTCTTCCTCCCTCATCAAAGGAGAATCTGCCGGCCTTCTCAATATCATTGTCAATCAGGTACCTGGCAAGCTGTATCCTCCTGTATTGGGCCATAGGGGGCGGCTGAACGTCTGCCATGTAAGAGTCTGGCTCGGGAAAGAATGAAAAAAGATGAGTCCATCCTCCCAGGTCCCTTACCCTCTGAATCGCTTCGCACATCTCCTTTTCCGTCTCGCCCATACCCACCATGAAGTGGGAACCAGCCTTTCTCTTGCCGAATAAGCCGACAGCCTCCTCAAGGCATTCCCAGTATCTCCGCCACCTGTGAGGACCCCCTATATCCCTTCCGCGGTATCTGTCAAAGAGTCTTTCCGTCGCAAGGTCAATTGCGACACCTATCCGGTCGGCGCCTGCTTCCCGATAGGATTCAAGCTCTTTAGTGCCCACAATGGTGGGGGAGATGAGAACAGAGACAGGGATGTCAAAGCTCGATCTGAGCCTGGAAGTTATAAAGGCGGTATCCTCCCTCGAGCGGCCGTTTGTTATCATGGAGATGCATATCCTCATTATCCTATCTTTCCTATCCGCGATCCTTGAAACTATCTCATCGAGGGAGGCAATAGGCCAGCTTACCCTGATAAAGCTTTTCTCCCCAAAGCTACCCGGTCGTTTGCTTGATAGACCGCAGTAGGCGCACCTTGCGGCACAGCCGTTGGCATAGGTGAGAAGGAGATTTATGCAATAGAGTCTGGCATTTCGGTAAAAAATCCCGGGCTTAAGGTCGAGAGTCATGGCAGCAGCCAAGCTCATTCTCAAAAAATCCGGGCTCTCCTCGATCACAGTTTCCTTGTTTGACATATAAAACAAAATACCTCCCTGATCAAAAACCTCTTGATGCTACCAATTATCTGATGCGACATCCATTGAAACCGAGCAGCAGGTTCTCTGGTATCCTGCCTTGAGTCCGAGACGTTCAGCAAGTTCTATGGCCTCATCCGATGGGATCGCCATCCTGTTTATGCCTGCCCTTAAGGCCAAAAGTTCCATTGCGGTCTCCCCCCTCTTCCTCGCGCAGCCCAGGGCTATTCGCACATCGGGCATCATGATGCGGGCATCCGCGATCACGTCAGCCACCTCAAGAGGGGAAGGTGATATGAACTTTTCCTGTTCTGAAAACGATGGCGGCATAAGCGCCACTATCACCACCTGGACAGGCCTGAAGCGTGAAATCATATCCAGGGCCCTTTTTTCTCCCTTAATCCTTCCGTAATAGATACCGCAGACAACGTGGGGAACCATATCCAGTCCAGCCTCTTTAAGAGCCTCCATTGACCGCTCTATCTCTAAGACGCCGAAATCCACGTGGTAGATAGCCCTGTATGTCTCGTCATCTCCTATGACATCAAAAAGGGCCTGATCCACTCCCGAATCCTTGAGAAGGCGAGCCTCTTCATGGTTCACAAGCCCGCTGTGGACTGTGACATAGAGCCCTGTTTCCTCCTTGACCCTGGCAATCGCGGGTGCGAAATCTCTCCAGGGCAGATGCCCCATTCCGTCGCAACCCCCGCTTACAAGCACGCCGTGACATCCTGATGCCTTCAATTCTCTGCATCTGCTCAAAAACTCACCGGAATCCGAAACGTCAGGCATGGTCTTTAAAAGAGAGCCGCCGCAATGCTCGCATCGAAGAGAGCACCTGTCTCCAGTTATGGAGACGGCCGGGTACTTCCCGCTTATGCCGTTATAACGAAACATTCCGGGAAGATAGAATGTAATACCGTTTCCGAATGTATCACGCGACAAGGCCCAGGCGGTATCCATCTTCTCAATCAAGGCCGGATCGCTGATCGGCTTGTCTTTATACCTAATCATCCGCTCTCCTGTAATATTGTCTGAAACCCACCCAACAGCGCGGGAGTATCTCTTCAAGACGGCCCCATTGGCTCTCCATCAAAAGCCTCCTTCTAAAAGCCCTCTCCAGGCTCTCCCAGTAAAGATCCTTCCACTCCTCTTCATAACCCCTCAATATACTCATATCCCCCGCGATTGCCGCTCTGGCTGCCCACTGACCTGCCATCTTTCCGCATACGACCGCCTGGGGGACTCCTGCTCCTGTAATCGGATGGGTATGCCCCGCCGCATCGCCTACGAGGATCATATTGCCGGAAACTGTCCGTTTAAGGGGACTCACGGGTATCCAACCTGCCATGTAGGCCCTGGGCTTCAAATCCACCTTTCCCAGCCCAGTCAATCTGCAGACGAATTCCATAAGCACCTTATAGATGGAATCGCCTGCCTGCCCACTTCTCATGCCAATTCCCACGTTGGCCTCATCTCCCTTGGGAAAAAGCCAGCCGTAACCCCCTCTGATTAATTTAAGGAAGTAAACCTCCGTCCGGTCCATAGGCTCTTTCAGACCCACGCGCGCCTGGACGGCTGGAATCAGGTCGAGATTCGCGCATCCCATCCATCGGCCCACAGTTGAATGAGGCCCGTCGGCTCCGATTACAACTTCAGGTATTATCCTCAAAGCGCCTCCGCCCCTGAGGGACACCTGCACCTCTTCACCTTCCCTTCCGGCCACAGAGGCTCCCAGAATTATCGTGCAGCCCCTCTCAAGACACTGCCCGGCAAGACCTTGATCAAAGAGGTCTCGATTTATAATGTACCCTGGTGCTGCGTTTTCAATAAACTCCCCGCCAGGAAGGATTGTCCTCATAGCCCTTACGGGCTGGACAATAACCGACGGATCAATGCGTGTCTCGGCCTTAAGGAGAGCGGGGATGTGTTCTGCGCATCTGACAGGAACACCAATCTTTTTTTTCCTTTCGCAGACAACAACCTTTAGGCCCTCAGCCCTGGCCGCAAGGGCGGCGGAACATCCGGCAGGCCCTGCGCCAACAACAAGGACATCACAACGGATAGTCTTGCCCACTAAATCATCCCACTTACGGCCATGACAGCGTTCAGAAGCTCCAGGTTCACACTCGTCTGCGATTCAAACCTGCCTGCGTAAGCCTCTTTCGCCTTGTCGAGTTCGTAACAGGTTGTGTTGTCGATGTCGAGCAGTATTCCGGGAACCCCTGCCCTTTCAAAGTCATCCACATGTTTTGTAAAGAAGGGCTGACAGCAGCAACCTATAAAGGCCTTGACCCCTTTGGACTTGAGGCGCAGGAGTTCATCCATGAGATCTTCAAAACTCATGATACAGACCGACTTCATCCTGGCCTTGAGGCCTATGTCTCTGGCAGCGCCGACCGTGCATTCTCCGCAGCCCCTGCATATCTTGGAATAACGCAGGTCGCATGAGGTAAGCTTGGAACAGTATGGCAGAAGGAGGGCAGAGGGTTTAAGCCCGATTATCTGACCGAAGGAGCCGTTGGTGACGGAGATGAGATTACAAAGATGAAGAGGGATACCGTAATCGGCGATCTCGATCTTTTTCAATGCCTGATCAAGGGGCTTCAGAAAATCTTCGGGGCCCATGCCTGGTATGGCAATCAATCCTTTTGAGAAAAAATCAATAACAAGCGCATGGAGGAAATCACTATCAAGCTTTGCCCCCCTCAAGGAAGCCTCCATGTCGAATAAAGCCCTTGGGGGGAAGGAAAGAAAATCGCCCGTGATAAAAACATTTTTAACTCGTCGCTGAGGTAGATTAACCACCAGGGTGAAACGCACAAGGCCCGACTCAGACTTGTAGGCTCCCTGAACCACATCCTGCCTTGCAAACTTCGGCCGCACAAGATTGATCCATTCATCTGATTGGAAATATGGGAGCTTCTGCCTAAAAAGGGCTTCCTCAGCAGGGGTCAGGCCCCCCGGCTCAAGTTTAATCTCCAGCGCCTTTTCAAAACCTCTTACTATTACCTGCTTTATTTCGGAGACCGGAGGCGTATGTCCCAGTTCCCAGGCAAGGCATGTAACCCGCTCCTTGACTGAGTCTATCTCCTTGGCCTTAAGCTTCTCAACCGGTATCCTTAAAGACCTTAGCATAGTGTCAACATCAAAATCCGTGAGCATGGTGCCCTGAAAAAGAAATGCCCCGTCGGAGTCGGTTCCGCCCGTGCCTGATATCTTTCTTCCCATGATCTCTATATCGTTTCTAGGCCTGAACAGGGCCTCCAGCCCCAGTGACTTCAAGGCAAGAACCACCGGCTCGCACAGGCTCCTGAAAAGCCTCTGGTTGGGAATTTTAAGCCCGAAAAAATCCTTGTCGCATATCACCTCCCACCCAAGCTGACTTTCATCAAAGAGTATCGCCCCGCCGCCAGTGACCCGCCGGTTGATATGGATATTGTTCTCTGCACAATATTCTTCTCGAATCTCCTCGGAGACTGCCTGGTGAAAGCCCACCAGCACGCATCTCGGTGAAAATTGAAGAAAACGAATGGTGTTAGGGCTCCTGCCTATACCCTTTAATTCCACCAGCGTCTCGTCCATGGCCATGTTCTCTGCAGCGGTCATGGGCGGCGTATCAAGAAGTCTCCACACCTTAGTCTGCTGATTCATTATCTATCCTTCATAATCCGGCATGAAAGCTTAACCTGATCAAAGATACTCCATCCCGATCGGGCCTTAACCATGCCACAATAGTAAGCCTCTTTCAAGGGGAAGAGAGCTTCCCGCACGCTTTATTTGGTCTAGGCCTTGGCGAGGGCATTGAGATTTTACCGTGAAAATACACCCCCCACCCCGACCCTCCCCCGAGCGGAGAGAGGGAAATCCTCGACCTCGTAGAGTGTAGAGTCGGAGGAGGATTTTCATTAGCAGGGGCGAAAAAATATTTCTGTCATGAGCGTTTGGACAGAGGAAACTATCAAGTGGAAATGCTGTGAAACGTATCCATGGAATATCGCTAGTGTCCACCCGGAAATGAGATAGTTTCTTCGAGTTCAAGGCGGGCGATAATTTTAACCAAATGAATACATTGACGTATTTCGAGAATTAAAATTTGAGCCCAACGCCGAAATCGGTTAAAATAGCCATTTCCGGATGGACACTAGATATTGAACAAGGCCGAGCTTGCTCCGGCTGAATGCATGATCCGGGACAAAGGTGGGGCGTATCAGCTCAATAATTGGGGGGATGGCTTTGCGCAGACCAGTGTACATGCAGATCAGGGATCAGCTTCTGTAGGTGCGCCTTCAGACACAGGGCGCACTGTTCCCGTGCGGCTGAAGCCGAACCTACCTCGGATTATTGAGCTGATACGGTGGGGCAATATTTTTGCCATGTTTCAGCAGGAGACGATGCGTAATATAATTATTAAGCCGGAAAAGAGGCCTTCAGATGGGTTTAGCTGTCTTCATATCTGTCTTTCTCTCCCTTTACGGGGGAATGCATTTTTATGCCCTTTTGAAAATAAGAAGGGCATTATCTCCCGGATTTCCAGCAGAGGCAGCCATAATCTGTTTTATGGTCCTGATGGTTGTTTCCCCTATCCTTGTGAGGGTACTGGAGGAATACGGCTTTGAAGACACGGGCAGGGTGATCGCATACATCGGCTATGGATGGATGGGGATATTGTTCATCTTTCTTGTCCTCTCCGTCGCGATTGATATCGTGCGTATCCTCCTTCCGGCGGGGTTAAGGCCGTCTCCTCTTATTGCCTTCGTTATAGCAGCATGTTTCTCCTTCATTTTTTCCCTCTATGGGCTTTATGAGGCCATGGTTGTAAAAGTCGAACACGTAAACATAGTCTCTCAGAAGCTTGCTGGGGACCGCCGCTCGCTTAGAATCGTTCAGATATCCGATGTACACCTGGGTCTTCTGTTCCGAGAGCATCGTCTCAGGAAGGTCGTTAACTGTATAAAAGATGCGTCTCCTGATATCTTGGTCTCCACGGGAGATCTGGTGGACGGTCAGACGGACGGCCTTTCCGGAGTCCTTTATATGCTCATGGAGTTAAGCCCTCCGCTGGGAAAGTACGCCGTGACAGGCAATCATGAATTCTATGCCGGCATCCGCAAATCAATTAATTTTACAAGAGATGCCGGATTCAAGGTACTGAGAGATGAGGCTCTCACCCTGCCTGGCCTTATCAATATAGCAGGCGTTGATGATCCCGCTGGCGGGAGGAAAAATCTTGAAGAGCATGAAAAAGAGATACTGTCTTCCCTTCCGGGGGAGACATTCACCTTGCTCCTCAAGCACCGCCCCCACGTGGGACCGGGAAGCGATAGGCTCTTCGATCTCCAGCTTTCCGGCCACACCCATAAGGGTCAGATATTCCCCTTCGGGCTGCTCGTGAAGCTAGTCCACGGACGTATCTCCGGGCTCCACAGATTGGACTCCGGCTCATTGCTATACATTAGCAGGGGTTCCGGTACATGGGGGCCTCCTTTCCGGATATTATCTCCACCGGAAGTGACGGTAATCAACATCACGGCCGACGGCAATGCCGGTATGGGTCAGCCCGCTCATTTCGGTAAAATAATACCTTGACAAGAAGGGATAATCTCTGTCATGGAAATCCTGGTAATTATCTCTATCAGCTCTGAAATGCGCGTTCAATTGTAACGTTCTGAGTGTGATTAATGCGTTATTAAGGGAGGCATCCATGCCTGTTCCTGTTGGTCTTAAGCAATACGCTAGACAGCTTGGCTTTCCCGAATCGGAAAATCTGGCCAGGATTTTCGAAATCCTTCTTGAGAATGACTACGAACGGATGGTCTTTGAGCTATTACCGGGTAACGAAAGCGAGCTTGCTGAAAAGACCGGCCTCTCTGCTACTCAGACGAGAGCAATATGCGAAAAACTTTTCACCCGAGGGGTCATAACTCAATCAGTTGACAGCCCCGGAAACTACAGAAGATTTCCTGCCATGATAGAGCTGAGGGATGCGACCGCCCTCTGGCCGGAGGCAGATAGCGAGATATTCCTGTTGTGGGACAGACTTCTGAGCGATGAAACCCCTGCCCTGATTCCAATATTGGAAAAGACCAAGGCGCCCCCTATGATGCGGGTGGTTCCGATAGAAAGATCGGTAAAGGCGCAAAACACCGTCCTTGACGCTGACTCGGCAAGGGCGATATTCAGAGAGGCATCTCTCATATCGGTCATGCCCTGTGTGTGCCGCCTGATTGCCCGAAAAAACGGCAGGGGGAAAGACTGCCCGGCACCTGAGACATCCGTCTGCATGCAGACCAACCGCTTTGCCGAGGGCATATTGAGAAGAGGAGTAGGAGAGAGGATCAGCAACGAAGAGGCCCTTCGCCGCATAGCCGCGGCCGAGGAAGCCGGGCTCGTGCACACGGTCAGAAACAACGTAAAAGACGACATGATCATGTGCAATTGCTGCGCATGCTGCTGCACCGGTCTTTATTTCGTTCACCAACTCGGGTATCCCCAGGGACTTGCGCCTTCCCGCTTCAGGGCGACCCTGGATGAAAGCTTATGTTCGGGCTGCGGTATCTGCGCTGAGAGATGCCAGTTCCACGCCATTATTGTTAATGAAACTGCCTCGATAGACATAGAGCGCTGCTATGGATGTGGAAACTGCTCCACGGTCTGCCCCAATGACGCGATAACCCTCATTGAGGCCAGGCCCCCTGCTCACATAAGGACAACCTAAACAGCAGAAAAGGGCTATGAAATGTGGAAAAATGAAGAACGTCCCCTGGAGCGATTTATTGAAGGAGCTGTTGCCGAGGCTGCGGAAAGGCACCCTCGAGGCGGATGGTGGAGAAAACCGCTTCTTGCCACGGCAACCATAGACGAGAGGTTTGATATCCTTCCAAAGATTGCCGCTCCGGATCATCTAAAGCCCTCCGACCTCCTACCTACAGCAAGATCACTCATAGTCTTCTTTATCCCGTTTGTTGAATCCCTCATAAAAGAAAATAAGAAGGGTGAGCGTCCGTGCAGAGACTGGGGGCTTTCCTACATTGAGACAAACGAACTTATCGGTAATGTCTGCAAGGGCTTGGCCGATATTCTTGAGGATTACGGTTATAGTTCCGCCCTGACTCCTGCAACCCACAATTTCAATGAAGAAAAGCTCATGGCGCGATGGTCCCACAAGCATCTTGCCTATATCGCAGGACTTGGACGATTTGGGATGCATAATCTTATCATAACTCCGATGGGTTGCGCGGGCCGCCTCGGTAGCCTAGTAACCGAGGCGGAGTTGGGGGACTCAAGGCTCATAGAAACAGAAGAAGCCTGTCTGATGAAGGCCGGAAAGAGTTGCGGCAAGTGCATGGCCGCATGCCCTGTCTCAGCATTTAAGGATGACGGCTTTGAGAGGCGCCGCTGCTGGGATCGCCTCAAGGAAAACCGGGCGGACATACCCTATTTCTCGGACATGCCGATTTCAACCCACGTATGCGGCAAGTGCGCTGCAATGATGCCTTGCAGTTTCAAAAACCCTGTCCTGTCGCTTAAGGATCACCCGAAAGTCCATCATGAACAGTAATGAAAACCCCCTCACCGACGCAGAGAAAGATTATAACCGCTTGCCCTTGCTTTCCGTATCAGGGCCGGGGAGCGGTAACTCATGGCTCTCTTCCCGGGAAATCTCGGCCAAACGGCGAAGGCGATGAAGGTACAGAGCGCTCTAATCAACCGTGGAACATGGAAAAGCCTATTATCGAGTGTCAGGCAATTAACTTCCTCCAAGGAAGTGGGACGCAAGGCAAAGGTGCTTTTCCTGCTTCTCATTGTTTTCCTTCTGTTGATAAACGCCCTCAACGTATTGAATAGCTACGTAGGGCGCGATTTCATGACCGCCATCGAAAACAGAAACAGCTTCGAGTTCCTAAGGATGGCACTTGTTTACTTATGCGTCTTTGGAGCCTCAACCGTCGTCTCCGTCATACACCGATACGCTGAGGAGTATCTGGGTTTGGTTTGGCGCCAATGGGCGAGCAGACAATGCATCCTCAACTACGCCAGTCACAGGGTCTATTACAGGCTCAAAATCAAAGGGGATATTGCCAACCCGGATCAGAGGATAGCAGACGATATAAGGACCTTCAGCACAACTACTCTATCATTTATCCTTATGTCACTAAACGGGCTCATAACGGTCCTAGCCTTCTCCGGAGTTCTATGGTCTATAAGTCCCCAGCTCTTTGTCGTTTCAGTTCTTTATGCAGTAGCAGGTACCTTCTTTACCTTTCTCCTTGGAAGGCCCCTTGTCAGGCTCAATTACGACCAGTTGGACAAAGAAGCAAACTTCCGTTCCTCCCTGATCTATCTAAGGGGCAACGCGGAGTCGCTGGCAGTATCCAGGCGTGAAGGTCATCTCGTAAACCTAACCCTGGAAAATCTGGGAAAACTCGTAGCCAATTTCCGCCGCATCATCAAGGTCAATAGAAACCTCAATTTCTTCACTACCGGATACAACTGGCTCATACAGATCATCCCGGCCCTGATCATAGCACCGTTTTTCATCCGTGGTGAGGTACAGTTTAGGGTAATAACTCAATCTGCGATAGCCTTCACCCATCTGCTCGGAGCTTTCTCCATAATAGTCACTCAGTTTCAGTCCATATCCTCCTATACCGCCGTCCTGTCAAGGGTCGCATCCCTCATGGGCGCGGGAGACAGAGAGACTCTTAAGGCCCTCTCCGATAAGACCATCTATATTGAAGAGGACCGGATTTCTTACAAGGGGGTCACGCTCCATTCGCCTCGAAGCGGAATAGATTTGATAAGAGACCTCGATTTCGATATCCCCCACGGAACCTATGTACTGGTAAGAAGCGGAGATGAAAGGACAAGAACAGCATTCTTCTATGGGACAGCAGGCCTGTGGGAGGCTAGTGAAGGCACGATCTGTCGCCCTTCCCTCCAGCGCTTCCTCTTCATGAGCGAACTGCCTTATCTGCCACCTGGAACACTTAGGGAGCTTTTCCTCAAACCATGGCCCGAGGGCACACCGGATGATGGGACTCTTAATGAGCTTTCAGTTTCTGAAGAACGAATCCTGGACTTATTGCGACGCCTTGAAATTGAATCGCTTACAGCCCGCTTCGGGGGTCTTGACACAAGGCAGCACTGGGAAAACTCCCTTGTCCTGGAAGATCAGCAGCTCTTAGTACTTGCGCGCATCCTTGCAGCAGAGCCAAGGTTTCTAATGATGGACAAACCCAGCACCACGTTTGGGCGGAGTAGGCTCGATCGGGCTCTTGCCCTGCTAAGGGAGCATTCCATAAGTTATGTGACACTTGAAGACCAAGCCGAAGAGGTTGACCTGGAGAACTACCACCTTCTCCTGGAGCTAAAGGAAGGCGGGAGATGGATATCCAGACGTATAAGGGACGGACGAGCGGTCGCAGACGTCAGGCTTGTATCTGGATAATGATGGGGGGACCCTCTAAGAATAGATGAGACAGATTTCCATTGACCAATTTGAAGACGTCGGTAAATGGACGGCCTTTTCCTCTGGGGGACCCGAACTCCTTATCAGTAAGGATCAAGGCATCAACGGAAAGGCGATGCGACTCGATTTTGATTTTAAGGGATTTGGCGGCTTCCTGGTTGCCGGCAGAAAGCTCCAAGTAGATATTCCCGAGGCATACGAGATACGCCTGAAGATGAAGGGCAGTGCCCCGCCCAACATATTTGAATTCAAACTTATTGATTCATCAAACCGAAACGTATGGCGCTACAGGTCGGAAGATTTCGTTTTCCCCACCCTCTGGCAGGAAGTCACCATAAGTGAAAGGGATATATCCTTTGCCTGGGGACCTCTGGGCGGCGGGGCTCCATGCGACATAGCGGCTATTGAGATAGTCATAGCGGCCCGCTCGGGCGGAAGAGGAACTGTCTGGGTAGATGAACTTTCAATTGTGGACAGAACCTATCGTGGAAAGCCTTCATTGGAGGCATCCAGCGCCCTTCCAGACCATGGCCCCCAACTGATTCTTGACCCCATGAATGAGGTTGGATGGAGAAGCCACGCGGAAGACACCAGCCAGTGGATCATTATGGATTTCCAGGAGGAAAGGGAATACGGAGGCGTTGTCATTCACTGGGAAAAGGGCCTTGAGGCAAGGGCCTTTGATGTTGCGATATCATCGGATTCCAAGACATGGAAGAAGGTCTTTCACACATCCATGGGCACTGATGAAAAGACCTATATCTATCTCCCTGATACCCGCTCTCGATTTATCCTGCTTGACCTGAAAGAATGCCAGGCGGGAAGAGGCTTCGGCATTAAAAGTATGGAAGTCAAGGCCTGTGATTTTTCTCGATCCATTAATGGTTTTTTCCAGAATGTAGCCTCGGACCAGAGACCCGGACTTTACCCGAAATATTTTCTTGGAAGACAGAGCTACTGGACTGTGATAGGTCGAGGATCAAGACAAGGACCGTCGTTGATCAACGAGGAGGGTCTTCTGGAACCCGGAGGCGCGGCATTTTCCGTAGTGCCGTTTATCTTCCTGAAGGAGCAGCTCATAACGTGGGCGGACGTAAGTCTTGACCAGGAACTTGAGGATGGCTTTCTGCCCATACCCATTATCAACTGGAAGACCAAGGCAATTGGATTGGTGATAAAGGCCTATGCGGGAGGTGAGGGGGAATCCGGAGTTACAGCCAGTTATTTCGTGACAAACCTGAGTTCTGAGAAAATATCAGCAGTACTCTTCTTATCCATTTTGCCCTTCCAGGTTACTCCCCATTGGCAGGAGTGGCGCTCTTTTGGAGGTGCAACAAAGATACGAGAGATTACATGCGATGGACATATCGTCCTTGTAAATAGGAAGGCGGCACTCAAATCCCTTACCCCTCACAACGGCTTTGGCACAGCAACCTTCGGAGAAGGCGGGATAGCAAGATATATCAAATCGGGTTTGATCCCGGACAGAAGTCACGTGATTGATGAATTCGGTTATGCTTCCGGCGCCTTGCGTTTCGAGCTTGATCTGGAGCCCGGAGAAAGCCATGAGGTCTGTCTGGCAGCAGGTTTGCCGGCCGGGATACCAGTTGAAAGCCAGGGCTCGGAGGAGGTATGGGGCAGCCATGCTTCCCAAAAGCTACATGAAAAGGAATTAAGCCTCTGGCATGAGACCCTTGACAGGCAGACCTTTCTTTTGCCCGCCGGAGAGGAGGTGCTTATAAGCGCGGTCAAGACCTGCGCCGCGCACATCTTGATCAACAGAAGGGGCCCTGCACTTTGCCCAGGGCCCAGAAGATACTCAAGGGCCTGGATAAGGGACGGAGTGGTAATGGGAACCGCTCTCACCCGGATGGGACTGCCGGGGCCGCTGAAAGATTTTCTGTCCTGGTACGGCTCCTTCCAGGCCCAGGATGGACAGATCCCTGATTGCGCCGATGACGAGGGTAGTGAATGGCTCCCCGAGTACGACGCCTATGGACAGTTCATCCACGGTATTGCGGAATATTTCCGTTTCACAAAAGATGACATATTCCTTAAGTCCATTTGGTCTAAAGCGCAAAAGGCCCTTCACTACATGGAGGGCTTAAGAGCAATGCGTACTAAAAGTGAGTTCACCGCCCCGGACAAACGGGCCTTCTATGGAATACTCCCCGAGTCCATGAGTCACGAAGGCTACATGGCTAATCCTGTCCACTCCTATTGGGACGATTTCTGGGCGTTGAGGGGTCTTAAGGACGTCTCCCTGCTCTCCGAAACCTTGGGAGAAACAGAGGAGGCCCTGAGGACAGGTGAACTTGCGGAGGTCTTCCGCAGGGATTTAAAGGCCTCCATTGAAAAAACCATCGCGGACCGAAAAATTGAATACCTGCCAGGCTCAGTGGAGCTGGCAGATTTCGATCCAGCCGCATCTTCGTTGGGGATTACACTCCTGCCCGGATGGGAACTGCTTCCGCATCACGCGGCCCAAAGGACATTTGAGATATACCTTGAAGGGCTGAGAAAGAGATCGGCGGGACTCACGGACTGGAACAATTACAGCGCTTATGAGATCAGGATCATAGGCGCCTTGGTCATGCTGGGCATGAGGGACGAGGCAATGGAAGTCACACGGTGCATGCTGGCAGATAGGCGCATCACAGCGTGGAATCAATGGCCCGAAATTTCCTGGAGAAGCCCGGAGGCCCCTGCCTTTCTTGGTGACCTACCCCATACCTGGATAAGCGCTGAGTTTATAAACGCCGTCCGCTGTATGTTCGCCTACGAAAGGGTACTGGATGATTCTCTTGTGCTGGCTGAAGGCCTGCCTTATGGATGGATCAGCGAAGCCAAAGAAGTTGGAATCAGCGGCTTTCCTACTTACTACGGCAACCTGTCATACAGTATCATTAAGGAAGGACCAGCAAAGATGCGCATTTATGTGAGCGGCGATCTTATGCCTCCTCCCGGCGGCATTATAATAAAGCCTCCCATTTTGGGGCCTATTTCCAGCCTGACTATTGACGGTGAAAGTCAAAGCCCTACCTCGGAGCATGCGGTAATTTGCCATAGGTGCCCGGCCGATATCGTGCTCACCTGCTAAGCTTCATGCCTCCTGAACCTCCAAAACCCTTGTATCACCTCCTCTTGACACATGAGGCACCTTGGCCTTATCCTCTTTTCAAGAGATAATAACTTCGGAGGGAAAAGCAAAGAGCATGGAATATACCACCTTACTAGCTGAAATAACTGATTATATTGGACATATAAAGCTTAACCGCCCAGCACAGCTCAACACTTTTAATACTCAGATGGCCCAGGATCTGCTCCAGTGCCTTGGCGCCTTGGATCAGGATGCGCGTGTGCGCGTCATAGTGATTGCCGGTTCGGGCAAGGCCTTCTGTGCAGGGATAGACGTCAATGAACTTTATGGAAAGTCCACCCTTGAATACAGAAACTGGATAGAGCTTATGGAATCACCCCTTGCCGCCATAAGCCGCATGAAAAAGCCGGTCATAGCTCAGGTTCACGGAGTAGCGGCAGCTAACGGGGCGGGTCTGGTTGCAGCATGCGACCTGGCCGTTGCAGCCGACAACGCCCGCTTTGGTCTCACAGCCATAAACGTAGGTCTTAATTGCGTGGGACCGGTAGTGCCGGTGGCCAGGTCTCTAGGCAGGAAAAGGGCTCTTGAGTTGCTCTTGCAAGGAGAGCTCATATCCGCATCAAAGGCCTATGAGATGGGACTTGTTAACAGGGTAGTTCCTCAGGATGAGCTTGAGAGGGAGACCCGTAAGTGGGCCACTGCCTTGGCACAGAAAAGCCCAATCGCGGTCCAGATAGCTAAGAAGTCTTTCTATGCCGCTGAGGACATGGAATATCATACGGCCTTTGAATATATGAACGAGGCCTTCGCGCGCCTGTGCAGTACCGATGACGCCAAGGAGGGAGTCAGCGCATTTCTGGAGAAAAGACCCCCCGATTGGAAGGAAAGATAAAGTGATATTTGCCGAAGAGGTTAAACTAAAAAATTAGCCATGAAACGTAGCAGCTCAATATTTGGGGTGATGGCTTTGTTCAGACCAGGGCATGCAGACCAGGAATCAGGTCCTGTAGGTGCGCCTCCAGGCGCAGGGCGCACGGTTCACGTGCGGCTGAAGCCGCACCTACCCCGAATTTTTGAGCTGATACCATGAAACTTATAAAAATATGCCTTTTCATCGTTATTTCCCTGGCATTTTTGATCGCCCCAGCAGGAGGCGCGCAGAAAAATGTCAAGAAACAGAGCGTAAAGCCATCGTCTAAGACCACGGCAAAGACCGCTCAGTCCGGAACAAAGAACAAAGAGGCGAGGGATCAACCTCAGGAAGGAACTGCGCCATTTAAGGCCTCAATAGTCCTGGAGGCAGAGACAGGCCTTGTCATCGAAGGAGAAAATGTTCATGAAAAGTGTCCCATAGCAAGCATAACAAAGCTAATGCTTGCTATATTGGTACTGGATAGGTTAGAGAGTGGTCAAATTAAACTGGATGACAAGGTAACAGTATCCCAGGAGGCATCGGCCATGGGCGGGAGCCAGGTGTTTCTTAAACCTGGCGAGGTCTTCACGCTGGATGAAATAATGAAGGCTGTGATGGTCGCATCTGCCAATGATGCCGCCTATGCTGTCGCCGAGTTTATTGCAGGAACTCGCAACGCCTTTGTGGATATAATGAATGAAAGGGCACAGAAATTGAACATGGCGGACACTCAGTTTTTTAGTCCCCATGGGCTTCCTCCATCCCAGGACCAGTTGGCTGACGTCTCCTCGCCCAATGACATGGGAATACTAGCCAGGGAGCTTGTCAAACATCCTCAGTTGCTGGCCTGGTCGTCCCTCAACACAGCTCCGTTTCGTGACGGCACACTCATAATGAGAAATCACAACAAACTTATGCCGCGCTTTTCAGGCATGGACGGATTAAAGACAGGCTTTTACAGGGAGGCTGGGTACAGCATCGTCGCAACTGCCAAAAGGGAAGACATGCGTCTCATAGCGGTTGTTATGGGTAGCCCAGCGGCCAAGGTTCGTGACAACATAGTTAATGAAAAACTCAAAAAAGCCTTTGCCCAGTACCAGATGGTAAGGTTGGTGAAAAAGGGGGATCCTGCTGAAAAAGAGGTAATGCTCCCCGATGGAACCCAGAAGACCGTCAGACCGGTTGCAGCATCCGGTTTTTCCTACCCTGTGCCCAGGGACAAGAGAAAACTCCTCACCAAGACCGTTGAACTTCCGGAAAAGATCAAGGGTGAGATAAAGCAGGATCAGAAGTTGGGTGAAATAGTCGTCCGCTTCAACAACGAGGTGCTTGCAAAGGTGGACCTTATCTCACCGACCGCTGTTAAAAAAAGGGGGTTTATGTCAAGGATGCTTGATTGATCAGGCATGTAATTAATGTCTCAGCTTCTACGTCAGATCTTCATTTGAGCCACACGGTAAGCCGAATCAAGCGCCTCTCCCCCCCACCGCAAAGATCCTCCATTGAAACCTCCGCAGCGCCTTGCCTATATGGGTTTGGAGCCCGCTTGAAGGCGAGCTTACTTCCAGCCGCTTCAACCGCTGTAGGGCCGGCGCCTTTCCTTCCGATGCGATAGGTTATCTCGAGGTTCAAATCCGATATGCTGAGTTCCGCCTTCAAGCCATCAAGGGAGACAGGGACGACGGGATCCAGAACGAGGCGGGAGTTCTCCACTTTAATACCCAGAAAGTGCTGTATAAAAATCCTTGTCCAGATGCCAGGGCCGCTTGAGTAGATCCTCCATCCCCCCTCAAGGGCTATCTCACCCTCCTTCACCTTATGATAATTCCTGGCAGCATCGTAACGATCCCTGAATGAGGCATCGGAGCTCGAATAATAGCAATTGCTCTGGCGTGGGGCGGCTGTCGGCACGATTTCTCGGATGCCTATCGGGTTGGCTTGGCACAGGGCCTTAAAAAAGCCCTCCGAGTCCCCATATCGGGCCAGGGCCTCAGCGTACCTGAGATGGGCGTGGGTGTACATAAGGCCTATCTCTCTTCCGAAATAAGCGGCGCTCTCGGCCCGCAGAAATTTCTTCATCACACCGCCCCTGTATTCCATGGGCCTGTCAAAGAGCCTTGCCCCGTCAGGGCCCAGAAGATTATCTCTGATAAGTTCCAGGTGACTTTCCGCCTCATCCTTTGTAAGGAGGTCATTTATAATTGCATGGATCATTGGAAGAAGCCGGAAAGAAACCCCGGTTGTCTTATCCCTCGGGTGCAGAAGATACTCCATCCTGCCTTCCGTTTTAAAGTGCGCAAACCCTGCAACGACCCCTTCGACAAGCAGGAGGCGCCTGAAGTCATCCTTGACCTTCTCGGCCCAATCAAAAAGCACGCGGGCGCGCTCCTTCATGCCGAGCGAATCAAAGGCCATGGCCATCGCCCTCAGCGTTTGGTAGTGCAGGGTTACAGTCCATGCGCTGCAGAGATTCTCCCTCATGGCCGGATCAAACGGCTGCATGGAGTCATTCCAGTCCCCGTGTCCATAGGCAGCCAGAGCAGTTCCTGGGATCATCCTTCCTGAGATAACTGAAAGGGCTCGATCCACGTGTTTAATGATCTCAGCCTCCTCTGCCTTTCCAACACCATCTGGATGGAAAAAGGGCACCTTCTCATGAAGAACATCCGCGTCTCCTGAATAAGAAAGATAAGTTGCCAGAGCGGCCAAAGGCCAGAAGACTATGTCTCCGTGAGAATCCCCCGCCCTTATATTGCGCTCCCTGTCAAAGAACATGAACCATTGAGGCCAGTCACCGTCAGGATTCTGAGCCTCAAAGACCTTCAAAAGGATCTCCCTAACCGTTTCAATTCTCCCGAGTCCCAGAAACAACTCTACAGTTCCCTGACATATATCTCTGGTTCCCCAGCCTCCGCCGGTATATTGCTCTGTTCCGCGGGGAGCGAGGTAATGAATAAGTGAATTATGGATAAACCATGGCATTATCAGACATAGTCTGGAAGCCTGGCGGAAACTCTCTGAAGTTTGCGGCAGATAAAGCCTGGGAGCTTTATATATGGAGGCGGTTCTTAATGTGGAAACCGCTCTTTTGGGGAGATCGGCATTTACAAGCCCTCCCTCTATAGTAATGGCAAGGGAAAGGGAAGGCTTTGTAAGCAGGCAAAGAAAAGGCTGATTCCTTGAGACCCCGTCGCTGAAGAGCATTTCATCTCCGCCCACTTTCTCGATCTTCGTCTCCTTTGAGGGCGTAAGCCGGAACCGGCCTTTCGGAAATCTGGAGCCTACCTCTGATCCGGGCCTGGGGAAGACAAGAACGTAATTCCGCTCATTCCGGTATGTCACGGCCCCGACAGAGCTGCCGTCATCTCCGTCAATAGCCACGTGATGGGATATAAGGAACGTAAGCGGTTCCCCGGAGTGGATATTTACAACCAAGCGCAGGTAGTGACGGTCAAGATAGGCATCGCTTACGACCTCGATAATCCCCTTATTGTGCCTATAGATCCAGCGACATGAATTTGTACTCATCTCAAAGGCGGATGGAACATCCAGAAGGGTCCATCCTTCCGACAGCTTCACAAAGATCCTCTGGCCGTTTGACCTGAAAATGCCAAGATAACTATGGACCGTGGAAATGAATCGGTTTATGGCAACATGGCCCTGGGTAGTCATGGAGTTAAACACACCAGACATCCATGCAGTGCTTGTAAGGGCCTGCTCGTCAGGTACCATAAGCCCGCCGGTTCTCAAAATGTGGGCATGCGGCCGCAGCACGGAAAGCTCCTTTTCCCTCAGGACTACGTGCCTTCCCTCATGCGTAAAAAAGGAAAGGAGTCTTCCGTCTTTTCTTTCCTCCTCAAGTCTTTCTCCCGGGAATAGGATGCTGATATCTTCTGCAGCCAGATCAAGGGCTTCAAGCCCCGGCGCATGGGAAAAGAGGCTGGGGGAGGGATTCCTCCATTCAAATCCTTCACTGTCAAATTCCCTGGATTTATCTAAAGCTTCCACGCATTCACCCACATGTCTGAGATCATCAATGCACGAGGCATCCGGGTGGTCGGGCAAAAAGAGGCCGAAAAAGCCTGCTTCCTCCTCCTTACCCTTCTCGATAGTGACAGGAGAGTCCTGGATCGCAACCAGAGAGTGCTCCTGTTGAAGCCTTGAGGAAGGGAGATTTTTTTTGAGAATAGGAGCAAACAAACCCTTCCTTCCATCAAGTCCATATATCTGAAGGGCATCCGTTGCATAGCCGGCAGCCTTTCTAAGGCTTCCGAGCATGGCCCATGGATGCCTCCCATCCATTGGAAGATTCTGCCTGGATGCAACCACAACCCCTTTCCTTTCATGATAAAGCGGCGTGTGGTCAATATAATGGCTGGTATAGAACTCATTTGTCCTTATGGCCCCGTAGTGGGCAAGTCCCAGATCCTGGGTGTAAACAAGTTCCAAGGTGAGCGGGGAAGATGCAATGTTCTTCAAAATTACCTTCCAGAACCAGGCGTTGACATGAGAAGGAAGGACAAGGCGAATGAAATATTCTATCCCATAGACTCTGCCTGAAACGCTGAATCCTCCTTCCAGAGAAAAGGAAGAGGGGCTCCTCGGCCCTAAGAGTGGGACAGCACAACCTTCTTCTCCAAGAAGCCTAAGATAAATATTTGCAGGAGAACCCTCTAAAGCGCTTCCCAGAAAAAGATTGATCATTATATCCCTGTGGGATATCTTGAACACGAATCCATTTGAATCAATATCAAAGGCAAGTTCCGATCCGCCTCTTACGTGGACTGGACTATCCGCCGAAGCCAAGCATCTCTGAACCATTACATGCCTCCGAAAAAGAGAGTTTCGTCAAACGCTCATGACAGAAATACAACGAAGGGGCTGACATGCGGGCAATCCTGGTGCACGGCGTAGGACCGGGAGACACCATTTAGATTTACAGTTAGATTTACAGTTAGATTCACAGTTTTCGATTTTTAATTTTTCAGGTGAATAGACAAGCGTCAAGCGGCCCACGTCCTCTAAGCAGCCCGCTTCCATAGAAGAGCCACGAAACACAAAGGCATTACCCCCTCCGAACTTCATGAAATTACCCCCTGGGAACTTCATGAAATTAATGCCTATCAATGGCTGGGACCTCTGAGGAAAGACAGCCGCCCCCTCAAGCTGCGCGAAATTCGCAGGTCTTAGAGGCCGTCACCACCTGCCAGTTTTATAGGTCCGTAGCAGGCACTAGCTTCTGCTCCCGTGTTGTCCGTATCCGTCATGATGGCTATCGCTCCAGCCTCAGGCGGCTCTGAACCGAAGTAGCGTCTAAAATCATCCAGGATGTTTCTGCGTTCTTCCATCCACTTTCCTGAGTGGTCGTTTCCGCTCTGAACCGCTATCATGATGGCATTTGCGGTGAAGGGGTTCGCTACTGCCTCACCCCTGGGGAGCCTGTTAGCCCCGATGTAGTTCAACGCCCTCGTCTTCCGGAAGAAAAGCGAGGGGAATACAACGTAAACCCTTGCGGCATAGTCGTCACCCTTCTTTTTTCTTGCATCCCCCGGGGATATAATCCCGTCTATTTTCCAGCCCCATCTGATGACAGGATATTCTCTGGGATCAAATTTCAGGCGATAATACAGGGCGGAGGCCGACGCCCTGCTCTGGGCTCTTATGCACCTTCTACCACCGTCCTCATTAATGCTGTAGAGGGTCATGCCCTTGAAGGACTTTGATTCCCAATGGGCTCCGATTCCCATCGAGTAGTCGTCAATTACAAGCTCCGCTCCTTTTGCCTCAACTGTCTGAAGTATAAGAAGAATCAACAGGATGAGAGATGGTAAATTCATGGCTTCATTCTACGCTCCTCTACGAAAATGGCGCATCAGGATGCCCGTCTGTTTCCAGGCATTAATTTTTTGATATCATGCTCTAGGAGAGATTAATATTTCAAGATGTTCTTTCAGGGGAGCTTCCAGCTGGACAACTGTTAAGCTGGAATAAAATGTGTTGACACGATTTATATCCGAAAGATAGACTAATTCGCTAATCGACTGCGGGGGCCCGTTATCGGGCATGGGCCGATGCAGGATATCACACCTATACTATAAGGAGGCATTTATGAAGAGGTTTTCAGTAATGATTATGGCATTGGTCTTTGCGTCTTGTCTGTTGTTCTCACCTTTATTTGCATCCGCTGCTGAAAAGATCAAATTCGGACACGTGGCCCCTCCATTTCATGGGCAGTCAAAGGGCGCTGATGCCTTTGCAGCCTACGTGAAGGAAAAGACAAACGGCCGCATTGACATAGCAACATTTCCCATGGGCCAACTGGGTGGGGAAAGGTCAATGGCTGAACAGGTTCAGGCAGGAACACTCCAGATAGCATCCATCACGACAGCGGTGATGCAGAACTTTGTCCCTCAGACGGGAATAATGGATCTCCCCTATCTGTTTCCCAACAGGGAGACCGCTTACGCCGTCATAGGCGATCCCAAGGTGCAGGAGAAACTCTTTTCCTATCTCCCTAAAAAGGGGTTCATAGGTATCGGATGGACTGAAAACGAATTGAGGGATTTCACAAACACCAAGAGGCCGATCAGAAAGCCTGAGGACATAAAGGGCCTCAAGATCAGAGTTATGGAGGCGGCCGTTTTCATGGACACCTTTAAGCAACTCGGGGCCTCTCCTGTCGGTATCCCCTTCCCTGAAATCTACAACGCGCTTCAGACCGGGGTTATTGATGCCCAGGAAAACCCGCTTCTCACCTCCATCCTTATGAAGTTCACCGAGGTGACAAAATTTGTGACCCTCACACAGCATACGATTACCGAATGCATTATTATAGTTAACCCCGACTACTGGGCATCCCTGTCAAAGGCAGATCAGAAGGTATTTAAGGACGCCGCAGCAGTAGCAATAAAGACCAATAGGCAGGTCAATGCGGAACTCCAGAACAAACTGCCCAAACTGGGGATATCCATTGACGAATACTGCAAGAAAAACGGCGTCGAGATTATCCGCCTCACAGACGCTGAAAAGGAGGAATTCCGTAAGGCCGTCCTTCCTGTCTATGACATATACAGGGAGAAGATAGGAAATGATCTCATGGACTTTTTCCTTGCAAAGGTAAAGGAGCACCGACGCTAGCCCAGGGTATCCTTGTAAGTATTTGAATAGATCGTCGCGGCCCGGGATCTTCCGTGGGTCACAGGGCCGCCACGGCTGATTTTTTTTTATACTTTAAGCGTGGAGCCAATGGTGGCAAGACTATCGCAGTTTATTGACCACGTTGAAAAGCAGGTTCTAGTCTGGACTATTCTAGGGCTTGCAATAATAGGCTTTGTGCAGGTGGTGTCCCGCTATATGTTTAATTACAGCTTCACATGGTATGAGGAGCTGAGCCGCTACATAGGAGTCTTCGTCGCATTCCTTGGGGCTGCCACCGGAGTTAAATACGGGATGCACTTTTCCATGGACGCCCTTTCCAGGAAGCTCAAAAAACCATGGAAAAACATCTTGGCTGTTTTTTCTAATGTCATCTGTGCCCTCTTCTTTGCCGTGGTGGTTTATTTTTCCTGGAAGGTGGTAGGGAAGAATTTTGCCTATGAAACTACATCCGCTGCAATGGGCATGCCGATGTACCTGGCTTACCTGCCGATACCCTTCTTCTCGCTGGTTATGGCATTCCGACATCTTAAGGTTGCCGTCGCGGAGGCAAGGGATCTAAGAAAATGACCCTTACCATAGCGATATGCTTCGTAGCTTTGCTCCTGGCGGGCGTCCCAATTGCCGCCTTACTCGGCATCACTACAATGGCCGCCCTTATAATCCATACCTCAACCCCTCTTCATATCATCGCTCAGCAGTTTTTTAATGCCCTTGATAAATTCGTTCTCCTGGCCATACCGTTTTTCATCCTGGCCGGCGCAATAATGACTCGGGGAGGGATTGCCAGGAGGCTCATCAATTTCGTTAACGCCCTTGTAGGATGGTTTCCGGGAGGTCTCTCCATCGCGGGAGTCGTGGTCTGTATCTTCTTTGCCGCTATTTCAGGCTCATCTCCGGCCACCGTGGTAGCCATAGGCTCTATTATGGTACCTGCCCTCCTAGAGGCGGGATACGGAAGACGTTTTTCTTTCGGCATAATTACAGTTTCAGGTTCTCTCGGTATAGTTATCCCCCCTTCCATACCTATGATCCTATACTGTCTGGTGATGAATACGTCGGTAGCGGAACTGTTTTTGGCAGGGATCCTGCCGGGCCTGATCATAGGTTTTTCCCTGATGGTTTACGCCTACCTTCAGGCGAGAAGAAAGGGATGGAAGACAAGGAAAAAGCCGTCTCTTAAAGAGCTTTTCGTTTCGGCCAAAGAAGGAATATGGGCGCTTTTGCTACCCGTTATAGTGCTTGGCGGTATTTATTCGGGCGTTTTCACCCCAACCGAGGCTGCCGCCGTAAGTGTGGTCTATGCCCTCTTTGTAGAAATGTTCATATATAGGGAATTCGGTTTAGGAGAACTTGGAGGTGTCTGTGAGCAGGCAGCCATCCTTTCAGCCTGTCTTCTTTTTATTCTTTCATGCGCCATGACGTTTGTATGGCTTCTTACCGCCGAACAGATCCCGGTGCAGTTGGCCGATTTCATAATGGAGCACATCCAAAGCCCCTGGATGTTTCTGCTTGCGATAAATCTGCTCTTTCTTGTAATGGGCTGTTTTATGGATGACGTGAGCGCCATGCTGGTACTGGCGCCTTTGTTTGTTGAGACTTTGAACCGCTTCGGTATTGACCTTGTTCACTTTGGAATAGTGATGGTGCTGAATATCCAGTTCGGTATGCTCACGCCTCCTTTCGGTCTTAATCTCTTTGTAGCGATGGGCATCACCAGGGCATCGCTCATGGATATTGCCCAGGGGGTATTTCCGCTTCTAATCATCCTTCTTGCGTGTCTATTCCTTGTGACCTATGTGCCCTCGATCTCCATGTTCCTTCCCAATTTATTACTGAAATAGGAGAAGTAACACCCCGAATTATCATGGAGGAAAATATGTTTAAAGAACTTCTTGCAAAACGAAGAAGCATAAGAAGATATGAAAACAGGGAAATAGAACCTGATAAGATAGCCGCTCTGGTGGAAGCCGCCTTAAGGGCGCCTTCCTCAATGGGCACAAACCCGTGGCGATTTATCCTGGTAAGCGACCGTGAGATGCTAAAGATGCTTTCACGCTCAAAAGAACACGGCTCATCATTCCTTGAAGGCGCTCCTTTAGGAATCGTGATATGCGCAGATCCGTCAAAAAGCACGGTCTGGATTGAGGATGCCTCCATTGCGTCCATCATCATTCAACTTCAGGCTGAAGACATCGGCCTTGCCAGTTGCTGGATACAGATCAGGGACCGCATGCACAGAAAGGATAAGACCTCAAACCAGTACATATCCGAGCTTCTCGATATTCCGGAAGACGTAAGAGTTGAAGCGATTCTCGCCGTGGGATATCCGGCGGAAAAGAAGGCTCCTCATCCAAAGGAATCCCTTGACTGCGAAAAGGTATTTTCCGGCAAATACAACAGGCCTTTCAAGATGGAATAGAGATTTTTGATGCGGCAGAGGAGCTGCGGCGTTTTGATAGAACCGGGTGACGCTAACGCTGTAATGAGATTTCTGGAAACCCGTTTGGGTGGGAAGAGATGGGTTGAAGGCTCACGAGTAATCATTTCATAACGAGCTTCAGCATTGACCTTGACAGGAAATTGCGGCTATGCTGTATAAGGCCTTAACAGAAAAATAACTTCAACCGGATAAGGAGGGAAAAGATGAGACAATTTCGTTTGTTAACTTTATTGGCAGGACTTCTGACCCTCGCGGCCGCTTTCACCATAAGCGGCTGCGCAACAGGATACACACCCAAAAACGCGCCGCCTTCCTTCGCCTGCGTGGCAGAGGCCAATCTTGAGAAGATTGTCTGCCCGGAGGCTGAGCTTACCGAGTTTAGCTGTTCGTTTAAAAGATATGAAGGAGTTGACACCCTTCATTTCAAGGTTGGCCTGAAAAACAAGAGCAACAAGGATCAACGCTACAGGGTACATATATTTCTCGATAACGGAAAGGCAGTAGGAGGCCTTATCCCTGACCTGATCAAGAAAGGACTTGTCAAACCAGGACAAACGGCCACCTTCGTATATCCTGTCATGGATATGCCGATGCAGCCCAAATCAGTCATTCTGCGCGTGAGCGCTTTGACGGACTAACATTTCGATCAACAGGAGGAAGTTTATGAAACGAACCGGTCTTTTTCTGGCATGTTGTTTGGTAATTGCTATGTCTGCCCCTGTCATGGGTAAGACAACCTTCATAAGCATCGGAACCGGCGGCACCGGAGGCATCTATTATCCCTACGGCGGAGGAGTAGCTGAAGTATGGTCAAAACACGTCCCCGACGTAAAGGCAGTGGCCGAGGTGACAGGCGCGAGTGTGGAAAACGTCAAGCTCGCACACAAGGGAGAGACAGTTGTGGGAGAGGTCATGGGTGATGTGGCCGTTGCCGGATATTCCGGAGAGGGAAAATTCAAGGGAAAGAAGCACGATATACTTTCCCTGGCCATCATGTATCCAAATCTCCTGCAGATAGTAACCCTTAAGAGTAGCGGAATAACAAACATAGAGCAGATCAAGGGAAGAAAAATAAGCTCGGGAAGCCCTGGAAGCGGAACCAACTTCATGGCGGAAGCAGTCTTTAAGGCCGTCGGAATACCTCTTGATTCCTATAAGGACAGCCGTCTCTCCTTTACCGAGACAGCCAATGCCCTCCGGGACGGCACCATTGACGTGGGAGTCTGGTCAGTGGGACCCGGCACAAGTTCCATCCTTGATCTAGCCACCACTCATGATATCCACATAATCACTTTTACACCCGAGCAGATACAGAAGGTAGTAGGGGCCTACCCGACATACTCCTCCGTGGAACTGGCCGGAGGCGTTTATCGAGGCGTTGATAAGGCAGTGCCCACCATAGGTGTTTGGAATGTAATGATATGTCAGAAGTCGCTGGACGAGGCCCTGGTTTATAAGCTTGCAAAGGCCCTCTTTGAAAACAAGGGTTATCTCATGAAGATCCATCCTTCCGCCTCTTATACGACTGCGGAAAATACAGTAAAGTATTCTCCGATTCCTCTGCATCCGGGAACCATTAAGTACATCAAGGAAAAGGGCCTTGAAATACCAAAAAACCTGATGCCCTGAGGTTTTTTAATAATGCGGCCGGGCCTTAGGTATGCCTTTTTAGGAATCACCGGCCCGGTCATTTTAGGAATTCTGGCTCTGGGATTTTTGCCGGGCGGCCTTGAATTGAAAATTACCCGTGTAAAAGGGGAAGCTACCCTTTTTGAAGTGCTCCTCAAGCCTGGAGAGCTTTTCACGATAAGGTATAACCACTCTGTTGAGGATTCTCCTATCTGGGAGAGCCATTCAGCGGACAAAAAAGGGAATATCTTCATCGAGGAAGAGAAATACCTCAAGTTCGGAGCAGGAATGGGCAAGATGCCCGGCGTGGGGAGGATGGTCACACGAGGCCCGTTTGAGGTAATAGAAGGGATGCATCTGCCTGTTGGCGATTTTATCCTCAGAATAGGCAGCCCGGGTGTTGATCATACCCTTATATTTAGGGATACGGAGATCAACCTGAGCGCTTGCGCTCCCCACGAAGCAGTGCAGTTCAAGGCTACTCCCGTATCGCTTGCCTACAGCCTTTACAAGAAATTACTTCCCCTGATCAGGCCAGAGATGCATTCTCGGTAAGAAGAGGCGGTTATTGAAATGGCAGAAGCAGAAACCAAGGGCTCAAAACCGAATATCGCGGCAGTGACAGCAAGGATCGTGACTGTACTTGCCATCCTTTTAAGCCTTTATCAGCTCTATACGGCGGGCATCACCGCTCTCACGGCCCTTGTTCAAAGAAGTATCCACCTGGGCGCGATACTTTGCCTTGCCTTTTTCCTCACCGTCCCTTTCAAAAACGCCCGCAAGGATCGCTTGACGGTGTGGCTCATCCTCGACTGGTTAATGATTGCGGCATCCGTAGCATGTACCGTTTATATCTGCTACAACCTCGATGCGCTTTTTGAACGCCAGGGAGACTGGCTTTTCTCGGACACCCTGGTTAGTATCGTTGGAACCCTGCTCGTGATTGAGGCCTGCCGCCGAGTCATAGGACCAGCAATGGCCCTTATATGCTGTCTCGGCATACTATACGCCCTTTTCGGTCCCTATATGCCCGAATTGTTCGAACATAAAGGGTACACAATCGAAAGGATAGCCACCACCCTGTGGCTTACCACGGAAGGTGTATTCGGTTTACCCATAGGGGTTGCCGCGACCTTTGTATTCGTGTTCGTCCTTTTCGGCGCATTTCTTGAAGTGATGGGCGGAGGGGCATTTTTCATTGATCTTGCTTACGCACTGACAGGACGCTTCTCCGGAGGGCCTGCAAAGACTTCTGTACTCGCCTCTGGCTTTATGGGCTCGGTTTCAGGGTCAGCCGTGGGCAATGTTGTTGCTACCGGCTCATTTACCATTCCGATGATGAAGAAGGTGGGTTACAAACCTCACGTTGCCGGGGCCATTGAGGCGGCAGCCTCTACAGGCGGGCAGTTGATGCCGCCCATAATGGGAGCGGGCGCCTTTCTGATGGCCGAATTTACCAATATAAGCTATCTTACTATTATCAAGGTAGCTCTTATGCCCGCCATCATGTACTATTTGACGGTACTTCTTTTTGTTCATATCGAAGCTCAGAAGCTCGGTCTCAAGGGAGAGGCCAAGGAGAACCTTCCCAAAGCCTTTAAGGTCATCCGTGAAGGGCTTCCGTTTCTTGTACCTGTAGGAATTCTCATTTATGTTCTGGTCTCCAACTATTCACCCATGATGGCAGGCTTTGTCGCGGTAATAAGCACAGTGTTCGCAAGCCTTATCGCAAGAGTAATCAAGCTGCTTGTGCATTCTGACGGCGGGTTGCGAGAGTCTATTGCATCACCTTATTTCATAGTCAAACAGGCGCGCGATATCCTGGACGCCCTTGAAAGGGGCGCAAAGAATGCCATAATGGTTTCCGTAGCCTGTGCGGCAGCAGGCATAATCGTGGGGATGGTTACTCTCACAGGCATGGGGCTTAAATTCTCCAGTATGGTACTCGATCTAAGTCTAGGGATAGAACTACTGGCTCTTTTACTCATAGCCGTGGCATCCCTCGTACTGGGAATGGGGCTTCCGGTTACGGCGAGCTATATCGTGCTTGCAACCCTTACCGGACCGGCTCTCCTCGATATGGGCGTTCCTCTGATGGTCTCACACATGATCGTTTTCTGGTATTCGCAGGACTCAAACGTGACTCCTCCGGTAAGTCTTGCCAGCTTTGCCGCTGCCGGGGTTGCAGGCGCAAATCCCATGAAGACCGCCCTGACATCTTGGAAGCTGGCCAAGGGACTCTACATAATCCCCATAGTAATGGCCTACCGTCCCCTGCTGGGAGTCGGCGAAAACTTCGAGATCAACCATTTGGAGGTTTATCTGACTGCAGCGGCAACTACCCTCGGCCTCGTTGCCTTTGCGGCCGCCCTGGAGCGTTATTTTTTCAGGAAAGCTACATGGTTTGAAACCCTGCTCTTTGTTGCAGCGGCGCTGGGACTTTTCTGGCCTTCCTACTGGACCGACATTGCAGGAGCTATGTGCCTAGGAGCGGTACTTGTCCTTCAAAAGTTAAAATAATATTAAACTGTTGAGCGAATTGCAAAACTATGATTACTCGTCATTCCAGCGAAAGCCGGAATCCATAACGCATTGATTCAAGGATAGACTTGATTTCCCGTTCAAGTCGGATAATGAAGAAACTGTGAATTTTGCAATTGCCTCTTTCATAATTTTATTTTTTAATGCATTATCGACACACTAGTAAAAAGTCACCAGGAGCACCACCCAGGCGAAAGCCGGGCCCAGAACTAGCTGATATCCCTAGCTTCAGGCTTTTGCCGGACTGACGACAATTGGCAATTTTAGACTTTTTACGAGACCATCATTATTGATAAGAAACCCATCTTAAAAGAAAGGACTGAGCAGACGTCTATGAAGCGCATCTTGATACCAATAATCATTTTCGCCATGTCTTTTCCAGCAGGTTCTTTCGCGTTTGATTACAAGTCCTGGGTTCCGTTTATTCCCTCCGAACTGGGCGGCCTCAAAAAAAACGGCAAACCGGAGGGTATGAACATGGAGATGAACAATGAGAAGTGGTCGAGCCTCACCCAGACTTACGGCGGTGAAGACTCAGACAAAGAGACCACCCTCACCATCGTATGCGGAACCAACGCGCCCCAGATGCAGCATTTCAAGGGCATTCCTAAGATGAAGATCGAAACGGAAGACCAGATAATGACCGACGTTACTATCTCCGGACGCGGAGGTTTTCTCATCCTGGATAAAGAAGAGAAGAGCGGCTACCTGATGATCCTGCTCGATGACAGGCTTCTTGTAACCGTTGAGATGCAGGACTGCGACGATAAGGAGAAGCTTCTCTCGACAGCAAAACAGATACCCTTTGATAAATTCAAATGCTCGGACAAATAATCAGTTTTTTGCCTGACGACATTTTGTTTCTTTGCTGAACAGGATCAAAACGGTTGCCCCCAGGGAACAGGCTATCATTATGCCGAACCCCGCCCGGTATGCCTCCAGAGAATATATCCTGACTCCGTTGGCAACTTCACCAGCCCAGTTAAGGTCAAGCATCCACCCCAGGAGTGGCTGGAGGACCATCGGGCCAATCATGACACCCATGTTACATACCCCTGAAACCGTACCCGCAAGGGTCGGAGGGACAGACTCCTTTACAAAGGCAAAACCTATTATCATGACACTTGATGACAGACCTGTAGCAGCCATCAGGCAGAAAAGGACCCACACGGGCAATTCGTTGAAGAAAAGGGCTAAAAACCAAAAAAAACAAGAAAATCCCGCTCCCAGGGCATAGACAGGCTTTCTTACCCTTATCCTGTCCGATAACCAACCCGCCAGAGGTCCTCCAAGCGCCCAGGCAACAAGCAAGGTTGAGGTAACTACGGATGCTGCCGCAGGGGCCATGCCATGGTGGGTTGTCAGAAAAGGCACTCCCCAGAGGCCTGAAAAGGTCAATATGGGGCCCACAATGCCTGCCGGCGCAAGGGATATGATCCAGGTATTTCTGTAATGAAGGACTCGCGCAAGTCCCGAAAGAACTCCCCTGAGACCTGATCCGCCTTTTTCGTGTCCCATGGGGGAAAAGCTGCGGTAACCTTTTTCTGAGGGGTCATCTCTTACTACCGTCCACATAAGCGCCGCGAGCAGAAGCGCGAAGCCTGCGGTTGCGCCCATTACCTCACGCCAGCCGAAGATATCAACAAGGATCCTGAGGGGGGGACCGGCGGATACCGCCCCGGCAACACCGCACATCAAGAGCACTCCGCTAAGCGTAGCGAAACGCTCCAGCGAAAACCAGCAACTGGAGAGCTTGAGAAGGGCCACAAAGGCAACCGATGATCCCGCTCCGATCAAGAGTCTTCCTATCCCCCCTTCAAGAGGGCCGGGAGCGATAGCGAATAGAGCGGTCCCGACAGATACCGCTATCCCCCCACTTGCAAGGAGGCGCCTTGTGCCCCAATGATCGGCAAGGATGCCTGTAGGTATCTGCATTATGACATAGGAGTAGAAATAAAGGGCCGAAAGATTCCCCAGGCCTGCTGCGGTGATGCGCAAATCTCTCATCAGCTCTGTTGTCAGGACTGCCGGCGCAATCCTTAGATAAAATCCTATGAAATAGAAAAGGGCGCCAAGGCCCCACATCAAGGCCGCAAGACCGCCGGGTGGATAGTCCGCGTACTCTTTTTCAGTTTGACTTTTCATCCCGAACAAAGCTAAAGGCCTCAAGTATTTTTTCTTTAAGATAGACAATAAGCCTTTCGTCATACTCCGTAACGTGAAAACAATAGCCGTCTTCCCCCAGGAGGCCTTGAGGAATCTTCTCCCCCAAATCCATTGAATCTGTGATCATCTCCTCATAGAAACAAACGGAAAGCCATTTCCCTGATGCGTCCTCAACGATGTCAACAAAGGAAAAAAGCCTGAGGGGCTTATCCTTTTTGTCAAAAAGCGCTGCCCTGAGGGAATAGCTTATCCCGGCTCTGGGGTGAAAGCTCAGGACAGCTCCCTCAATCCCTTCGAGGGTATCTTTGAGGGAAATGAATGCATCCTTCGCCCCGCAGGTATCCTGAGTCCATGATTTAAGAAGCGCTTCAATAGCCATTGAATCCTGCTCATTCTCAAACATCGTGCCCTCTCCCGGGACCTTTGCCCTGTGGTTTCTCTCTATTTCTCATCAAGGCTTCTTTGAAGGGATTATTGAATCTGGTATCTTCTCTAACGGAACGTAAGGAAGGGGCTTTTGCCGGCGCGGCCGCCTTATTATTTTCGACTTCCTGAGTGCCGGATTTCATGGAAAGGGAGATACGGTGCCTCTCAATATCCACGGAAAGCACATGCACCATTACCCTCTGGCCCACCTTTACCACCTCTTTTGGATCTTTAACAAATCTATCTGCAAGCTCACTTATATGCACAAGCCCGTCCTGATGCACTCCTATGTCAACGAATGCCCCGAATGCGGTTATATTTGTAACCACACCGGGGAGCTTCATTCCCTGCGTCAAATCTTCTATCTTATTTATCCCATCGGCAAATTTGACGGCCTCGAAGGTCTTTCTTGGATCTCGACCAGGCTTGGCAAGCTCGCTTAAGATATCGTCAAGGGTTGGGATCCCGACGGTATCTGTGACATAACGCTCTTTATTGATAGATCGCCTGAGTTCATCACTCCGGATAAGCTCTCTCACGCTGCATCCGAGGTCCTTGGCCATTGCCTCGACTACCAAATAGCTCTCAGGATGGACGGCGCTTTCATCGAGGGGGTTATCCGCCCCTCTTATCCTTAGAAATCCCGCCGCCTGCTCAAATGCCTTGGGCCCAAGCCGGGAAACCGATTTGAGTTCCTTGCGTGAACTGAAGGGCCCGTTTTGATCTCTGTGAACAACAATGTTTTTAGCAAGCTGCGGCCCAAGGCCCGACACGTAAGAGAGGAGCTGCTTGCTTGCGGTATTTACCTCAACTCCAACTGCATTTACGCAGCTTATCACAACATCATCCAGGCCTCTTTTTAGTGCCTTCTGGTCAACATCGTGCTGATATTGGCCAACGCCTATGGACTTAGGCTCAATTTTGACAAGTTCGGCCAGAGGATCAATGAGCCTCCTTCCAATGGAGACAGCCCCCCTGACGGTAACGTCCTTGTCCGGAAATTCTTCTCTTGCTGCCTCTGAAGCGGAATATATTGATGCCCCGCTTTCATTGGCCATAACTATCAATACGTCGCTCCCAAGTGAAAGCTCTCTTAGAAAGGCATCGGTCTCCCTGCCGCCTGTTCCGTTTCCCACCGCTATCGCTTCTATTTTATAATTGTCGCAGAGTTCTCTGACACGCCTACCCGCCTCATCCCTTCCCTTGTCGGTAAGAAGAGGATAAATGGTCTCACTGTGGATGAGCTTCCCCTGAGGATCAAGGCATACCAACTTGCATCCGGTCCTGAAGCCGGGGTCTATCCCCATCAAACGCTTACTGCCGAGGGGCGGCGCAAGCAGGAGTTCCCTCAGATTATCTGAGAAGACATTGATGGCCTCCTGATCTGCCCTTTTTTTTGTCTCAGCCCTAATCTCCGTTTCCATTGAGCTTGCAAGCAGGCGCCTGTAGGCGTCGTGGACCGCCTCTCTAACCTGTTCTGCGGCAGGCAGTCCCTCTCTAACGAATAGCCCCTCCAGAAGGGAAATAGCCTTTTCTTCAGGAGGCGCAATCTTGAGCGAGAGGATACCTTCCTTTTCCCCCCTCCTTACGGCAAGGATACGATGTGACGGAGCGCTGATAACGTTCTCCTGCCACTCGAAATAATCCCTGTACTTTGCGCCTTCGACCTCCTTTCCCTCAAGCACCCGGCAAAGAAATACGCCCTCCTCCTGGAAGAGCCGTCTGAGACGCGATCTGGTCTCCTGATCTTCGCTCACCTTCTCAGCGATAATATCCCTCGCCCCGGAGAGGGCTTCCTCCACACTCAGCAACTCTTTCTCAGGATTTATGAAACCCTGAGCGGCCGCAAGCGGGTCTTCGCATTCATAGGAAAAGATACTTTCGGCAAATGGACCGAGGCCCTTTTCTTTTGCAATGGTAGCCCTGGTTCTTCTCTTAGGCCTGAAAGGAAGATATATATCCTCAAGAACCGACATTGTAGGGGCTTCAAGCACCTGTTTTTCAATATCGGCGTTAAGAAGCCCCTGATCCTTGATGGACTTGAGGGCAGCTTCGCGTCTCTTGTCAAGCTCCTCAAGCTGCTCAAGCCTGTCGCGGATCGCTGCCACGGCCACTTCATCAAGGCTCCCTGTGGCCTCCTTTCTGTAGCGTGAAATAAAGGGCACTGTAGCTCCATCTGATAACAGCATGGCTGTTGATTCAACGCCCCTGATACCGAGGGAAAGCTCAGAGGCTATTATCTCAAGGTGTTTCTGATTCATATTTGTCACCGGTATGATTTCAAAAGGATATTGTCAGAGGTAATAAGGAAGGAACTCTTTATTCGCTTGGGCAAATAGAAAGACTCAACCTGTCTTAGACAGACCGGCAGAGGTTTTTCACTGGGGAGCTCTGATTCACTAAAGCAGTTGTCTCCGGAGTAGGGCAGAGCATCTCCCCAGTTGGTATTGTAATTGGACCAGGCTACTTAACAGCGTCCCTGAGGGCCTTACCTGGGACAAACTTGGCAACCTTCTTTGCTTTTATCTTGATGGGTTGCCCGGTCTTGGGGTTTCTCCCGGTTCTTGCCTTTCTCTTGTCCACCTTAAAGGTGCCAAAACCAACGAGAGTAACCGATTCCTTCTTGAGTGCGCCCTTGATTGTGTCAATAACGCAATCAACCGCTGCCTGTGCAGCCTTCTTGGTCCCAACCAGTTTAGAAACTTCATTAACGAGATCACTTTTGTTCATAACCTACTCCTTTCTCCTATAAAATGGTTTTTGTTTATGAACATGAGCACCTAACACAGCTTTAGTTATTTTTCAACAAAAAATAGCATGAATTAAGGATTTTGTTTGATTATATTGTTCATCGCTTAAGGCCATGGAACCATCCGTGCCCATAAGAGGCTCTTTTTCGATGCTGTAGATACGTTCTGGTAGATCCCGCTGAATTACCATTCTCTTTGGCATTTCAGGCTCAATTCCTATTGCTGACTTCACGTCATCCGGGAATTTTCCGGGATCTGCTGTTTCATATATCACTGCAGGCCGCTCATGTCTTCCACCAAGAAATGTATCAAGTACCCTCCATCCAACCGCGCCATGAGGCTCAATCATCACTCCGAAACGCTCATATACCTCCCTCATGGCCCTATAGTGGTCATTGTTTGAAACCGAAAGGGAATAAAGGTCTTTTCTCATAGCTTCCAGGTCGGGCAGGACGTCTATTACTCCCTGCTCGATGACCTGCCCCTTGGAATCACGCCTGTCATAGACATGCCCACCATATAAATCCACAAGCCTTGCAAAATTGCTCGGGTTGGAAACTATCATGGCGGATGAGGGCGATTTTCTGGAGGGCTTTACCACATATCTGCCAATCCGCAAAAATTCGGGAAATTCATCATTTTCATTGACCCCGCAGATTACCTTTGAGACAGGAAGTCCCATCTCCCGTGCAATGACCGTCCCCATCATGTCGCCGAAGTTTCCTGAAGGAACGCTCGCAATCATGGGCTCACCGCAGAAGGCCATGCGGGAATAGGCAAAAAAAGGATAAACAGCCTGCGGCAGAAGCCTCGCCAGGCTTATGGAGTTTGCGGATGTAAAGCGGCTGGGATCCGCAAATATCTCTTCTGCGAAATTCCTGTCCCCCAGAAGCCGCTTGGCAAGGGCCTGGCATACGTCAAAATCGCCGTTTACCTCAAAGGCGTAAACATTTCCACCAAGGGTCGTCATCTGCCTCCTCTGTCTCTCTGTGATGGAGCCCCTCGGAAAAAATACAAGATTATCAACTGTCTCAAGTCCGTGAAGGGCATCAGCAACCGCCCCTCCAGTATCCCCGCTTGTGGCCACCGCCACAACGCGCCTCAGTCCCCTTTTCTCTAGAAAATAATTGAGCACCCGCGCAAAGAACCTTGCCGCGTAGTCCTTAAAGGAATATGTAGGTCCGGCCGTAAGCCACATGATATGGGTCTTGCCTGTAAGATGCTGGGTGCTCGTGGGGATATTTCTATCGTCGTATGCGTCATCAAGCATTTCCCTGAGATTCCCGGCAGGTATCTCTTCACCCAGGAACGGAAAGAGAACCTCATAGGCAATCTGCGCGTATGACATGGAACTCATCGCCTTGATGACAGTGTCCGATAGACGGGGTATATCATCCCTCGATAACATGTAGAGACCATAATTTGATGCGAGCCCTGCCATGAGTGCCGTCTCAAAGGATGCCCTCTCGGCCTTGTTGTTGGTACTGTAATATCTGATTTGTTTCATTTAGCTTTATCCTTCTTGCTCAACTGTCTACCGTATGAACTTTAGAATCTGGGGTAGGTGCGGCTTAAGCCGCACGGAAACCATGCGCCCTGCGCCGCACACCTACAAAACCTGATTGCTGGTATGCATGTCATGGTCTGCGCAAAGCCATCCCCCCAATTATTGAGCTGATACTGTCTTCCGACTATACGAAAGTTTTAACAACATGTTGAAAAACAGCTTTTTGCAGGCCGAGAGAAAATGCCAATATGCTAGTCTTGCCTGAAATGGTTCCACCCGGGCGGTGGGAGCGCCCTTCTCATTCCGTCTTCTTCCCTTACCTCAATTCCTTCCCTTGATTTCATCACCCCGATCGGGAATATCTGAGCGCCAAAGGCCTTTTCAAAATCAACGCTAAGTTGATCTGCCCTCTGAGGATCAACCGTAAACAGGAGCACATAGTCCTCTCCTCCCTGAAGGGCAAATTCCACAGGATCAAGGCCGCAAAGGCCGCAGTACTTCCTCAGGGCATCAGTAATGGGTATGTAAGAGCTATCAAGCAGCGCTCCCAAACCGCTGGCCTTAGTCATATGGCAAAGATCAGAGGTTATGCCGTCGCTAACATCCATTGCGGAAGTAACTCCGCCGTGATGGGCCAGAAAGCACCCTTCCCTCAGATGAGGCCGGGGCCGCATGTGGGCCAGCAGAAGGGACTCAAAGGCTTCGCTCCTGTCATGATCTCTGTCAAGGATTATATGGAGTCCTGCCCTGCTCTCCCCCAAGAATCCGGATACAAAGATGATATCCCCTTCCCTTGCCCCTCCTCTAAAAAGAACCTCATCCCGGGGCGCGGAACCAACTACCGCAATGTTTATAACAAGGTCTCTTTTGGAGGCGGTTGTGTCTCCTCCCAGTATGTTTACCGAAAATTCCCCGGCAAGTCCCTTCATACCGTCATAGATACCGTCAAGATATTCCAGGGAAACCGTTGGCGGGATTGCAAGGCTGATAAATGCCTCCCGGGCATTACCGCCCATGGCGGCTATATCGCTCAAGTTTGCGGCAATTGCCTTGTATCCCAGATCGAATCCGCATATCGAATCCCTGAGAAAATGGATGCCCTCAACGAGAAGATCTGTTGTGACGAGCGCTGCCTCTTTTTCCTCTAGGGTAAAAACGGCGGCGTCATCGCCGATTCCCTTTATAACTCCTTCGGCTCTCACGATGCAGCCCCGCGAGATTCTGCGGATAAAACCGAATTCACCCATCTCCTCAAGGTTCATAATGTTCTCTCTCCACCATATTCCCATGGCCTCATCCGGATCACCTGATTCACAGAGCTTCCACGGTTATCAATCTTCTCACATTTGCGCAGCCCACGCCCGGGCGTTGTAAATAGCAGTATCCCATTCAATACCAACTTTCACGCCGCTTCAAGACATCTTAACAGCGAGCGCACAGGAGCTCAAGAGTGACAATGACCTTCGAGGCAAACCCTGGTCTTGACTTATGACCTTAAATCCGTGCAATCTGATCCTGTTTAAAGGAACTGCTCCCAATAAGCTTTTCTACTAACCGTCATGCCCTGATAGGGCACAACGAAGGATGAAAATGCCGCATGTCATTCCGGACTTGATCCGGAATCCAGGTATAAAAGCCTGGATACCAGCCTCCGCCGGTATGACGATGTATTTTCATATAAACCCCCATGCCTTTTGGGGCACAACGAAGGATGAAAATAGCCATTTACTGATTGAGACCAGTTATATGGAAATCTCACTGTAACGAGTATGTAAAAAGCCGGGCGAAAATCTACCGCGCATTCTTCCATGTAAATCCCTACTATGCATATTGGTACGGATGGGCCATAATGGTTAAGGATCTGGGCGAGATAAAGGAACTTTCCGATACAATGAGAAAGACACACAAGAAGGAAAAGAAATCCAAATAACAAGAGGAGGATGATTGAATGAAGAGATTGCCAGCAGTAGCCGTATGTCTTGTTGTTTTGCTGTGCGCCGCTTTGGCGCCGGCGGCAGATGAAGTCGTGGTCGGTTCAATAACGCCGCTGAGCGGCAAACTTGCCGTTTATGGAGAGGGCTTTCAGCAGGCCATGCTCCTGGCCCTTGATGAGGTCAATGCCGCAGAAGGAATAAACGGCAAGCCCATGAGGATTCATTACGAGGACAATAACTCAACGGCCAAGGACTCTGTATCAGCCATCCAGAAACTCATCACGGTCAACAAGCTCCCGGTCATTTTCGGCCCTGCGGCAAGCTCCAATTTCCTTGCCGTGTGCCCCATCGCCCAGGAGAACAAGACCATCCTTATAGGGGCCGAAAGCGCGGCAGCAGATATAACCAAGTGCGGAGATTATGTCTTCAGACTTTTCCCCTCAGACGAGCTGCAGGGAAAGGGCGCGGCGGAACTGGCCGTTTCCCTGGGATACAAGGAGGTAGTCCTGACCTACATCAACAATGACTGGGGAGTAGGCCTCGGAAGGGTCTTTAAGGATAATTTCGTAAAGGCCGGGGGAAAGATCATTGATGAGTTCAGCCACGACGAAGGAAAAACCGACTACCGAACAGAGATACTCAGGATCAAGAAGCACTCGCCCAGGGCAGCCGTAAATCTCACCTATATAAAGGAAGGGGCAACCATGCTGAAGCAATCCTATGAGACGGGGCTTAAGACCCAGTGGCTCATGGGCTCCGCTTCCAAATCACCAAAGCTGGTTGAGCTCGCCGGTGAAGCCGCGGAGGGAGTTATTGGAACCTATCCCACCTTCTCCCAGGAAACCCCTCAGTACAAGCACTTCAAGGAAGTATGGGCCAAAAAGTATCCCGAAAAGAAAGTTCCCGTCTTCGGGGAATACAACTATGACATGGTGCATATTACCGCTAAGGCCCTCCGCGCGTCCAAATCATATACCTCACAGGACATCCGCGCCGCGCTCATAGAGGCGGCCAAGGGTTATATGGGTGTTACAGGAGACAAGACCTTTGATGAAAACGGCGATGTTGGAGCCGTTTACGGGAAATGGACGGTCAAGGCGGGTATTATAACAGACTACAGGCCATAGGATCGGCCTTGCGCGTGGAAAGAAAACCAAGCCTGTCATGCCCGGGTGAGGCTATCCCTTGAGCGGCTACTACCTGCAGCTCATGACCAACGGTATTATTGCCGGAGCGGTCTATGCGCTTTTTGCCGTGGGCCTCACCCTGGTTTACGGGGTTTTTCGCTTCATCAATTTCGCCCACGGAGAACTCATCGCCTGGGGCGCTTATCTTACGCTCGCCTTCTCCGCACTTATTCCATTTGGCGCTGCCATTTTTCCAGCCGTGGCCTTGACCGTCCTGATAGCACTCACCCAGGAACGCTATGTCTATGCGCCTTTAAGGAAGAAAACCGGAATAACGCTCCTTATCGCCTCCATAGGCCTTTCCTATTTTTTGAGAAACGGCCTCAGGCTCCTTTGGGGCTCAGACCTTCAGAGCTTCGGATTCGAGGCAGCGAGGGGGCTTGTTTTCTTTGGTATAACAGTAAGCCGGACCCAGATCGCCATGTTCTTAGCCGCTGTTATATTCCTCGGCTTTGTCTGGGGCCTCCTCAGGTTCACCATGCTCGGAAAAGGCCTAAGGGCTGCGGCGGACAGCCTTGAACTCGCCGAGATAGTGGGAATAGACATGAAGAAGATCAGAAGAGCGGTCTGGATCATCTCCGCGGTATTTGCCGCATCCGGAGGCATTCTTATAGCCATAGACACGAACCTTGAGCCCATGATGGGGATAGCAAACCTCCTGAAGGCATTTGCGGCCGTGCTCCTCGGCGGAGCCGGAAACGTATGGGGGGCGCTTTTGGGCGGTCTTTTTATCGGCATAGCCGAAAACCTCGGGGTGGCCTTTTTCTCTCCCGGATACAAGGATGCTATATCATTTGCCCTTATCATAGCCATACTGCTTTTCAAGCCTACCGGGATTTTTGCAATCATGAAGGGGATGCGCTAGGAACATGGACTATTTATACCACATCCTGGTGATCGCCCTCATCTATGTCATCTTCGCCTCCTCGCTCAACCTGGAACTCGGATACGCAGGCCTCTACAATTTCGGGCATGTGGCGTTCTTCGCGATAGGAGCATACACATCGGCACTTTTGAGCCTGGCGGGCTTTTCTCCTGCGGCGAGCATGGCTATTGCGGTACTGTGCTCTGCCGCCTCAGGCGCCCTTCTCGCAGTGCCGGCGCTACGTCTGAGCGGCGACTATTTCGGCATTGCGACCCTGGCCTTCGGCGAGCTTGCAAGGCTTTTTGCCCTTAACGAGAGATGGCTGACAAAGGGGCCGATGGGTCTTCCCGGTATTCCAAGGCCGCTGGGGATAGAGGCCGGAATTTCAGGCATACCGGTCTATTTCTTCTTTACCGTAACCATCACGGCTGCGGTTTTGCTAATATTGCGAAAGACTACAATGTCGCCATTCGGCAGGGCACTCAAGGTGGTCAGAGAAGATGAGTTCGTTGCCAGGGCCTTCGGAAAGAACGTCTTTTCTCTCAAGGTGAGGGCCGTTGCCATGGGATCGCTCTTTGCGGGCCTTGCCGGAGCCCTCTACGCCCACTTCGTGACATATATCAGTCCCTATGATTTCAGCCTGAACGAGACCATCCTGGTTCTTCTCTGCGTGGTGCTGGGCGGCAAGGGGACCCTTAGCGGTCCTGTGCTGGGGGCTTTTGTCATCATCCTCTTTCAGGAACTCTTGCGATTTCTTCCCATCCCGACAGACTGGGGAAGGTTTGTTTCACCTATACAGGGGATGATCTACGGCGCAGTCCTTGTGATCCTCATGCTTAAAAGACCAGAGGGAATCATACCGGAGCACAGGACCTGACAATGTTAACAATTGAAAACGTCACAAAGAGCTTCGGGGGACTTAGCGCCGTATGCGGAGTAAGCCTTCAATTGGGAAAGACGCCGATAACCGGCCTTGTAGGCCCGAACGGAAGCGGGAAGACGACTCTCTTCCACATGATCACGGGATTTTATTCCGTGGACAAGGGAAGGGTCTTTCTGGAGGACAGGGAGATAACGAATCTAAAGCCGCATCTCATAAGCAGGATGGGTCTTTTAAGGACATTCCAGCACACAAGGGTCTTGCCCTTTCTCTCCACCCTGGAAAACCTTATCGCCGCGGCACCCCTTCAGAGGGGAGAAAGCCTCGTGCAGTTATTCCTAAGACCCGGTGCAGTCAGAAAGGACGAGAGGAAAAACGCCCAAAAGGCTCGCGAGGTGCTTGATACAATTAAGCTGCAACCCCTGGCAGGAGAACTCGCTGGAAGGCTCAGCTACGGTCAGCAGAGGCTCCTTGAACTTGGAAGGATACTTATGGCAGATCCCAGGGTCATAATGCTGGATGAACCGACAGCAGGCATTAATCCATCTCTAGTCAGAGATCTCGTTCGGGTTATAAGAGGCCTTACAGGCGTGGGGATTCAGGTATTCTTGATAGAACACAACATGCCGCTGGTCATGGAACTCTGCGACAGGGTGCTTGTTATGGATGCGGGGGGGCTTATTTTTGAGGGATCTCCTCATGAGGCGGTAAAGGACAAAGCAGTCATAGAGGCCTATCTGGGAAAGGCAAGAGATGCTTCTAAGAGTTGAGGCTATAACCGCAGGATACGGCGGAACGGATATCCTTCAGGGCGTTGGCATGTCTCAGGAAGGCGGAACAGTTTCATGTGTCATAGGGCCGAACGGAGCCGGAAAGTCAACCCTACTTCGCGTAATAGTCGGTCAGATTTCCCCCTCCGGAGGCCGCGTCTTTTTTGATAGAAGAGATGTCACGGGCACATCCATGCTTGAGCGGGCAAGGATGGGTTTGGTATTTGTGCCGCAGGGGACCAACATCTTTCCAAACCTCACGGTTCTGGAGAATCTTGAGATAGGCTCCTCGCTCATGGAAAATACAGCAGAACGGGATAAAGGCATCAAGGAAGTCCTCGAAAGATTCCCCTTTATCAGGGTCAAGCGCAGCAGGCCTGCCGGGATACTCTCCGGCGGAGAAAGGCAGATCCTGGCCTTAAGCAGGATCATCGTTCTAAAGCCCCTTCTCGGCCTTCTGGATGAGCCTTCACTCGGTCTTTCCCCGATAATGGTGGAGATGATATTCGATGAGATCCTTACGATGAACCGATCCGGCACATCCATGCTCCTGGTAGAGCAAAACGCAAGAAAGGCCCTTTCCATATCGCACAGAGGTTATGTGCTCGAACTGGGGCGAAACAGGATAACAGGCACCGGAGCCGAACTCCTTTCAAACCCTGAGGTAAAAACGCTTTACCTGGGAGGATGATGCTATCTCTGAATGATTTTGATAGAGGTTCCCGCCGTTACCATGTCTTCCGGATGCTTACCATTCAACAGGGATATCTCACTGGCTCTGCCCTGGGGAACACCGAGGGAGGTTAACACCTGCTTTAAACTCCCTGAGGTTTTTGCTGAGACCACCCTGATCCTTTCAGGTCTCGCATCGAGCTTTTTTGGATCTGAAAGGCCCTTGAAGCCGCCAATGGATGATTCAAACAACGGCATATAACCCTTGAACCTTCCAGCGGCGGAGAAGCCTATCAATTCATAGACCCGTCCGTCCTTTTCTATGAAATAAGCCCTTATTCCGAGGACTCCCTTTTCCGCTCTTATGCTGCACGTAATGGCGAAGGCCGCCATTCCATTTACTCTCTCGGCACCGGAGGAATAGACCTCAGCGCCGGTTTTTTTCACGAAGATTTCCGCAGCCTCTCGAGAATCCTTCACAGATGAGATCCCCATAATCACTGCGGCGTCGTTTTGCGGGCTTGTGATCCTCAGAGAATCCTTCGTATTGGCGAGACGCCATTTCTCAGGCAAAGGGAACTGAAATCGAAGAACGGGATGATAGAATACCCCATCCTCCACATACCCTTCCCTGGGATCATCTCCGTATATCAGCCCATCAATCCGCTTGAGATATGTTTCCTCCCCGACAGTATATGGGGAATGGGTCAGGTTTTCCCTCCATTCGGCGGCCTTTCTCCGGACCGCGCCTATCCGGTCTTCTGGATTGGGATGCGTTGAAAACCAATCTGGAAGGCCGCCCTTTTCGCTATCAGGGTGCATCCTTTCAAGTGTCTCAAAAAAGGAGCCCATTCGGGCCGCATCATATCCCGCCCTGCTCGCGTATTCGACTCCCAGGTCATCCGCCTCCCGTTCATTGTCGCGGCTGAAGCGCAAAAAAAGCATCTGAACGCCAAGCTGCGCAACATCCCCGAGCCTAGCGAAGGTGGGCGATATGATCATCCCTGCGGCAAGGCCTATCTGGGCGAGCTGACCCCGGCTATATTGCTCGGCCGAGTGCCTTGCCGTGATATGTCCGATCTCGTGCCCCATTACGCAGGCAAGCTCCGCTTCGCTGTTGAGATAGGCAAGTATCCCGCGGGTCATGTAAACAAATCCCCCCGGAACCGCAAATGCGTTGACGGTCGAGGTATCCAGTATCTTGAATTCATAAGGAAGCTGAGGCCGGTGTGAGACTGCTCCCAGCCTATGCCCCATATCCGCAATGTATTGAGTCAAGACCCTGTCATCATATAGGCCGTATTCCTTCGTTATCTCCTGGTCTGTTTTTGTCCCGAGCTGTATCTCCTCATTTTCGCTCATGAGCATAAGACCGGTACGGCCAGTGACCGGATCAACGGCACAGTTAGAAAGAAAAGTTACCGCAGTTAGAAGTGTCGTTAGCATGACCAGATTTTTCCATGAGAGTGTAACGGATCGAAGAAGACCCGCGCGGAACCACCTGTGCTTGCAACTGTGATTGAATATGCTGTTGATATTCTGAACCACCATTCAATTCTCCTTTTTTGTGTGGTGCTTGATTATCCAATATAAATCCAAGAGGTTCAAGATCAGGAAAGTAGCGCTAAATCGTCACTGAGGTAAGCGTCTTCGCAGCCCTTCAGACACTATCGCCCACAGGCACGGAACTGCAATCCTTACGCCTTCAGGATGACGTTTCACCTCAGGCAATACAAACTCCAGATTATAAGCAGGCTATTAATAACTTGACTTGCCCTCGCTTCTATATTTCACTACCCCATCAAATATCAAAACCTGACGGAGATAAAAAAAGCTATGACGGATGAGATATACCGCAAACTTGCTAAGGTCCTTGATACCCTTCCAAACGGATTCCCGGCCACGGAAAGCGGCATCGAGATCAAGATATTGAAGAAAATCTTCAGGCCGGAGGATGCGGAGCTTTTCTGCGAACTCAGACTCACATTCGAGACGCCAGAACAGATATCCGAGCGCACCGGGAGGCCTCTTTCCGACATCAAAGACAGGCTTTTCGAGATGTGGAAGAGGGGGCAGATATTCGGCATATCCTACGGCGGAATGAAGCTCTTCAAGATGATGCCCTGGGCCTTCGGCATTTATGAATTCCAGCTTAATCACATGGACAGGGAGTTTGCCGAGATGTCCGAGGAGTTCATGGAGGCCTACGGCAGGCAGTTTTTTGATAAGAGCCCGCAGCTCATGCAGGTCGTTCCCATAGAAAGGCAGATCAAGGCATCCCACGAGTCAGTGACCTATGAGCGCGTTTCATCAATAATCGAGGAGGGGCAATCCTTTCTTGTTCAGGAGTGTATCTGCAAGAAGGAAAAAGGGCTTCTTGGAAGCCCATGCGGGAAGCCCACAGAGGTCTGTATGGCAATAGCCCCTGTCCCAGGAGTATTTGAGAAATACAAGGTCGGCAGAGTTCTTTCCAAAGACGAGGCTTATGCCCTTCTAAACAAATGCGAAGATGCAGGCCTTGTGCATCTTACCTTCAATGTGGAAAATGGCCACTTTTTCATCTGCAATTGCTGCGGCTGCTGCTGCGGGGTCTTAAGGAGCATAAACGACCTTGGGATTCCTGCATCAAAGGTCGTCAACTCTTACTACTTCGCTCAGATAGATCCCGAAAAATGCATATCATGCGGCCTTTGCGCAGAGGAGCGCTGCCAGGTAAAGGCGATTGAGGAGGGAGAGGATGCCTATAGAGTAATCAAGGACAGATGCATCGGATGCGGCCTGTGCATCGGGACATGCCCCTCAGAGGCTATAACGCTTGTAAGAAAGGCACCCGAAGAGATTGTAACCCCTCCCTCTGATGAGATGGCCTGGTTTGACGAGCGGGCAAGACAAAGGGGAGTTGACTACAGCGCGTTCAGATAATCGCTCTTAAATTTCGCGGTCTTTCAGCAAAGCCAAGTCCCTCAAGAAGGCATCAAGTCTGCCACAGGGCACCAACAGGCAATGCGGACATTGTCTTTCTCCCAGAGGAACCGCGAGTAATTTTTTTTCACAACCATCCCTTTAAGTCTTACTTCGGGCGTATCAGCTCAATAATTGGGGGATGGCTTTGCTCAGATCAGCACATGCTGGCCAGCAATCAGCTTCTGCACGTGCGTCTTCAGGCGCTGGGCGCAAGGTTCCCGTGAGGCTGAAGCCGCACCTACCCCGGATTTTTAAACTCATACCTTCGGGCATAAATAGACTACCGTAAAATAACTAGTGTCCATCCGGAAATGAGATAGTTTTGTCGAGTTCAAGGCGGGCGATAATTTTAACCACAGGAATACATTGACGTATTTCGAGGATTAAAATTTGAGCCCAACGCCGAAATCGGTGAAAATAG
>Ga0210051_1000118_pt1 | contig 58877 bp, 40 predicted proteins | sample CryGey092014_all_FD_185464 | JGI IMG/M metagenome (GOLD analysis project Ga0210051, IMG submission 185464) | Groundwater microbial communities from aquifer - Crystal Geyser CG23_combo_of_CG06-09_8/20/14_all (SPAdes) (version 2) | ecosystem: Environmental > Aquatic > Deep subsurface > Groundwater...
GGTTGTAGCGCGAACCTAACATTCCCCCGGAACAAGTCCGGGGGGATTGAAGAAGAGGTTGCGCGGCGTCCGGGTTGTAGCGCGAACCTAACATTCCCCCGGAACAAGTCCGGGGGGATTGAAGAAAAGGTTGCGCGGCGTCCGGGTTGTAGCGCGAACCTAACATTCCCCCGGAACAAGTCAGGAGGGAATGCCATTACCGAATCAAACTGTCAAATAGCATAACCCCCCACTACCTTTTCGGGAACTATGGGACAGTATTTTTGACCACCTACTTACAACCCACTGATACTGGTTTGTCCCAGCGACTCTACTGCCCCTCTGCAATGGGACAGCACCTCCTATGGGTACTCGGCCGCTTTCTATCACACCCCCCAGCAGATCAATGTAATGACCACACAGGACCTTTATCAGGGCAATGCGTTTCCCTGCATCACTCAATCTCTGTCCGATGTCGCCTTCCCCACCAGAAAAGCAGTGTTGTCCGAGTGGCTGTCGAATCACGGCGCGGGAAGTGGCGCGGGTTGGTGGAGCTGGACTGGAGGCCGTAACTACCTGTTTGTGGATGGGCACGCCAAGTACCTGTCGGCGACCTCCATACGACCGGCGGTCAACAACTTCCCCGACATCAACCTTACCGTTGACGGACTTGCGGGATGGGATTATTGAGCGGTCAGCCACTGCCACACGAACTTGAGACTCGCGCAGAGTCCTCCGACGGCGTCTCGAGTGGCCGATCGTTGGTCAATTGCTCCATCTTCAGCAGGAAATGCCAGCGTTTGTCGGTGTGCTCCTGGATGGAGGCGACCGCCTCGTCGGAAAGATGCCGGAAGCGTCCCTGTAGCTTCAGATACTCCTCTACCGGTTTCGGTTTGGCGGGACGCTTCTGCACCGTCCACTGTCCGCCTTCCACTTCGAGGAGCGGGAAGATGCGGGTCTGAACGGCCAGCTTCCCAAGCGCAACGGTGTGTGACGGCGATGACTTCCACCCGGCAGGACAGGGAGCCAGCACATGGACAAAGCGCGTTCCTCGGATGTCTCGCACTTTGAGCATCTTGTTGTAGAAGTCCTCCGGATATCCGATCGAGGCAGTGGCAACGTACGGGATACCGTGAGAAACCATGATCTGAACGATATCCTTTTTGCCCCCGCTTTCAGGCGCCTTGCGTGGTGTCGTTGTCGTCCATGCTCCCATTGGTGTGGCCGAGCTGCGCTGAATTCCGGTATTCATGTAGGCTTCGTTATCATAGCAGACGTAAATGATGTCTTCGTTTCGCTCAGCCGCGCCGGACAGCGCCTGGATGCCGATGTCGAAAGTGCCGCCATCTCCGGCCCACGCCAGCACGTGGGAACTGTGGTCTTCCCCGCGCATTCGTTGGGCGGCTCGCACTCCGGATGCGGTTGCCGCCGCTGTCTCAAAAGCCGTGTGGAGCAACGGTACCCGCATAACCGACCACGGGTACTCTCCCTCCAATACTGTCCAACAGCACGCGGGCACGATCAGCGACGTTCCGTGCCCCAACGCCTTCAGGGCGTATCGCATGGCGAGAACCGCGCCACACCCCTGGCAGGCTTTGTGGCCGCTTGCCATCAATTCCTCATCGGGGAGTCCACGGTAGGTTCTTGCTACTTCAGCCACTGGAAGGGTTTCGCTCTCCCTTGCTGCGTTATCTCAATCATCCCCTCAAAGTCTTCGGGGACAATGTCCTTGCCTCCGAGACCTCCCACAAATCCGTGAAGTCGCGGTCGCTGCGCGGCGTCCCCATGGAATCCCAGCAATGATGCGAGTTCGGTGGCGATGGGTCCGGCCATGCCGAATGAAATGGAGCGGTCGAGAACCAACCAGCTCTCATGACCTTGTCCCGCCAGCTTCAAGAAGTGGTGGATGGGGAAAGGACGGTAAACGTGCAGGGACGCCAAACCGACAGCGATGCCCTTCTCTCGCATCCGATCGACCGCTGCCTGGGCCGTGCCGGTTACGCTGCCGACGAGGATGATGACGTGGTCCGCATCCTCACAGCGATAGAGACGAACGCTCTCCAGGAGCCGACCGAACTGCTCCCCAAACTCGCGGCCCGTGTCGTCAAACACCAAGCGCGCCCGTACCATCGCTTCCTCCATCCTCCTTCGGAACCGAAAATAGATGTCCGGGTAGCAGATGTTGCCGAAGGAGTAAGGCTCGTCCGGGTCGAGTCGAAACTCAGGCTGGTACGCTGGCAGGAAAGCATCGACAGCATTTTGGTCGGGTATATCCACGGGCGTTCCGCTGTGCGACAGGGTGAATGCGTCGAGGTTGACGAGAGCGGGAAGTCCCACGGTTTCCGCTGTCTTATAGGCCCAGATGACAAAATCCAGAACGTCCTGGTTCGTCTCGCAGTGCAGTTGCATGAACCCCGTATCGCGCTGTGACATCGAGTCCGTATGATCGCTCCAGATGTTCCACGCGGGCGCCATCGCGCGATTCACGTTACAGATCACGACCGGAAACCGACCTCCAGCAGCCCAGTGCAGGAGCTCGTGCATGAGTGCAAGACCTTGCGATGAGGTGGCGGTGAAGGCGCGCGCCCCTGCGGCCGACGCGCCGATGCACGCAGCCATTGCGGAGTGCTCGGATTCAACCTTGATGAACTCCGTGTGCATCTCGCCGTTGGCTACCCAGTCCGCAATTCGCTCGACGATCTGAGTCTGAGGCGTGATGGGAAAAGCAGCAACAACCTGGGCGCGGCAGAGCCGCGCTCCTTCTGCAGCCGCATAGTTCCCGGACAGGAGTTCCCGCATCTATTTCCTCTCAGGGACCATCTGGATCGCGCCCACCGGGCACTCTTCAGCGCAAATCCCGCAGCCCTTGCAGTATCGGAGATCGATCTGTGGTTTTTCCGTCGCGGACACGCACACCTCCGGACAGTAGAGCCAACAGAGCATACACGAGTTGCAGCGTTTGTGGTCGGTTTCAGGCCGCACCGACCGCCACTCCCCGGTCTCGTTGTGGAGTCGGGTTACTGATGATATCGAGAGCTCGAGGTCCTCACTCCGTTGCGTCATGCCTGCCCTTCCCGCCTCCCGCCAGCGTGTAAGCCTCCCTCAGAGCGTTGACGTTCTCCTCGGTGCGCACGGGCACCGTATCGCGCACCGCTTCCTCCAGCGCATCACACCCCACAACCCCCGTTGCTCCTGCGAATCCACCGAGGACGGCGGTATTGACGACGGGCGATTCGGGATTGCCCAGTTTGTGTTTGAGAGCGATCGCTGTAGCGTTGATGCACAGCACGTCAACTCCCTCTGGTGTTTTGGCTGCCATTGCTCCGAGTGGTCCGTCGCTGTTGAAAAAAGCGATGCTTCCTGCCTTGACTCCGGCGAACACTTCCACGCTGCGCATCAAGGTGGGGTCCATCACAATGATGCGGTTGGGGGTGTAAATCTGGCAGCGGAGGATGATCGGCTCTGCCGCAATCCGCGCGAACGACACCACAGGAGCGCCCCGCCGCTCCGCTCCAAAGAAAGTGAAAGACTGGACGTCCTTGCCTTCAATAAACGCTGCTTTGCACAGCATGTAGGAGGCCAGAACAGACCCCTGTCCACCTCGGCCATGGAATCGTATCTCGATCATACACTCTTATGCGCTTGCAATACCTTTGCCGCTTAATACCCGAGATTCTATACTCAACCTGCCTCAGGAGAGAGATGTACTCGTTCGGGTGTTTTCATCCGTAACGAGTATAGTGCATCCTTTCGTAAATTCTTCGACATTAGACGCCGGATCGCTTCAGCGTCCGGTAGCTCACACAACGGACTACCGAGCGCCAAGAAAGGACATCTTTTCTCCCCTTTCAACCCGTGTTCGTGCCGAACACGGGTTGAAAGGGGAGAAAAGGAGGGTAGCCTCCATCGTGTAGCTGCCTGTGTGAGCTACCGGACGCTGAAGCGATCCGGTGTCCTTCTGTTGGCAAACTTGCGAAGCGATGCAATAGTAGCTGATTTGAGTTGGCGCTGCCTTTCACGAATTGATTGCGAACAGGCAGGTTTGTTGCTGCTGACCAAAATGAGGTCAATTTATCTGAGAAGAAAGGATTTTCCATGAAAGCAGCGATAACCGACGGACAAGGTAAAGTGTGGGTGGATGATGTTCCCATGCCAGAAGCGAATGATTACCAGTGTTTGTGCAGGATGCTGGCGTGCGCTACGTGCAGCGGCACGGATCAGAAACACATCTACAACAAGCTTCCCTGGGGGCAGAACTACCCCGGCATTCTGGGCCACGAGAGCATCGGTGAGGTGGTCAGCGTTGGCAGCAAGGTGAAGAACTACAGGGAAGGCGACCTCGTGCTGCGTCCCACGTGCGTCTATCCCGGCGAGCGGCTTGGCGGATACACTTCGCTGTGGGGCGGGTTCGCAGAGTACGGGCTGTGCACCGATGCGGCAGCGATGCGGAAGGACGACCCGGATGGGCAGCCGAACAATTACACCCGCTTTCAGCAAGTCGTTCCATCTGACCTCCCAATCTCCGCCGGAGATGCGACCATGCTGATTACCGTCAAGGAATGTGCCAGTTATGTATCAAGCGCAGGGATTAGCCTGTACTCCTCACTGGCGCTGCTGGGTTCCGGGTCGGTGTCTTACAGCATGTGCCGCTTCGCCAAGGTGTTTGGGGCGTACCCCGTCATCATGGTTGGGCGACGCGATGAACCACTGAACTATGCAAAGGAGCGCATCGGAGCGGACTTTGTCGTCAACGTGCAGCGTGAGAACCTGACAGAACGCATCCAAGAGTTGACCCGAGGACGGGGAGTGGACAGACTCATTGACACCACCGGCGACGCGGTGTTCATGAAGGAGTGTCTCCCGGCGCTGTCTGAAAAGGGCAAAGCCGCAGCGTACGCCACCTATTCAAGTTCGGACGCGATCAAGAACGCAATCCCGGACGACAAGCTGACAACCGGAGCCACTGGCGAGGATGCCGCACACCAATATCTTTTGGATGCGGTCCGACTGGGGCTTGTCAACCTGTCCAACTTCTATTCACACAACATGCCGTTGGACAAAATCGCCGAAGGTTTTGCCCTGCTGAAGTCAAAGGACGCGTTCAAGATCGTGTTCGAGATCGGAGAATGATGCCGGACTCGAAGAGCCCGACATCACTCTCGAAGAGTTCTCAAAGATGGTGTGGGCCCGGGGTCCGAGCCTACCATTCTTAGAACCGGTCTCTTCCGCCGCGACCGCCGCCGCCACCGCCGAATCCACCGCGACCGCCACCGCCGCCGCCGAATCCGCCGCGACCACCGCCGCCGAATCCACCGCGGCCACGTCCGCCACCGCCGTTGCGGTCTTCCCTGGGCTTTGCGATGTTAACGACCATGCGACGACCATCCATCTCGTAGTCATTGTACATCTCGATGGCTTTATCGGCGCCCTCTTTCGTCGCCATCTCGATGAAGCCAAAGCCTCTTGGTCGTCCGGTGTCACGGTCGGTGATAAGGGCGACCTCATTAACCTCGCCGGCGTTACTGAAGAGCTCCTTCAGCTCCTCATCGGACACGTTGAACGACAGGTTCCCAACATACAACTTCGATTCCATTTACCTCTTCCTTTCTTCTTGCTATTATCGATCTACGAGGCCCGATTTGCACCGGCTCCCTGCCAGATGGACCTCACGTCCGGCGGAACCGTCGTTCTCAGGCGATGTGGGTACATCGCCTCCGAGAGCCTGTTCGGGAACGCCGGCGAATCGAGCCAAAGGCAAGTGCCGGTTTCCGGTGGGAGCGTTCGACGGGCTCGTACCCGATTCCCTCGAGATGGCGGCGCTCAATGCGATGCTGCAGCACCGTCTCAATCTTGTAGACCATCTCTTCATCCAGGTACGACATCAACGTATACGCGTTTCCGACAGCATGGGCGCGGCCGGTTCGTCCGATGCGGTGCACATAATCTTCAGGCTGCATGGGGACATCGTAGTTGACCACGTGAGAGATACCTTCCACGTCAATCCCACGGGCAGCAATATCGGTGGCAACCAATACTCGCGAGCGTCCTGCCCGGAATCCCTCCAACGCTGCAATCCGTTGTCCCTGGGAGCGGTCGCCGTGGATAACTGCGGCGCGAATGTTGCATCGCTGCAGTTGGGCCGCAAGTCGGTCCGCGCGGCGCTTGGTACGCGCGAAGACGAGAACGCTGGACATCTCCTCTTCTTTCAGCAACTCACGAAGGGCTTCCACCTTCTGCAGTTCTGGTACGGGAAATACGGTCTGCGCAATTTCCTGAGGGGCGATGGATGTCTCCACCTGAATACGAGCGGGATCTTGCGTGACCTCTGTTGCCAGGCGCATGATCGCTGGCGGCAAGGTAGCGGAGAAAAGCATTGTCTGCCTTTTTCGCGGCAACTGGCGAACAATCCGTCGCAGGTCCGGAAGAAACCCGATATCCAGCATGCGGTCTGCCTCATCCAAAACCAGTACTTGCAAGGAGCTAAAACGGACATTGCCGCGCGCCATGTGATCAAGCAGACGTCCCGGTGTGGCAACCAGCGCATCAACGCCTCTCCGAAGCATATTCTCCTGAGGTCCCAGACCGACGCCACCAAAGACGGCGCCGACTCGTAGCGGTGTGTGCTGGCTCAACTGCGCGCCTTGGTCGGCCACCTGTAGAGCAAGCTCCCGAGTGGGGACCAGAACCAAGGTTCGGACAATGTGTTTGCCAAGCTTCTGCCCGAGCGTATCCTGCAGTGCGGGCAGCATGAACGCGGCGGTTTTGCCCGTGCCGGTTTCTGCTGAACCCAGCAAATCTCTTCCCTCCATGGCGATGGGTATGGTGGCCGTCTGGATAGGGGTGGGCTGTACGAAGCCCATGGACTCAACGCCCTGCTGTAGGCGGGAGTCAAGCTGGAACTGACTGAAACTCATGAATCTCCTGTGAGCGGTTTAGTATGCCGAGGTGAACAACCGCTGGGGACACTACGGGTCAGGAGAGCAAAAAGAGAGGAGATCAACGCCTTAACAATATGGGGCAGCATTCTCAAATCGAATTCACTTATCTCTAACGACAGGAACTATAGCACAGTCGGGCGTCCGTTGGCAAATGATTTTAGAAAGTTTTTTTGTGCGGCGCGGGGTTATGAGTCCGCCGGGAGGTTTTGACGCGCCCCCGCGGAAAGAAATATAATGCCATGCAAGTCCACTCAAATTCAGGAGTCTTATTGACTGAAAAACGAAGTTCGCTACCCATCGGCGGGGAAGCCATCAACGCAATGACTCACGGTGTCGGCGTAATCCTCAGCATCGTGGGGCTGGTGTTCCTGGCGATCATCAGTTGCCGCCGCGGCTCCGCCTGGCACATTGTGGCCTGCAGCGTGTACGGCGCAACATCGGTCGCCCTGTTCGCTGCATCCACTCTCTATCACAGCACGCAGAATCCACGCCGGAAAGACATCTTCAAGGTGGCGGACCATTGCTGCATCTACCTGCTGATCGCTGGCAGCTTCACGCCCTTCGCCCTGGTCAACTTGCGGGGAGCATGGGGATGGTCTCTGTTTGGGGTACTTTGGGGGTTGGCTCTATTGGGGATTCTATTCAAGATCTTCTTCATCGGGAGATTCGAGGTTGCTTCCACCGTATTCTACCTTCTCATGGGCTGGCTGGCGATCATCGGAATTAAACCCATCATTGCTGCGGTGCCGCCGACGGGTGTCGTTTTGCTGATCGCGGGCGGACTCTTCTACAGCGTGGGAGTTATCTTCTACGCCTGGAGAAAGCTGCCATACCACCATGCCCTTTGGCACCTGTTTGTTCTGGGCGGGAGCATCTGTCACTACTTCGCCGTCGTGGCCGGGCTCTTTTTTTGACGCGCATGAGGTCGCACGTCGGGACTTGCCGCTATCGGGAAGGGGCCTGTGCGTAACGCCGACGGCGACCGGGGGATGGAATATTGACGAAGATTAGCACTGCCACGACGGTGCGCAGGATGCCCTCAACCAAGCTATCTGGGATTGTCGTTGGTCTGATCGCCATGAACACAACAGGAAATCCATTGGCTAAACAGGTGAGAGTCGACGTCAACGCCATGCCGCGCGTTGTGTTTACCGGCGATTCGCAGACGTGCGGGCGCGTCGGAGCGATGGACTATCCGCAGATGCTCTCATGGGAAATGCCGGCCCGCGTGATCAACACCGCGGTGGGTGGCACCAATACCACACAGCTTCTTCATGAGATGACCGGAGGGATAGCCAGCGTCATTCGCGGAGAGAGAGCGATCCGCGGCACGAACGTTCCGTGGCACGCCGGTCCGTATCCGGGACAGTACGTGAGAGTCGGCAAGCACGAGTACATCATCGACCGAATCGAGGCAGTGGACTACGCCCAGCGTGCATCGAATCTCTGGATTACCGAACCGGCAAAGGAGGACTTTGAGGGCACTGACTACGCCATCGAGGCGGGCTGGCGCGTCAGGATTGCGGAACAGCGACCCGACTATGCCTGCTTCATGTATTCGGTGAACGATTCGGGTAAGACCTCAGAGCAGTTCGTCGCAGATTTGGAGGAGATTCTGCGGCGCACGCGCGATATCGGGGCGCAGCCCCTATTCCTGAGCGGCGTGCCTTACATGGACTCCAACAAGGGAGGTTCCCATCCCGGAGGCAACCAGCGCGTCGCCGTGCGCGCCTTTGACCTCGCGAAATTCTGTGCGCGATACTGGCTCCCCTTCGGAGACGTGTTCTCTGTGTTGATGGCTCTGGACGAGACCAGCACCAGCGTGTGGCGGGACACCGTGCATCCGACCACTGACGGTTCCATCACCGCAATCAAGGCACTGAGACACCTGTTTCGCGACCTCGGAGTACTGGACAACCCGTACTACGTGCGCGGGTATCGCGCGTCGCAGAGATTGCGAACGCCAGGCACAGTCATGTCACCTCTCAGCACCAGCCAACCCGACTACAATGCAAAGAACGAACCCCGGGAGAATGAGTTCGATCTCGCAGCGATCCGCGTTCGGGATGAATATGCCTTGATCGACGCGGCAGACGGCAATATGCTTCACGCCGATACGCCTTTGGTACTGCAGTTTGGTGTGGGGAGCCCTGCACAACTCTCCGCCGCGCAGATGGAATTGGTGGTTGGGAATCCGACGCGCGTCTCCATCTTCGACTGGGGAAAGAAGAAATGGAGGAAAGTGGCTGATGGGAGCGGCAGGCTGTCTCTTTCGCTTTCCTCCGACAGCCTTCGTCAAGCAGACCACGCAGGGGCCTTGTGGGTTGCCCTGACCGGCGGCCGTGAGGGGGTGGCTCTGGACTACGCCGCGGTCGTTCTGGAAGGAAACCTAAAGGCTTTTCGCTCCCGCGCTGCTGAGCAACCCGTTGCTTGGCCCGATCCCCGCGACTTGCGGTGGCCGGTGGATGGGGAAAACCTCATTGCCAACGGAGACTTCTCTCTCGCTGAAGGTGGATGCCCCGCTCACTGGCAGCGACGTAACAGGAACGCTGTCTATCTTCCCGCGGGAGTAGTCGTCGCAGGAACCGGTGACTTTGTTGAGGAGAAGCGCGTCCACCAATTCAGGACCTCAGGCAAACGGCCGATGTCGGGCGTTCGCCCTCTGGACATGCTCCGAATCGCTGACGGTCCCGAAGACGCGAGAGGCAGTTTTCTTATCGCGGAAGTGATTGACCAGCAAGCTGTGAGAGTGCGCCGGTTCCCACAGCAACCACACGCAGCTCTCGGCTTTGAGATTGTGCGTTCATCTGGCTGCGGCGTTGTTCCTAGTGGATGTTTGGTGGAGTGCCGGAAAGGCAGTGGCTGGCAAACGACCGTCTCTGATGTGCAGCCCGGCAGATACGTTCTCGGCTTCTTCTATCGCGCGTTCGATCCCATGAAGATGGATGCCGAACACGCGCCGGGTCGGATCGTCACTGTCAACGTGCGCATGAAAGGCAACCAACAACTGCTCAATGCGAAGAGTCTCGTCACCAGCTTCCAGTGGCAGCGGGCGTGGGTGCACTTCGACGTTCCCGAAGTTGGCACTCCTCGCTTACGTTTAACCGGCAACAGCGCCACCCCTGTCCAGTTCACCGGAGTCAGTTTGCAGAGGGCTTCCTCTGTCGCGGACACCGCGGGTCTGTGAAGGCCAGCCGAAATTGACAACGCCGCATTATTTGCATAGAATGTCCAGCAATCGTGGACATAGTATGCAAGTTTACGGAGAACCCTATGAATGAGATGGCTGCCCTTCGACAGATGACAAAGAGTGCGGTTGTCGACTACCAGCAACTGAGCGGGCTTCTTTCGCGCTACGGCAAGTCGCGCGACAAGGTGCAAAGGCCCTTGGCGAGTGAAAACATCGTTCGCGTCAAGAAGGGGTTGTACGTATTCGGCGATCTGCACCGGCGCGCTCCGGTGGGCCGGGAGCTTTTGGCGAATCTCATTTACGGCCCATCCTATGTGAGTCTGGACTACGCACTGAGCTACCACGGGCTGACCCCCGAACGAGTTGAGGCAGTGACCTCCATCACAACGGGGAGGTCCCGTAAATTCCAGACTCCTTTCGGTGTTTTCTTCTACCGCGGTGCCAGCGAAAAGCGATACGCGACCGGCGCGGTCATCGAGCACGTTCACGGAGTGTCTTTTCTCATTGCCTCTCCTGAGAAGTCCCTGGTGGACAAGGTTTGGGCGGACAAGCGGTTCTCTGGAACTCGTCTATCTGATTTTGGCCCATGCCTGACCGAGGATCTGCGAAGAGAACGATACGACCTGTTGTCCCCGGACGCAACGAGGCTGGCGGGGAGCGGGAAGGCATACGATTCGCCGAAGATCCGTTTACTGCTTCGTTACCTCAGCTCGTTGCGGGAGAACAGCGATGCATGGTGCAATTCGAGACATGCTCAACCGATACGACTGCCGGACTGCAGATGACTACGTCAATGCCCTTCGCGAGATTTTCCAGGAGCTCGCCTGCCGGGGCTGTGGCGCGGCAAGTTCTTAGAACGCGCCGCGTTCTGTAAAGGAATTGTCCATGCCGACTTGTCAGTACCACGCGAGATGAAAATTCGGCGTGCGACGATGCGAGTCATTCCGCATCTGCACTCCCCCGATGGTGTCGGGGCAGGTTCCATCCGCGTTTTCATGGGAATCTCCCATGCCCGCTCGGTCACCACGGAAGATGCAAACGGGAGAGAGTTCTTTTCAACCGCGAAGCCGCCAAGGCCGCAAAGAGCCTTTGCGTTCTTTGCGTCTTCGCGGTTTATTTTCGAAGGGAGACATCACCGTTGAGGACGATCAACCCAATCGCCTGCATACCCCCCATCCTTGCCATTGCTTGCTGGAGCTCCGAGTGGTGCTACGCTCATCACCCTCCCAACACCAAGTACCCCATTTACCGCTTTGCAGACGACCGATTGCCGGAGGTCGATGGATATCCGCGGGATTGGGAGAGTGTGCCGCAGCGATGCCATATCGGCACCGAGGCGCTGGAGGACACGGTGATGGGGCATGGGACAAACCATGACTTGGGAAGCCTCGACGTGGACGTGGTGGTGGGGTGGAACGACAAGACGAATCGACTGTACTTCCTGTATCGAGTGGACGACGACGCTCACGTATTCACTGAAAAGTGGGGGGACATTTTTGAGATCGTGGTGGACGCGGACCATTCCGGCGGGCCGTACCACAGTTTCGCCGACGTGGATGAGAAGACGGAAGAGCGGCTGAAAAGCGCCCAGTGCCAGAACTACCATATCTTCACCCCGCCGGGGAAAGGACGTCCATGGGCGTGGGTGTGGGGATCGCAACAGTGGTTGGTGAAGAAGCCTTGGGCGCGGCACGCGTACCGTTGCGATTTCCAGCAGGGCGAACCCGGACGGCTGTGGCTGGAGTTCTACATCACTCCGTTCGACTACGCCAGTTACCGTGGAGCGAAGTATAGCGCAGAGCACGATCTTGAGCCGACTCAGATCATCGGGCTTTCCTGGTCGGTACTGGATTACGACAACAGCGACACGAAATACGAAGGTTTCTGGAATCTCTCCCATCACACTCGCATGGATCGAACCGCCGATCTATTGCCCAACTTCCGGCTGATGCCTTGAGTCTACGCCCTTCCTCCCACGCGAAACGGCATAGAAGCGAGGCAAGGGCCTACATGCTGAACAGGGGTCCACAGGGACAGCAGAGAGGTTGTCGTTACTCCTTCTGCTCCCGTGATTGTTCAATGTCCATCGCTCGTTCCTGGGCGGGCGAGAACGCTTCACGCTCTCACATTGACTGTGCTCGACCGCCGTTCTATTCTGCCTCCTATCGTCTACCAGCAGACGCTGAATACAGGAGCCTGCCATGACCCCTCGCGAGCGTCGACCTTCGCCGCCTGGCGTAAGCAGGGACTGTCCCGAGGAGCAGCAGGCAAACTGGTCGTCATTCGTCGGCGAGGACGGCGGGACGGGCATCGGGAAGATCGAATGCGGATGGATCCCTCCACTCGAGGGAGTAACGATGGAGGAACTTCTTCTACTTTGTGGAGTTGGCGAAGGCTGGCGCCCGCGGTGAGTACCTGAATACTCACAAGTCCCCCCTGTGAACTGGAAGAACAACTGGGGCCCATCGAGGAGACGCTCAGTCCGCATGTCACCAAAGGAGAGATTTCATAATATGAACACCGCACAGTTCTCCATGTTCCGACGCATCGCGGCCTTCACCGTTTTCGGACTCGGTCTCCTCGCTCGCGTGTCGGCGGAGTCCGTCGTCATCAATCTGCCCTTCACCTCCGGGCAAGGATGCGTGGTCTCCCCAAAGGGAGCAATGGTGGGTCTGGAGTTCCTGAAGACCTCGGCGCCGGACCTCATCTATCTGGAAGCCGAACAGGCAGCCGGTCTTGCCATGCAGGAGGGGAGAGGTGTGTTGCGGGATGCCGCGTACAGCGGAGGCGCGTGCGTTTCCCATGTCACTCACGCCGAGTTCCCCCTCAACATGGCCGCACCCGGCGAGTACCAGGGATGGGCGCTGACGTACCTCCCATCCGCCGGAAGCTGGAATCACCAGGAGTCGATGGACAAAGGGAATCCGCAGCGGATTACGGACAGCGCGCAGGGCATCTTCGGTCAGTGGTTCTGGAGCAGACTGGGCAAGTACAATTTGGCGAAGGGCAACCACACCTTTATCCTGCACAACTGGCTGGGCGGGGCCCGACTGGACGCACTGGTTTTCAGCCGCAACACCGACCTGTCTCTGGAGGACATCTGGGGATCGCCGTTTTTAGAAGAGAAAGGAACCGGAGTTGTTGTGACTCAACAGGTTCTGCCATCGGGAGTTCTGAAGTGGGAGCGAATCGTCGCGGACACGGAGATGAACGACGGTTCAGTGGGGGTCGAGGTCAGTACCGATGGAGGCACATCATGGGAGCCGGTTTCCAGCGACGGCGACCTGTCGCCCATCCGGGTGACTGGCGACGGGAGGGATGTTCTCCTGACACGGTTCCGTCTGAAGGTGTCGCCGGAGGGCAAGTCGCCTCTTCTTCGTTCCGCGAAGGTACAGCTCTTGCTCGCGCCCGACGCGGAGGTCACCGCTGAAAATGCCCGCTTCCGGGTTTCGTTCAGCCGGAAGACGGGAACGCTCTGCGGTGTCTTCAACAAGGCGACCGCGACCGTTGTCGCACCGCTGCACGTTCAGCGTCCGTTGATTGGCCTGGCAGTTCGCGAGCCGGGAGCCACCCATCAGACGGTGATTTCTCCAAACGATGTTGAGCTTGAGAAGATCGACAGGAACGGGAAGAGCCTCATCCTCAGCTACCGTGCGCTGGATGGTGGAATCAGGATCGCGTTGCGCATCGACGTGGACTCGACACCCCTCAGCAAGTGGCAACTCTCGGTACGCAATCTCAGCAAGATGGAAGTCATTCGGATCGATTTTCCACTCATCGCCAACGCTGCCATCGGAGACCCCAATGATGACGAGTGTGTTCTCCCCCGTACCGGCGGATGGCGCATCGGGAACCCCGCCGCAAGCAAGGCGTGGAAAACGACTTACCTCGGCGGCGGATCCATGAGTTGGATGGATTTGTGTGACGCGAAGTCGGGTCTATACCTCGCCATGCTGGACAAGCAGCTCACGTCCACGGAGATGGAGTGCGCTCCTAACGAGGGTCAACGCGGCGCGGATCTCACAATGAGAACACACACCCTCGTGCGCGCCGGCGAGTCGAAGACGCGCGACTACGCGGTGGGCGTCCACGTCGGCGACTGGCACTGGGCGGCTGACCGCTACCGGGAATGGGCGTATTCATGGATGAAGCGCCCGCACAACCCGGAGTGGCTCAAGTGGTGTGACGGGTGGGCGCAGGCAATGGGCAACGTCAAGTTCAGCGGCATGGCCGGTCTGCTGCAGCGAATGAAAGCGGACGGACTTAACTACCTCCAATACTGGGGACACATGGCCGACGGGCTCGATCAATGCTGCGGCAATTTCTACTGGCCGGCCCCGTCGCTGGGTGGCGCCGAGGGATTCAGGAAGGGCGTTGAGGAAGTTCACAAGGTTGGCGGGCACGTTACCGCCTACATGAATTGCCAGACGTGGACACGGGATAGCGCAATCAATGAATCGCTGCGGAATACCGCAAAATCGGACCTGCCCCAGGAGGCGCTGAATCTTGTCCGCCCGCTGGACTGGTTCGAGCAGTGGCGGCTCTTTCCGTTGGACGGGAAGCCGATGGGTTACTATGCAGACACCTTGGGATGGTATATCATGTGTCCCGCGTCGCGGGGCTTTCAGGAGCACCTGCGCTTCTGGATCGTCGACATGTACTGCAAGCGATTTGGCGTGGATGGGATTTACATCGATCAGACCGGAGCGACCCTCGCAAAGCCCTGCTACAATCTGAACCATGGGCATACCGATATCGGGGCCTGGGGCATGGGGAATGTCGAGCTTCTGAAAATCTGCATCGAGGAGGCGAGAAAGATCAATCCCGATTTTATCCTCTCCATCGAGGGCGCGGGAGACGCTCTGGGGCAGTATGCAAATCTGCACCTTATATCCGGTCTCTGTACCGATCCCGAAGTCTACCACTACACCTTTCCCGATCATATCCTGATCAGTGGTTTCTGCAACAACTCGCCCCTTTCCCGCGAACAGCGCGTCAGCCGCGCGTTTCTTAACGGCGACCGGTTCGACGCCTGGGTGAACGACCGGTTGATGCAGTCCGCAATTCGACTGCGCCAGCGAATCAAGCGATGGCTGTACCCGGGTCGGTTCATGGACACGGTTGGGCTCTCTGTCTCCGATCGTCGCGTGCTTGCCCGATGGGCTTGGTGTAACGAGCCGCGAGAGAAGGCAATCGTTTTTACGTTCGACAACGAACACGAAGTGTCTGGCGCGACGTGCAGTTTCTCCCTCCCCAAGGGTTGGACAACACCGAGGTCCTTCTTTCTCTTCGACCGGGAGGGCGTGGTCACGCCAGTGGAATTCCACAACCGAAACGGTCAGATGTTCTTTGATGTTCCTGCCAGCACACTTTCCGCCGGTCTGCTCCTATACGCAACCGGTGTGGCGACGCTGCTGGATGTCTGGGATGAGACCCAAGTGGGTGGCGTTGGCGGAGATCGAATCAAACTCAACGTGCTCAACCTGGGAGATCAGGCACTGCCGGTAAAGGTTGCTCTTTCGGCAGAACCGCCCCTCGCTCTTGCTGGGAACGCGGTGGCGCTCACGGTGCCTGCCCGCGGCACACGGCAGACCGAGGTTCATGTCAGCGGAACGGATCAACTCAAGGGGTTTGGCAACGTGAGTTTCGGTCTAACCTGGCCCGGAGGGAAGAAGAGCGGTCAGGCTCTCATCCATCCGATTCTTCTCAATGGCGGGCTTGATATTGATGAAGACTCGGACGGCTGCCCAGACTTCTGGTATCCCGGAGGAACCACCAGCAATTTCCCGTACGGAATCGAGAACGGCGCGTTCTGGGTTCAGGGACAGGAAAAGGAATTCCAGTACCTCATCCAGCATCTGCCGCTGAAACCCAACACCAAGTACCACTTCTCGGGGAGAATCAAACGCTCCGCCCCTTCGAGCAAAATCTACATGGCGTTGGTGGAGTTTGTTGGAGAGAAGGGATATCGAATTTACGGCATTGGCGACGATGAGAAGCTGCCCGCTAACGAGTGGCAGCGGTTTGAGAAGACCGTTACCCTGGGCGATGCCAAGTCCTGGCGAAGCAGCGCCGCAATCTATCTCTACAACACCCACACCAACCTGCGGGCATGGTTTGATGATATTGAGTTGAGGGAAGTGGAGTGAGCTTAACGAGCGAAGGTGGCGTTCTTATTTACGTTCCACCTGGAACTCGTGTAGAATAAAAAAACTGAACCGAGAGGTAACTCAAGTGCGCTTGACCCAAAAAGAGAAGGAACAACTTACCAGGGAATTGGCGGATTTTCTCGGTACTGAATCTGAGGTCCGTAAGGTTGTCGTCTTCGGCTCCTTTTTTGAGTCGGTCGATCCGCACGATCTCGATGTCGCTGTGTTTCAGGACGGTCAGGAGGGATATCTCTCGCTCGCGATGAAATACCGGAAGAAGACTCGCGAGATTGCTCAACGAATCCCTCTGGATATCATTCCTCTAAAGGCAGGATGTACAACCCCCGCGTTTCTATCGGAAGTAAACAAGGGAGTCACGGTCTATGAAAAGAGGAACTGGACCTCGCTGCGCTGTGTGAAGTCGTCTGACGCGAATCGATCCGACTATTGTAGTGAACGGTCGCCGTACCGTTCACGGTAACGTTTTCCCGTACCCCACAAGAGATAGGAAGCGTCAAACTGATGGGTGGAACCTGTACAGGAAGCGATAGCAAAACACGACGGTGAACGGCACGGCGACCGTTCACTACTACGACGGGTGTCAATCGGGAGGTACACCATGAAGCGTTTCACCATGACTGTTCTGTTCTGTCTCACGGTTGGGGCCTTCGCTTGCTCCGAACCTATCCGCTCGGACGCCAAATGGTCCATTCACACGCAAACCACAGCGGAAGACTGGGCTGCGGTGACGGCGGGAGAGAACGTGGCCCTGGGAAGCGCGGCGACCTTGCGGCCTGCGCCGGATTATGCGCCCACCCATGATGACGGGGACGCGGTGCAACTGGTAGACGGAAAGCTGTCCACGCGACCAGACTCGAACCTCTTCCAGGACAAAGCGTCGGTGGGGTGGGCGTACCAGTCCTGTGCGCGTATCGTGATAGATCTGGGAAAGTCGCAGTCGATCGGGCGCGTCGTGGCGAGATTCCAGACTTCCATCAACAACAATGATGTGACTCCGAAAAACCTCAATCTTGCGCTGAGCAATGACGGAGATTACTTCTCTCCGGTGCGGAGCCTTGCGGAGAAAGTTCACGATCAGGACAACCCCGCTCTGACCTTTGCACCCCTGCCGCCAAGTCGGGCTGGAGTGCATGCCTTTGTGCTGGAAGCCGGATACCAGGCGCGGTATGTGCGTCTGGACGTGGTCACAAAGCAACACTTTATCTGTGACGAAATCGCCGTGATCGCCGCGGCGGGGCAAGTCCAGGCATTACCTCCAGCTCCGGAGGGCACGCGGGAGTACTTCGACAACCTCTTCGACCGGCGAGACCAGTACCAGAAGCTCATCGCGCCAGGCAACCTGATCGCGGGGAAAGAACTGCAATACGCACCCCAACCCAACTACGGTCTGACGACGGATGGAAAGGACACGAGGGACCTCACCGACGGCCGGTTCGGCGAGCGGACCGATGAGCGCATCTGGTTTGAGAAGGGCGCGGTGTGCTGGCAGCACTCCCCGCTGGTGACCCTCTTCGCCGATCTCGAATCGGTGCAACCCGTCAAGGAAGTCGTCGTTCGACTGCTTGGCGGCGGCGAGCAGGGAAGCCTGCGTTTCCCCGATGAAATCCGAGTCTTGCTCAGCAACGATGGCAAAGACTATTATCTCGTGAGCGACCGTCATCGCCGCGGTCTTGACGACCTGTCGCCCAAAGCCTGGGATCTTCCGGAAGAGAATCTTGCGTGGGTCCACAATTTTCGTCTGCCTGTCGGCCACAAGGCGCGGTACGTCGCCCTCCAGATTGAGTACCAGAAACAGTTCATCTGCTCGGATGAGCTGGCTGTCGTGAAGGGGACGGACAACCTTCCCGTCTTCACGCCCTCCGAGGAGAAAAGAGTGGTCATCGTTACGAGGGGCGTCGCCTTTTCCTCACTCCACCCACAGCATCCGATCTGTGCCAACATGCCGCTGCGGACAAAACTATCGTTGCTCGACGCGCGGCCCGGGAAGGAGAATGGGACTGCCTGCAAGGTGCTCGTGGACTTTCCCGACACCGTGAGATTCGTCACCGAGGGATTCACTCCCGAAACAGTGGTTCACGAGGGACGCAGCTTCAACCGATACAGCATTCCCTGCAACCGCGGCAAGGTGGAGGAGTTCATGCTCCAAAGCCTCCTGCCACCGGGAAAGACTGACACGATGTACCTCTACGGGGATTCCGGTAACGGGCCGGAAAATGAGAGAAAAGTCACCTATCAGTCCATTGAGATTCCGCAAGCGCGGCAACCGAAGCGCCTGCACATTAGTCTGGCATGGAGTAACATTGAGTTCCTCTATGACCAGTGGCCCAACTATCTTGAGGCAATGGAGCATCTCGGCTTTAACTGTGTCGCTTGCTTCCCTCGTTACTGGAAAGAAGCGGACGTCGCAAAGAACCAGTCCATCCTGCAGGCGGCCCGCGAAGCGGGATTCCAGATCATCGTCAACGAGTCTCCCGCCGGTGCGCTCAGTAGTGATCGCCAACAGGAGGAGACAAAGTCGGTTATCAACGGAAAGCCGGGCGAGCACGTCTGTCCCTCGTACCGCGGACAATGCTACCAGAGAGAACACGAAAGCTTCGGACAACATGCGGCGTGGTGTCGACCGGATTACCTCTTCTATGATATCGAAGCCTTCTGGAGCGGTTCCCAGGAAGCGCCGCGGTGCGACCGGTGCAAGGAACGCTACGCCGCCGGGAACTTCAAGGACTGGGACGACTTCCGCGCAGCGATGGGTATCGCAATGCACAAGGACATGAAGGGCGCCATTGAAAAAGCCCTCGCCGACGCGGGGATCAAACAGAAGGTCATCTATGGCAGCTATCGCACCCAACCCATCACTCCGCTGAATGACGGACTCTTCCAGTGGCGAACGCTTTACCCCGACCTGCTGCAAATCGCGATGCCGAGTCTGTACGTCGCCGGAAACCAGATAGCCGTCGCCAACAACATCTCCCAGAACCGCGCCCTCATGCAAACCAACGACATCGTCCCCTGGCTCAGTCCGGGAACCTACGGAGAATACGAACCGGTCCGCACCCGGGACATGATCCTCGAATCCTTTGCCAACGGCGCGCGCGGAATAACCTATTACTACTATCGCAACTTCGACCCGCTGCATTTCAAATATCATGCGGAGGCGGTGGACATCGTCACCCCTATCGAAGACCTCTTCGTGGACGGCAAACCTGCCGAAGGGCTGAAGTGCGACAACGACAAGGTGAAGTTGTGCGGCATGACTCTGGCTGGTGAGTTCGCGGTGTTGGTGTCCAACTACTCTAACCTTCCTCCGGAAACGAAGGTGAAAGTGACCGTGCCGGTGACCACCGCGTCACCAGTGTGGGATTTGCACAGCAGGAAGCAGATTGCCACGGTGAAACCGGGGCAGAGCTTTGAGGTAACCCTCGGAAACATCGCCGCGCACCTGTTTTACGTGGGAAACAAGTTTGCAGGGAGAATACCGTAGAGGGCGGAAGATTGGGGTGTTGGGATGATGTGGTCTTGGATTGGTGGAGGTGAAGGATGCAGAAGGTGATCCTGATTGGGGATTCGATCCGCATGGGTTACCAGGACGCGGTCCATCGGGAGCTTGAGGGTGAGGTGGAGTTCTGGCAGCCGGAGGAAAATGGAGGGACCACGGAGAATGTCCTCGTCAATCTGGACGAGTGGCTTATCGTCCGGCAACCGGAGGTGTTGCATATCAACTGCGGTCTGCACGACCTGGCGGTCGACTCCGGCAAATCGGAGCAACGCGTCCCCCTGCCGAAGTACAGGGAGAACGTCGCGCGGATTCTCAAGAACCTCCAGGAAACAACTTCAGCGAAAGTGATATGGGCGTTGACCACTCCGGTCAACGAGCGGTGGCATCACGAACGGAAGGGCTTCGACCGCTGGGAGGCGGACGTCCTCGCCTACAATGACGCGGCGCGTGAGGTCGCCGCTCGGCTGGGGGTCCCGGTGAACGATCTCTACAAAGTGGTCATGGACGCTGGTCGCGATGAAATCCTGACGGAAGACGGGGTCCACTTCAAGCCGGAGGGATCGGAGATACTTGGTAAAGCGGTCGCGACGGCGATTCGCGAGGAGGTTGTGTAAGCAGTGGCGTTGACGTCTCAATTGTCGAAGTATGTGAGTAGCAGGATCCGTGATCGGGGAATGGACTACTACCGGAGCGGCGCCGTTGAGATCGTAAACGGGGACTCTGAGGAGTTGCTCGCCGTGGTCCTCGGTTCAGAAGCTTACGAAATAGACCTGTTTCGTGAAGACAAGACCCTTTACGGTGCCTGCACTTGTCCGTATTGCAAAGGCGAACTTGACATCTGCAAGCACCTCTGGGCGACGCTCCTCGCTGCGGAGAAGAAGGGGTACCTCAGAGGGGAGGACAACACCGACCCGCTGCGCCTGGAGTTAGACTTTGAGGAGGAAGAGGAGGACGAAGAGGAGGACATGGAGTATCAGATCGTGTTTCCACCGTCCAGATCGCGCAAAGGGCAAAAACCATCGTTGTGCCTCGTCCCCCCTCCGCCTGACTGGAAGGATCACCTGTCTTCTCTGCGGAGGGAACTCCAAGCGCGTCAAGCGCAGGCCCCAAAATCCTGGCCGGAGAACCGGCAAATTGTCTATCTGATTGATGTGGAGGGCACGCTCCACGGGAAAGGTCTGATCATCCAAGTGTCGCACCGAGAGATGAAGAAGAACGGGGAATGGTCTCCACTGAAGTCGTCCACCGATGCGTATGCCAACCCTGAAAATCTGCGAGACGCGGCGGATCAGCGCATTCTCGGCTTGCTGCACGGGAGCGATGACGCGGCAGAATATGGGTACTCCTCCATCCACTACTACAACTACTACTCGAAAGCCATTTTTCGCCGACTTGTGACCAGTAACCTGCAGGAGCATTTGGTTCCGCTTCTCTGCCAGACGGGGCGGTGCTTTCTGCAGACCGATTCCGACATTCACTTGGGGGAGCCGCTTCAATGGGAAGAAGGCGACCCCTGGGAACTGTCGCTTGCCGCAGAGAGAGAAGAGGCTTCCCAGACCTACATCATCTCCGCTACCTTGCAGCGGGGCGAGGAATGTGTGCCGCTTGAGAAGCCTACGCTTCTGGTGGGCGGGGGTCTTGTTTTCTTCGGGAACAAAGTCTCCCGGTTCCATGATGAGGGCGCCTTTGGCTGGGTGGCTTTCCTGCGCAAGCAGAGGAGTCTCCGTGTGCCTTTCGCTCAGGGAGAAGCCCTCGTTCAGGAACTGCTTGAGATGCCAGGCCTGCCCTCTCTCTCACTGCCGGAGGAATTGCAGTATGAAGAAGTCTGTGTGACGCCCCAGCGACAGGTCGCCATTTCATCGCCGCAACGAAGGAATCGGTGGGGTCCGGACCGACTGAATTGGGAGTTATCGTTTGACTATGAGGGGCAGAAGGTTGCGTATGAGGACCCTCGACGAGGGTTTCTTCTGTCGGAGCCGCGGCGCTTCCTCCTGCGAGATTTCACTGCCGAGGAAGAGGCGTTTGAAAGGCTGCGCAATCTGGGGTTCCGGGAGTTCACTTCCTATGGCGACGTGCGCCGAGAACTGGCGCCGCGCAACCTGCCACGAGCGGTGCGGGAGTTGATCCCGCTGGGATGGCACGTCGAAGCCGAAGGGAAGGTGTACCGTCGCCCGGGCGCGCTCAGCCTCGGGGTGACTTCCGGCATTGATTGGTTCGAATTGCACGGAGAGGTTCAGTTCGATGACCGGGTCGCCAAACTTCCCGACTTGCTGGCAGCCCTGAAGCGTGGGGATAGCCTGGTATCGTTGGACGATGGAACCTTTGGCATGCTTCCGGAGGAATGGCTGAAGAAGTACGGGCTTCTGGCCGGGCTGGGCACGCCCCAGGAAGGTCACCTGCGCTTTTCACGCACACAGGTGGGATTGCTGGACGCCTTGCTGGTGTCGCAACCTGAAGCAACATGTGACGAAGCCTTCCAGCGGCTTCGGAACGAGTTGAGACATTTCGACGGAATCCAGCCGTGCGATGCGGGCGAGGGGTTCGTTGGCGCGTTGCGCGGGTATCAGAAAGACGGCCTCGGGTGGCTGCATTTCCTCCGAAAGTTCGGCTTCGGAGGCTGCCTTGCGGATGACATGGGGTTGGGGAAGACGGTTCAGGTGCTTGCATTACTTGAGGCCCGAAGGGAGTTGCGCGAAAAAGGCGCTTCGAACCCGCCCTCGGGTTCGGGCATTGGCGGCGAACCCGTCTCATCCCCGGAAGCTCCAGGCACATCGCTGGTAGTGGCCCCCAAATCGCTGATCTTCAACTGGATACAGGAAGCCGCGCGCTTCACTCCCAACCTTCGAGTGTTGGATCACACCGGCACAGGCCGCCTCAAACCGGGAGAACATTTCAGGGACTACGACCTGATTGTCACTACCTACGGAATCCTGCGGAGTGACGCTCTTGAGTTCAAGGACGCAAAGTTCGACTACTGCATCCTCGACGAAGGACAAGCCATCAAGAACGCCAACACTCAGGCGGCCAAATCGGCCCGACTGGTTAATGCCAATCACCGTCTGATCCTGAGCGGCACACCCATCGAGAACCATCTGGGTGAGCTGTGGAGTCTCTTCGAATTCCTGAACCCGGGCATGTTGGGCGCGGCTTCCGTCTTCCAATTGAGCACAACCAAAGCGCGCAACCCGGAACCGGAGACAAGGGAGCTTCTCGCTCACGCCCTCCGCCCTTTCATCCTTCGCAGGACCAAGAGTCAAGTCGCGAAGGATTTGCCTGACAAGGTGGAACAGACGGTCTACTGCGAATTGGAGCCCAAGCAGCGCAAGCTATACAACGAATTGCGCGATTACTACCGTGGCTCCTTGCTGAAGCGCATTGAGGATGTCGGACTGAGCAAGGCGAAAATCCAGGTACTGGAGGCCCTGCTTCGACTGCGCCAAGCGGCCTGCCACCCTGCTCTTCTCGATCAGAAGAACAAAGCGCCCAGCGCCAAATTCGACCTGCTCCTGCCGCAGCTTGTGGAAGTATTGTCGGAGAACCACAAAGTGCTCGTCTTTTCCCAGTTCACCAGTTTGTTGTCTCTCCTGAAAACGGAACTCGACAAGGAGAAGGTCGTGTATCTCTATCTCGACGGGCAGACAAGCAATCGAGGAGCCATCGTCGAACAGTTCCAGAACGATCCGAACTGCAAGCTGTTTCTCATCAGCCTGAAAGCTGGTGGGTTGGGGCTGAACCTGACCGCGGCGGAGTACGTGTTCCTGCTGGACCCCTGGTGGAATCCCGCGGTGGAAGCGCAGGCCATTGACCGCACCCATCGCATCGGGCAGACGCGGCGGGTGTTCGCCTACCGTCTCATTGCGCGGGATACCGTCGAAGAAAAGGTGCTGGAGCTGCAGCAGACCAAGCGCGATCTCGCCGACGCCATCATCAACGCCGACAACAGCCTGATCCGCAACCTGGCAAAGGAGGATTTGGAGCTACTCATGTCATAAACATATTGAGCACCACTCAGTCAGACGTTTCAACAGTTCTAAATATCAATTGGAAGGAGACCATCATGGCACGAAGACCAGCCCTCAAAGGAACCTGTACGTATTGTCAATTGGAGATCACTCGGAGCGGAGCGACCAAGCACCTCGACGCCTGTGCGAAACGCCAAGAGGTGATTGACGCCTCCAACGCGCAAGGCGGAAAGGCGGAGACTCTCTTCCACCTTCGCGCGCAGGATGCCTATGTCGGCAGTTTCTGGCTGGACCTGGAAATGCGCAGTTTCGCTACTTTGGCTGATATTGACTACTATCTCCGGGTCATCTGGCTGGATTGCTGCGGACATATGAGTCAATTCTCCGTCGGAGGATGGAAAGGCGAGGAGATTCCCATGAGCCGGAAAGTGCATGACGTGTTCCAGCCCGGAATCGACTTAACGCACATCTACGACTTTGGGACTTCGTCGGAGACGCTGATCAAAGTCGTGGGAGCGCGGGAAGGCAGGCCCACCACCAAACGCCCCATCGCGCTGATGGCGCGCAACCTGATGCCGGAAGAAACGTGCATCAAATGTGAGCGCCCGGCGAAGTGGTTTTGTCAGCAGTGCGTGTGTGAGGACGACAGCCCCGGACTGTTGTGTGACGAACATGCCGAGAACCACCCCCATGAAGACTACGGTGATCCCGCCCCTCTGGTCAACTCTCCGCGGGTGGGGATGTGTGGCTACATCGGACCGGCGGAACCGCCGTATTGAGTCAGGGATATGACGGAGTTGAGAGAGTAAACGGATGCTGTCAGAATTACAGGAGAGTGCGGTCTGACCAGTCTGGGCAGGTAGTGGCTCTTCACTCGGTAATCCACAGGCTGTCTCTATTGACCCAATGAGTCCTTTTCCACAGCTTGTGTGCCGTCAGGAAGGGAGCTGCAGCCAGAATTCCACAGTTTCCACAGGAGTGTGGATAACCCAATTTGTGGGGGGAACGACCCTCTCCGTGCACCATATTTAGCGTTTTTTTCTCGATTATGTATTGACACGAGTACTCTCTGCCGGTATAATTCGACCCTGCCCCTGAAGGAACCCCTTTGGAGCACAGGTAGGAGAATCGGCGACCCTCTCAACGATGTCTCCTGAGAATTCGCGAACTTAAAGTTCGCGTAGATGGCCGTATCCGTTGAGCCGTCTCTGACAAACGGCGCTCTCTTCTCTGGCACGGGGTTGGGCAACCGAGAGCGCAAGAAGAATCGGACTTGCGAAGCCCGCTGAACAAGGAAGCCCTCGAAAAAAGGAGTCACAGCAAATGAAGGACCAAACCATCGCACCCGCCCCCCCTCCAGCAGAAATCGGCGCCATCATCGCGAACTCAGAGTTCGCTTCGAGCTCAGAGCTCGCACCCGACGGTCAACCCTTGTGCAGGCCCGCGCCCGAAAATGGCAACGGAAATGGTCACCACAAGCCTCAAGCAAAACCGGCCACCGGGCTGATCATTGAGCGACGATTCACGCAGCCCCACCAGTCTCCCTATGACGAGGTGGAGTGGGCGATGCGTAGCTCAGTCATCACCGACGAGAAGGGCAACGTTATCTTTGAGAGCAAGAACGTCGAGGTCCCCGCGGGTTGGTCACAACTGGCGACCGATATCGCCGTATCCAAGTATTTCCGCAAGGCGGGAGTCCCCGGCGAAGGCCGCGAAACGAGTGTGCGCCAGGTTGTCCACCGTCTCGTCCACACGATTCGGCAGGGCGGAGAGAGCTTGGGCGGCTACTTCAGAACAGAGGGAGACGCCGACGCGTTTGAGGCGGAGTTGGCGCATCTCCTGCTGCAGCAGAAGGGCGCCTTCAACTCGCCCGTGTGGTTCAACTGCGGACTCTACCACGAATACGGAATCAGAGGGAGTGGCGGGAACTGGTACTGGGATTCTCTTGTAAAGGATGTTGTTGAGGCTGAAGACGCATACTCCCATCCGCAATGCTCGGCGTGTTTCATTCAGGCCGTCAACGATGACCTGATGTCGATTTTCAATCTCGTGAAGAACGAAGCGCGCGTCTTTAAGTATGGATCGGGCACCGGCACTAATTTTTCTCGTCTTCGTGGCTGCCAGGAGAAACTCTCCGGCGGTGGGACGTCGTCCGGGTTAATGTCATTTCTGGAGGTGTTTGACCGGGGCGCTGGAGCAACCAAGTCGGGGGGGACGACGCGCCGCGCCGCCAAGATGGTGTGTCTGGATATGGATCATCCCGAGATCGCCAGTTTCATCACTTGGAAGAAGAACGAAGAAAGGAAAGCACAGGCTCTCATTGCGGCCGGGTTCCCGGCAGATTTCAATGGAGAAGCCTATCGTACCGTCTCCGGTCAGAACTCGAATAACTCGCTTCGAGTTACCGATGACTTCATGCACGCCTACTTACAGGATGGGAAGTGGCAGACCATCTTCCGAACAAACGGTCAGGTATGCGACGAATACAGCGCGCGTGATCTGATGCGCCAAATCTGCGAAGCTGCCTGGACGTGTGCCGACCCGGGGATGCAGTTTGATACGAAGATCAACGACTGGCACACCTGCCCCAATACCGACAAAATCCGCGCATCCAATCCCTGTTCCGAATACATGTTTCTGGACGACAGCGCGTGCAACCTCGCGTCCATCAATCTGACGAAGTTCCTGAACGCGGACGGCACCCTCGATATCGATGGATTCCGCCACGCCTGCCGTATCTTTATCATCGCTCAGGAGATATTGGTCGACTTCTCTTCCTATCCCACGGCGGACATTGCGCGGAACAGCCATGACTATCGGCCCCTCGGCCTGGGTTACGCCAACCTCGGCACGCTTCTCATGCTGAAGGGCATCCCCTACGACAGCGACGAAGGGCGCGCCATGGCCGCCGCCATCACCGCCATCATGACCGGCCAGGCGTACCGCGCTTCTTCCGAGATTGCTTCGCAGAAGGAGCCGTTTGCCGGCTTTGCAGCGAACCGTGAGCCGATGCTCAAAGTGATGAACAAGCACCGCACCGCGGCGTCCATGATCCATTCGAGCTCAGAGTTCGCCCCTGACCAATGCCTCAGCGACCTCCTGGACGCGGCGCGGAAAGAGTGGGACGCCTGCGTCAAGGAAGGCGCCGAGAACGGCTACCGCAACGCCCAGGTATCCGTGTTGGCCCCCACAGGAACCATCGGGTTGCTGATGGACTGCGATACGACGGGCGTGGAGCCCGATTTCGCGCTGGTGAAGTTCAAGAAGCTGGCCGGCGGCGGCTATTTCAAGATCGTGAACCAGTCGGTCCCCGAGGCGTTGCGGAAACTTGGGTACTCCGACGACCAGGTCCGAGAGATCATTGCGCATGTCACCGGCACACTCACCCTCGAGGGCGCCCCGCACATCAACTCGGAGTCTCTCGCCGCCAAGGGATTCAGCGAAGAGGATCTACAGAGGATTGATGCAAAGCTGCCCAGCGTCTTCGAGCTTGCTTTTGCATTCGCGCCGAACTTCCTCGGTGAACGAACGCTCGCGCGCGTCGGACTTTCGGTGGACCAGTGCGCAGCACCCGACTTCAGGCTGCTGCAGGCACTCGGGTTCTCCGACGACGAGATCGAAACCGCCAATGCCCATATCTGCGGAAGCATGACGGTGGAAGGCGCGCCCCATCTGAAGCCGGAGCATCTTGCCGTGTTCGACTGCGCCAGCAAGTGCGGCAAGTCCGGGACGCGGGTCATCGAGCCGATGGGACACGTCAAGATGATGGCCGCCGTGCAGCCATTTCTTTCCGGCGCCATCTCCAAAACAGTGAACCTGTCCAACGAATCCACGGTGGAAGACATCGAGCGCATCTATGTTGAGGGCTGGCGGCTGGGACTGAAAGCGGTGGCCATCTACCGCGATGGGTGCAAGATGTCTCAGCCGCTGAGCGGCAGCAGCGAGAAGAGAGAAGCCCCCGATGGCCATGAAACCACTGCCACCGAGTTGGTGCCCGTGAAGGGAGAGCGTCGCCTCCCCCAGAAACGGCATGGTTTTACCGTCGAAGCCAAGATCGCCAACCACAAAGTCTTCCTGCGCACCGGTGAATACGAAGACGGCACCCTGGGAGAAATCTTCATCGACATGCACAAGGAGGGCGCGGCCTTCCGCAGCATGATGAACTGTTTTGCCATCGCCATCTCCAAAGGTCTGCAGCATGGTGTGCCGCTGGAGGAGTTCGTCAACACCTTCACTTTCACCCGATTCGAGCCGCAGGGCGGCGTGGATCATCCGAACATCAAGCGCGCCACTTCCGTCATCGACTATGTCTTCCGAGTCCTGGGGATGGAATACCTGGGCCGGACCGACTTTGTCCAGGTTCCCCCCGCTGACACCGAGATCAATGAGTACGGTCTGAACGGCAAGGAAGGGAAACCGGCGACGGCGACGGCAAAACCGCAGTCAAAACCCGTAAAAGGACCGACGGCCGCAGCCGACAACCCCATGAAGAAGCAACTGGAGGAAATGGTGGGCGATGCGCCCTTCTGCGATAACTGCGGAAACATCACCATCCGCAACGGCGCGTGCTTCAAATGCCTTAATTGTGGAAACTCGATGGGGTGTTCGTAGTTGGGTTGAAGGGGCCAATCAAATAAGCGTTCGCAGCGACTCGGAAGCCGCGTCCAACGTGCGGGTCATGTCCTGCTGCGTGTGGGCGGCCGACACGTACCAGATACCGCGCCCGATGAGACGAATGCCGCGCTCCAGCATCAGTGCCACGAACCGCGCGTACTTCGCCATATCTACACTGGAGGCGTGGGTGCGGTAATCGGTGATTCTCTCTGCGGCAGTGAACCCCATATGGAACATCGGCCCGAGTCCCTGCACCAGCACTGAATGACCTGCCGATGCCGCAGCATCGCGGAGACCGTCCATCAGATGCCGGCCCAGCGCTTCCAGATGGGCGTAGACCGCGCCGTTGCTCTCTGCGAGACAATTCAGCGTCGCGTTCGTTGCCGCCATCACCATGACGTTCGAATTGTACGTTCCAGCGTGCATGACAGCGCCATCCGCGATGAGGCGCATGAACTCCTCCTGTCCGGCGAGCATACTGACCGGATAGCCGTTGGCCATCGCCTTGCCGAAGGTTGCCAAATCAGGCACAACGCCGAAATGAGCCTGCGCCCCGCCCAGGCAGGGCCGGAATCCAGTGATGATCTCATCGAAGACGAGCACCATACCTTCACGCGTACAGACCTCCCGCACGCCTTCCAGGAATCCTGGCTCTGGCTCGATGCAGTTGGTGTTACACATAATGGGTTCCATGACCACCGCGGCGAGGTCGTCTTTGTTGGCAACGACCGTCTTCTCAAGCAACTCCAAATCATTCCACGGAAGCGCGATGGCCTCTTCCGTGCACGCGGCCACCTGCCCCTGCGACCCGGGAAGCGTTCGCGGGGATTCACGCGGTCCCGCTTTGTCCAGCGGAGGGGCGACGCTCAGAAGAACATTGTCGAACCATCCGTGGTAATGTCCCTCGAATTTGAGGTACTTCGTCTTCCCAGTGTAACCGCGCGCTAAACGCAGCGCCGCCTGAATGGCCTCGGAACCCGCGTTGGAGAATCGCATCAACTCCGCGCAAGGGACAAACTCCCGCACCTTCTCCGCCACGATCACCTCCAATTCGTGCTGCCCCGCGAAGAGCTGCCCTTTGCGCGACGCGGTCTCCACCGCCTCAATGACCGGTTTCGGAGAATGCCCGAGGATCATCGGCCCCTGTCCGAGGGCGTAGTCGATGTACTCGTTTCCATCGACATCAAAGAGTCGCGAACCCTCACCGCGTTCGAAGAACAACGGGCACGGGTGGCCGCCAACGCGGAAGTGGCTACTAACTCCACCGGCGAGGCTCGATTTTGCGCGCTCATAGAGCGAAAGTGATTTGTCAAATTGCAGGAGAATCACGGCCTTTCGTCTGACACGAGGTGCGTTGAGAGATCAGAGGGAATATAAACCGAACCGCAGAGGAGTGTCAAGGCGGAATGCGCGTTGGCGCAGACCCCGGCGGGCGTCTTACGGCACCATGGCTGCATCGCAATCGAGCTGCCGTAGTTGCGCAACACAAGCGATGACGGTGACCGAGGCTACTCCGCCGCGTAGATTTTCACGTCATCGAACTCACCGGCGCCCCAGGTCCACACCCCCGGGTAGCGCGAGCCACTCAGCGCAGTTGTCTGGCGGCACTCGAGGACGCGCCGGTTGTCGACGAAGAGTTGCACGACGCCTGACTGGAGCACTTGCGCAATCACGTGATGCCACTTGTTGGGGGTAGCGTCGGCTTGAGGTCCCTCCTCACGCGTGCAGTTCTCGCCGTTAACATCCACTCGACTTCCCCCTCCTGCTCCAAAGGCGATGAGGACGCCGGTGTTGAAATCGGGAGGCGCTTCCAGCCAGAAGGCCGACAGGTCAGCAGGGGAAACAGCCTTTGCCCGGTACTCGATCCGCACCGGCGCGCGGAACTTTCGGTTCAACGCCAGAAAGGCCTGGTTCTCCCCGTGCAGCGAGCCGCCCTTCACTTCCCAGCGCCCGGAGGTCGCGCGCCACTCCGGGCCTAACCTCACACCGTCGAAGGCGTCGCTGTATACCAGATTCCAGGCCACTCCAGAGGCATGACCGATGCCCTCAGCGCTTCCTTTGGTCAGGGCAGGCGGATTGAGAGCGGGAACGCGTGACAGTTGATCGGCGGGAACAGCCTGGATGTTGCCGCCCTCTCCCTGCTCGTTCACCTCGAGGGAGAACTGCCACTTCCCGCTGGTCGTCGAAGTGAGAACCATGACCACGTTGTCGCCCGGCTGCAAGGTCACCGTTTTCGACAGCTCTGCGTAATGAGCCTGTGCGTGAGTCACCACGGGTTCCTGGTTCAGCCACAGTCAAAGAGCCTGATGGGTGCGGACGAGCAGTTTGGCCGCGGTCGCCTGCTTCGCCTTGAGTACGGTTACCGCGTAACCGGTTGCGTTGGATGTAGACGTGAGGAATTGTGACAAGTCCAGCGTGTTCCCCTTCAGCGCCGCCGGTTGCCAGCGCACTTTGCCGTTGATTCCGTCATACTCCCCTTTGACGTCGAGGCGTTCCTCGGGGGGATGAAGCTGGTTGTCGAGTGGTGTTTTGTCCTTGTTCTCGAAAGGCCCCACCACCAACCAGTTTCGGACGTTGCCGCACCCCAGCGGGAAAGTGGATTGCGCCTGCAATCGCCCTTCACCAACATCCATGTCGATTTTCACCGGGACGTTCCAGATGCCCCATGCCTGCGCTGGCACCGTCACACTCGCTGGAATTGTCACCGTGCCACCCAGCTTCAATTCCGTCACGCTCGTCGCCTCTCCCTTCCATCCCTCGGGCCACGTCCATTGCGGTGCGAGCCGCAACCCGACTCCGTCGATGGCAAGCGATGCTTTCAACTCCACGGCTCCCGTTCCACCCGAGTTGCTGCCAAGTGCCTCCTGAAACGCGCCATTGCCGATCGCGGAAAGCTTAAGCCCAAGCAGGCCGTCCAGCAACACCGCGTCCACGTCCGCGCTACCATCCAGTGATGCCACCGCTTCACCCAAGAGGATTGAGCACTGCTTCTCGACCGCGGGACCGTTTGTGCCCGTTGTGAGGAGTCGTTGGTCGCCCGTCTCGATGGCGGCCCACGAAGAGGGCACTTGCTGTCCCTGCGCGGTTATCGCGAATCGTGCGCTTTGGAGACGGCCCAGCAATCGTTCGACGGGGTGCAGATACGCGTTGTCCAGCCCTGACCCAGTGTAAGGTTTCCGCACCTCCAACATATTGTTGTTTCGCAGGAACACGCTCGATGGCTCTCCGACCCGGTGCGAGCCAGCTCCGCCGACTTCGATGCCGACGTCGGACTTTTCGATCAAGTTACCTTCCACCAGAGTATCGGCGGTTCCGCCGCCGACCTCAATCCTGGCGTTGTTCCGCAGCTGGTTCCCGCGCATGATGGTGCATCGATTCAGCGGGGCTTTGGTTGGCTCGTACCAGACCCCTCCCGCGGCGATGTGCGAGTCCAACGGAGGGAACTGATTCAGCGGTGCATTGAACCCCTGATTGCCTTCCACAATTTCGTTGTTCAGGAACTGCACATACCAACTTGGCTGAAAGCCGTAGTAGTTGAGCCCCAGATTGTGGAATCCGCCCGCGCGACTGGAACGGTTGCCTGCCACGATGTGGTGCAGCGATATCCCATAGAACTGAATGGCGCAGGTCGCGTCGGAGATGTCGTTGTCAATCAGCAGGTACTTCTCTTGCACCATGGTGATGCTGACGTAGGACGTCTGATCGGGCGGAACGTCCCATCCCCGATCCAACTCAACGTTGCGGCCGTCGGTGCTGACAATTCTGCGATACTGTCCGCGCCCCTTACCATCGACGATGAAAACGCCAGCGCCTGCCCAGTTGCGCCCACCCCACTTTGCGTCATCCGCAAGCGTCAACATCTTCCCATCGGAGGAAGCAATCTTCCCATGGTACGCGCCGCCTCCCGCGTCGGAAGTCATGGCTTCCCGATCCCAGCCGTGCATGAGGCTCAGTTTGTTACGAGCATAGTAGATGTTCTGCGAGTATGAGGAACCGTCGAGACAATTCAGGCCGCCACCGGTGGCCATCAGGTCCGCCCCGATGATTTCGTTGTCCTCGAAGATCAGCCCATCTGACCCGGAGATGCAGTACCATCCCCAGCGACCATTGTAGAACTTGTTCCGGGCCACCAGACCGCCGCGAGTGCGGCTGAGGAAGAGCGCGCGTCCGCTGCCATAGAAGTCGCAGTCGGTGATGATCACGTTCTGTCCACCCAGTCGAACCGTGTCTCCTGGGCCTTCCCGGAAGCGCTTGTCAACATCGTCCTGCGTCTTGGACGGTCGGTAAACCACGCCGCGCACCAGCAGGCGTTGCAGCGTGACGTCCCCGGCGCCGACCGTCGCTCCCAGATCGCCGGAGATGATGTGCTTGTACCGCGTGGCATAGATGCTCAAGTTCTCCACCTTGAAAGAGTTGCTGCCTTGAATCAGCACGGGCAGCGGCTTCTCCGCATCCACCCAGAAGAGGGTCGCCAGTTGCCTGTCTTCGCCTCTCAGCGCAGTGAACCTTGGAAGCGTCAGCGTTTCAGACAACATGTAGCGGCCGCGTGGGACCCGAACAATGCCACCCCCCCTCTGCTCAGCCTGCGACAGAGCTTGCTTGAACGCGAGAGTGGAGTCTTCCTGTCCCGTCGGGTCGGGACCGAACTCCACAAGATCGACCAGTGCCTCCGGCCACGGTGTTGACTCTCTGACAATCAACTTGCGGGGCGGCGACCATCCGGCTTCTCCCCCAAAGCCATTGTGTGCGCGCACGAGGTACTCGCCTGCAGGAAGATTCCGTGGCAGTTCCGCTTGCAGCGAGTAACCATCGCCCTTCGACTTGAGTGTCACCTCAACGGGCCCTCGGAGAGCAACCGCGGTGGATTGTCGTGTATCGAGGGACAGGCATTTCCCGAATGCGCGAAGCCAGCCGCCCGGTGACGCGTCCACGCCCAGGTCGCCCTGTATCCACCAGACATCGGGGCGGTTGACGTATACCGGACCTGACGCACCGCCGGATGCCTTCACCCGGAAGGCGTACACGCCCAACTTGAGAGATGCCGGAAGCGCGAACTTGAGCGAAACCTCGGAAGCCTGAAGTGGCTTCACCTCTGAAACCTGCTGGAGAGAAGGCTCACCGCGAGACCGATCATTGACACGCGCTACGGACACGGACGTGGCACTCTGCAGGTTGTCTCCCTGCGCCACCACGGTCTCGTTGGGGCGAACCGGATCGCTGGCCCAGAAAACTGTTGGGGCAGCACAGACTCGCGCAGCGTTAGCCACAAAAAGGAACGTGCACAGAAAAAGTCCTATGGTCATTTGAGTATCCTCCTGCTCGATAAAGCGTCAGTCAAGGCGCCGAGGGCACGGCAGGCAGCCGTCTCGACGTGGGCCAGTGGAATATAAGACCGACAGTGGAGTGTGTCAAGACGAACAAGCGGAGTCTGGGCAAGTTGAGTCTGTTGCGGCGTACGAGTATACTGTCCGTTGTCTACATCAGGGGAAGGTGAATAGCTTCTCCGGACGCAGCGCTCAGGGCGACGGCTTCCGTGAACTCCACGTACTTCACCCCATCGGCGAAGGTGGTTAGCTTCACTTCCCCTGCGTCGCGAATGGCGTTGATAAACTCCTCCTCTACGCGCCATTCCCCCGCTTTTCCGGGGGGGATCTCGATCTCTCGCAGTTGCTTGTCCCGCCGACACCCTCCGAACAACTTCCCGCTCTCCATGTCCAGCTTCAGGGTGCCCTCTCCGCCAAACAGCCAGACCTCGTTCGCATTCGTCGCGAGGCCGGTCACCGCGCTGAACTGCAGGTTGGCCTGCGCCCCGCAGACCATCTCTGCAAGGATGTCCACGTGTTCTGGAACGCGGACGCCGACAGGCTCGCCGGTGCGGGGATCCTGCCGCCGCTTCACACACGTATGGGTCATCGCCATTACCGTCTTCGCCTCGCCCACCCAGCGCAGGATCGCTTCGTACCAGATGCCCATTGTAAGGGCGTTGTAGCCACTCGGGTCGAAGCTCTGCCGCCACGTGAGAGGAGAGTCTCGGTCCATAAAAGGCGATGCGATGGATCGCAGATTGATCGCGTACAACTCGCCAAGATACCCGTCGGAAATCATCTCACACATCGTCCGGTCGTAGCGAAGAGTCAACGGAGAGGGCACAACTTGGGCAACTAACTCGGGATACAGGCGAGATTCGGCGTACATCGCATGGGCTTCCTCCGCGTTCATGGCCATGCGGGCCTCGCACAGAACATGCTTGCCGCATTCCAGAGCCGCGCATGTGAGCAGTTGGTGCATGTAAGGCCATGTGCCGATTGCGATGGCGTCAATGCTCTCATCCAGGACAATCTCGTTCCAGTGATCCACCACCCTGGGGATGCCGAATTCATCCGCAACTCTCTGACCAGACTCTCGCGAGCGGTTGCAGACGGCCACAATCTTCACGCCGGGAATCTTCTGAAGCCCCGGTATATGCCGTGCACGAGTGTTTCCTCCCGCGCCGATGATGCCGACTCGAATTGTATCGCTCATCCAACCATTCCTCACTTTCTGCTCGTTACCCTGTGTACCGCAAGATCTGTTCCATCGAAAACGCATTCCGCAGCGCACGCCCGATTTTTCCACGCCAGCGTTTGGCAGTCTCAGTATCCCAAACCACGGAGAAACTCGCGGTTGTCTCGGACGACCTGTTCGATGTCGCGACGCGGGTGATCTTCCTCGACCGCAATCCATCCGGTATAGCCGGATTCCGCCAGGCCATCCAACACGGCCTTCACGTCGAACCCGACGTTTCCCTCGGCCAAATCACAGAACCGACTGGTTTGCCAGAAGTCGGGATTGCAGTGGTTCCATCCTCCCACGGGGTCCTCCGTCCAGAAGTTCTTCAGGTGTACATGGGCGATCTTGTTCGGCCATCGTTGTAGCACGTCCATGGGATTGGAGTGGGCCGCCAACAGGTGTCCGGTATCGAACAGCAGCCAAATTTCGGGAACGCGATCGAGTATCCGGGCGCAGTCTTCGGTCGTCTCGAGAATCGTGTTCACGTGGATGTGGTGAAACGGTTTCACACCGTAGCGAGTGAACTGGTCAATAAGCTCCCTCAACGGATCGACGGTGGCGTCCAACTCAGCATCAGTCAGTTGCTTCCCGCCCGGCTTGCGACATGCGGGGACCTCCGCCGCGTCGTTCCCGAGGGTGGCGTTGAATCTGGCCTTGAGCAGAGCGTCGGGAGCGCTGAGGTTCACGAGATGCAGGCCGTACTCAGCGGCCAACGCCGCAAGCTCCACCAACTCATCGGGTGTTTCAGCACTGAAACCTTCCACACCATCGTAGCCCGCTTCCTTCGCAATCCGCAGGACTCTTTCGCGGTCCTCAACCACTTCGCGGGGCCATCCGCACAGATGAGCAGCAATACGGAACTTCATTGACTTCGTCTCCTTCCAACCTATTGGGATCGGTGCAGACGTACAACCTCTGTCATGTCGAATGCAAGCTTGTCGCCATCGATCTCGCGCTGTGGGAACGCCAGCAGACGGGTTTTGCCGTCGCCAATCTGAAAGGCCGGTTTCTCACGTACATGGACGCGGCTTCCCTGGGGGAGCCGCTCGATGGCGACCACGTTGAAAGGCCAGAACGTGCCATCGGCGAACCGTAACATGAACGGCCCAACTTGCTTTTGTTCAACGTTTTGATCGATGTCGAAATACCCTTGCGCCCCGGTGTGGAGGGAGTCGTTGCCGTGACGGAGAACCTGTCCCGACCAGCCGCAGCGGCCGGTGAGCGTCTTGCCGCCGAAGGACAGCTTCGTGCCAGCGACTAACCATGCGTTGAGTACGTTCTTCGCGGCATCGGTGCGCACCATTCCGTAGTCTCCGCCAAACTGGAGCGGACCGTTGGAGGTACTGAATGACGCCGTTGTCGGTTCGTCCAGAGCCATAGCGAACCAGTCGATCGGACTCGCAGAGTCCGCATCCGTCGCGCCGCGATCCACTTTGAGCAGCAGCACGCCGTTGGACTGTTGCGCGTCGATGCGCTTGATCTTTGGTTTGCCGTTCACCGGCTCGTGTGTGGCAATGAAGATACTTTGGAGATGCTCGCCGCGCCGCTGCAAGCAGAAGAGGGGCGCGGTCGACTTTTCGAGGTTGCCGTTTATCTCTTTGGCCCGACGCACATCCGGCGCGTCGCCGACGAACAGTGTTGCCGGTTCCACCCCGGTGACGAGTGTGCGTGTCCCGCTCTCCGGCTGTGCACGCAGTCGGAAGTCCAGCGTCAGGTTCCCTGAGACGTTTCCCGACCGCAGATTGCGGATGAATCCAAAGCCAAACCCCGACGGGTTGGGATGTTGGAACGACTGTGGCAGGCTGAACTCGATGCCGTTATTCAGCAGCGTCCCCTCAAAAGGTTTCAGGTCGACGCCGGTAGCGGACGCGTCGGTATCAGCATCCCGGCACCCGTGCAGCAGGTAGTCGTGACGACTGCCTCCATCTACTTGGAAGATGTCGATGAGATACGCGTCACGGCTGTCGGTCCCCACCAGCGCGAGCGTCCTTCGGTAGCGCGTAGCAATTCCCGGATAGGCCGTGGGCGCGGCGGCGACGCTGGCCAGTTGGAGTCCTTCCGGATCGACGACGAACGTTCGCAGGCGATGTCCGGTGTGCATTCGGTCCAACCCGCTGTTTCCTCCGTCCACGACGACCGCGTTGTGCGCCATCGTTGATGTGGCCCAGTGCAATCGGTAATTGGTCCACGTGTAGCCGATGTCGCTGAGGAGTTCCCGCCCGTTCGCCCAGAGACCGATGGACAGCGCATCATAGTGCTTATGATGCGCACCCATCGTGTAGTCGAGGTAGGCGTGGATCTGGTGCTCGCCCTCGCCTCCGCCCAGCACGGCCAAACCGGTTGCCGGAAGTAGAACCGGCTCCATGCGGTCTCGCGGTTTGTCTCCCGACTGCCGCCAGTATTGTGTCTTGCCATCAACCGACCAGGTGTCGTTTACCGGCAGCAGGCGGCTGTCGGGGAAGCGCACCGCGCCGATCAGTTGTTCGGCGATGTTGTATCCCGAAGTAAGACGGCGCAAGCTCAGGTCGTCAAACCGCCGCCCGTCTACCGGATTCGCGTAGCCGGGAGGATCGCTATAACCATCTGCGGCTTCCATGACCACCTGAAGCCCGCCTTGCGTTTGCTCGGCGTAGGAGTCTGCAGTCTCCATCCAATGGCCGTCATAGAGGAATCTCGTCTCCAGGAGTCTTTCATAGCGACGGACGGCTTCATGCACCCACTGCGGGTGGCTCCACACCCTCCCCGCGTAGATCGCGCTCCGCCACATCCCCATCGACATATTTGTCGCGTCATCCTTGAAGCCGAGGACGAACTCCACCATCGGCTCGAAGAAGTCCTTCTCAATGCGCTGTCGTGTGTTGCCATCGGCGAAGGTCTTCCATCCGGGCCAGTCTTGTAGTCCGTCGTAAGCGCGCAGGAGGTCGAGGGAGATGTCCATGTACGCCCACCACGTCCAGCGCGCGGTACGATAATCTCCCGGCACTCCAGGAACCCGGCTCTGAGCGTACGGGGCGAAGAGCTTTTGCCGAAAGGGATAATCGAACCGATAGACGTATCCCGGATAGACCTCGGCAAAGCGATTGAGGATCAGAGCAACGCGTCGAGCGTAGCGGTCCTCCTTCGTCAGGAAGTATAGGTCGCCCAGATCACGCGCCTTGTCCTCCAGGTACTCCCGCGCCCAGTAGTCGGCATGGGCGCGCAACCAGAAGCGGTAGCCATCCTTGCGCTCGAAGTAGTAGAACCGGTGCTTCTTCCCGCCGGGCGCGTCCACCTCGATGAACCTTGTCGTCCGGGTACTTCGGATGGTTGGGGTAAACCTCTCCGCAGCCGCGGCACTTGAGCTGCTTCGGTTTCTTGGGGTCCCACGTTGAGTTGAAGCACCCCGCCTCTTCCGCGCCGTAATCGCAGTGGGGGCAACTGGTGAAGTAGACACCGCCGCTTTCCACCGGGACCATGTCGAGGACCTGTTCGTCGGTCAGGGATAGGAGGTAGGCCACCGAAGATTCAAGTGCTTGTCGATTGGCGGGGCTGTCTGTCACAGGAAACACCTTGGCCTCAACAGGATTCAAGTCCGACAACAGCGTCGAACTGACGAAAAGAATAATGAATGGTTTGACGAAACGCAGAATCATCGGCCTACTTTTGCGGGTTGGTCAGTCCCGCGAATACCTCCCGCGAGGAACGTTCCTCCGACCACGATCTGATGTTCCCGTGACTTCCCGGAGGCAACCTCGGTGACGCGGATTTTCCAATGCTTGTCGGCACAGGAGACGGAGAGGAGCGTTTCGCCGGCGATGGCGAGGTTTGACCAAGACGCCAACAACATTCCGCAATAGGTAGCCTTCGTTCGTGTTCCTTTCATTGTGGGCCTCCTGTTTCGATTAGATCCCATCGAGTGCGGCAAAGCTTACGGGAGCCACCACACCTGATTGTACAGATCATCCCACGTGTGTTGATTGAACAACCTCAACATACGGTCACGTACCTGCCACCGGAGGAATCGGTTGCTGATATGGAACTGCGGGATGAGCAGTATGCCTGCGTGATCCCTGCCTTGAGCTTGCCACTGGTCATGAAGGGAGCAAAAGTTGCTGTGAGGATCATGGTAGTTGCAGGTGACCACGACGCGTCGCTCTTGCGCTGCATTTTCCAGTATGGCCGTATCGTCTTGCTGGACTGCCAGCGGCAAGGCCCGCGCTTCGGACACATCGTATCCACAATCCCGTATGGCTTCCGCCAATTCAGCGGGCATCATCACGTCGAACAACAGCCGGGCGAACAGAGAGCCGTTGAGTTTCCGGAGCGTCGCGTCGCTCACGCTGCAACCAACTCTCTGTGGGCTGAATGCGTCTCATAGACATCGCGGCTGCGTTGGATGACGTTGTCGATTTCTTCTCGGTGGTTCAGATAGTATTGAATGGCCGCTTCGATCTCTTCCCGAGTGAGGATGCTGAGGTCCTTCTGGATGTCTGTGAGTCCCCAGCCTTCGCGGAAGTAGTTGGCGATGTGTTCCACGGCGATTCGGGTGTTGAGCACGTAGGGGTGACTTGGCGGGTCTCCGGGCAAGCGGACGATAAAGGAGTTCTCCGTGAACAAGTATCCGGACAGATGTACTGTCAGTCGCCGCTGGACATGGTTGGTCGCTCGCCGCAACGCCAGAGGCGAAAGGATGACTTTCCCTTGCTTCACCTCTGCCAAGCCACGACGTTGGAGGTCCGCCCAAGCCTTTTCTACCTCCTCAACCGTAGCGTCAGTAGCCGACGCCCACGTATTGAAGTCCAAGTGAAATCTCCTTTTCTCTGCCATCACATCTCACCTCACGATTGATTCCAACACGGGTGGCATCGCTTCGTTAGCATTGAACCAAGGGTTGAATATCAGAGAACGGTCGCTCCTCGTCGCCCGTGTCCCCCCCTCAAGTCCGCGCCACGCAGGGGTGGCTTCTGAAAGAACTCTACCAGCGACTGTTCAGGTTCTTGTGAGCCTCTCCACACGTAGCATAGCACGGAGACTATTCAATCCACAACCGTTGCCAAGTCGCTTGTTGCCAAGTCGCTGGCTCAGGGGTGCGACAGCATGGGAGCTATGACCCCACCGCCAACTTCCTTTCCCCGCTCATCCCCGACGCCAACTCCTTCACCTTGATTGTCCACGTGCCCGTCGCCTCATTGCTCGCGAGGTCGAGGCGCAGCGCCAGTTTCCCATCCTTCGCTCCGTAGAACCCGCTGCCTTCCGCCGGGCGACCTTGTGGGTCCAGGATCTTAACCTGTACGGGAACCACCGCTGCAACCGGCGCGCCTTTGCCGTCCACGACGGCCACTGTCACGTTCACCGGGCTGCCACGTTTGGCCTTCGTCGGCGCGCCGAGCTTGAGGGCGGCGATCGCTTGACTTGTCAGCATGAACAGACGACCGTCGCCAGGACCAAACGCGGCGTCGAATTGCAGGCTGCTCCCCGTGCGTTTGACCGGCACGGCTTTGTGAGCGACGAGGTCGTAGACATAACCGCCCCTCCGGTTGACGGAAAGAGTCGCTGAGTTGGGCAAGCCCTTCTCCATCACTTTGCCGTGGTGCCCGACGTAATCGCCAAAGGTGCGTTTGTCGTTAAGGGCGAAGAGGTAGTCGGTGTCGCGGTACCGGCGGAAGCGCAGGACGACATCGGCATTCAAGGCGTCACCATAGCGTGTGTAGAACGGATCCAACTGCTGGCGCAAGTCGACGGCCTTTGCCTGAAGGACTGTTTTGTCTTCCTCCGCTTTGCCGGTGCGCTTGTAGCTGGGGATGACAATGTCGGGGATAATGGCGGGGCAGAGGTTCTCATCTGCCACAACGATGCCCCCGCGCTTCTGGAACTCCTTGATCTTGCGGACAACGCTCTCGGTAAGCACATCGCAATTGGGCATTACGAGCACACGATAGTTGTCCAATCCATCGCGCACTACCGTCTCATCGAAGAGAATCTTCGGCTGCAGATGCGCCCATTGCAGGATGAGGTGCATGCTCGCCTCCCACGATTCGCTCCAGCCGTAAGAACCCCGACCGGCAAACATCTGGGACGAGAAGCTCTCCAGCATCGCCACGTCGGTCTTCCTGTCCGGGACTTGCAGCAAGGTCGGGCCGAGGGGCCGCACCACGTCGCGCGTCAGCTCAGCCAGGACTTCCTGGGTCTGCGGATGGGTGAAGACGTAGCCGGTTTTGCTCCCCGTCTCCACCAGCGACTGCCAGCCGTGGTACATTATCCCGCGTATAGGCCGGGAGATCTTCGACCAGAAGGCCTCACGGATATGATCGGGCGCAATCGTGATGAACGGCGCTTCGGGTTTCTCCTTCTCCCACTGCGCACGCTTCGATTCATCCTTCGGCATGTCCGGGATGGGTGCGGTGCCGGAGCGATACCAGATCACCTGCGTCATCTTCATCACCTGCTGGCCCGGCTTACCTTCCGCCATCGCGAACAGTTCATCCGCCGACTGACCGATCTTGATGGGGTCGGGGTAGGAGTAAGTCCACTGTGAGATGACATCCACGTCGCCGCCGCTGCCCCAGATATCGGGCACTCGCACCGCCGGGTCGAAGAACGTCCAGAGGTCCTTTCTCCCCGTGGACTTCAGACCGCGGTGGATTTCCGAGTGCAGCGGGTTCCATCCGTCGCCGTTCTTCCAGAACCAGCGGTAGAAGGTCAGGAGGCGGTCGTCGTCCCGGATCACGCGGTTTGCCGGGAAGGTTTTGATGCGCTTGTAGCTCAGTCCGTTCTTCCCCATCACTTCCTCCGGGATATCATAGCCGGCATACTGACGGAAGGCTTGCCGGTCTTCCTCGTGGAAACAGAGGTCGGAAGCGTCCCGAACTTCAGAATGGATGAGCGACGCGTTCAGAGCGGGGTAGTGGCCAAAGGTCTGCGCGACGGACGCGCCGATGTTGTAGCAGAACTGGCGGACCTCCGGGAAGTTCCCGCACACGTTGGAGTGTTCCCGCACCTTGCCGCCGCGATCCACGCGGTTGTACTTCGCCTTGCGGTCTGCATCACCGGTAACCCAGGTTCCCGGATGGACGTAGACCGCGCCGTAGAGTCCCTCCTTGAGTAGCTCGTCGAGCATTTTCCCCTGTTGCTCGATCTGGGCGGGAGGCATCGCCTCCGTCGGCTTTCCCACGTCCCAGACTTTCCCTTCATGAACCAGGCTAATTAACTGGTGCGTGAACCCGATCTTCTTCAGACGCTCGATGTCGCCCCCGCCCCACATCACCACCGGCATCTGGTTGGGCAGCCGACGCGGGACGATCGTGATCGGGATCTCCTTTTCCACATTGAGTTTCTTCCCGTTAGCGGAGGCAGACGCGATCACTTTCAGTGTGTAACTGTCCGGGCGGACGGAGGTATCCACGGGAACCGGAATGGAGTGCTCCTGACTGGGAGTGAGGTCGGGCAGACGAATTCCCTTCTTGCCGCTGCCAAAGAGGACCTGGGCGCTACCGCCGGTCAATGTCGCCGGGGTGTCATTCGTGAGAACCACCGACACGGCTGCGTTCTTTTCCATGCGGACGAAGACCGTGCGTCCTTTCCCCACGCCGATGGTCAGCCCCCCCGTGAAGTACGGAACGATGCCTTTACAGATACGCACCTGCGCAAGGTAACCGGGAAAGCCGCCGTGCGTGCTGCCGAAGCGGTCTCCGATGGTGAGGTCATGTCTGCCCGGAGTCACCGGGTCCGCGCCCTTCGAGCAACACCTTTCCCAGCAACTTGCCGTTGACGAAGAAGCGACATACTCCCGCGCCATCATAAGTGAATGCAACGTGCTGCCACTTCCCCGGCAGGACCTCAATCTCAGGGCCGGTGAGGAATGCGGAGTCTTTCCCAAAACCTAAAGAGGCCGTCAGCCTGCGCTTGTTCGTACCGCTGCGACTCATGTAGAGGCAGTAGTCCCAGTTAGCTTCGGGAGTGTCTCTCACGTAGTTGACGTACTTCTTATCCAGCAACCAGACGTTGGCATACTGATCCATTTCCGGCTTCGCCATGAACCACGCCTCAAGTGTAAACCCGCCATCGGGCGACAGGTCGGGTTTGCTCCTGGCGATGGCGCCCTGCGCCTTGTCGTTCTTCGTATCCGCTGGAAACGACTCCAGTGCGCCGCCAAACGGTCCTTCCGTCACAAACCGCGCCTCGCCGCGCAGCTTGAGGTCGTGCCCATGCCCGGAGTTGTCTTTTGACTCCTGCCCCGGCAGGAACTGCCACAGGGAGATCACGCTTGCTCCAGTCGCTTCCGCGCCGGTGTAGAGCTGCTGCCAGGGCTGCTTGTTGTCGGCAGACCACGATAGCCTGGTAGCGACTAGGAGTAAGCAAACCGTGATGACCTGTGCAACGATCTTTGAATTCCTCATGGCTTCTCCTTCACTTTTCTTTCTCACGAAGACATACACTTACAGAGGGTAGCGGTTGCCGAGTCAACGTGTGCCGGGCGACGACGTTCAGCCGTCTGGTGTACCAGCCGCCGCCGGGCGGGTTGTCTATTCGGCTGAGGCTCTCCCTCAACCCGGACTCGAAACCGCAGCGATTCCTCGCTCTGTGATGGACTCCACCCGCACTCTCCCTTCCACACCGTAAAAGGGACCTCGCAGCGGCCAGGGCTGGACACCAACGGCTGGTGACTATGCGACGGCTTCGACGGGTTGTGTCCCCCCGGAGAACGCTGAAGATCCCCTCAGCGGCGTTAGTCAGCGACATCGCTTGCAGTCCGGGAACATATTCCTCTCCACAACGGGGACAGACCATCGCTGGCACCCCCGTCACAGTGACCGAGGAGTGCTCGTCGGTCATCTCCACCGACGTGAGAGTCCACTCGGTCTGTACTCCACACCGAGTGCATTTGCGTGTGTCCTGTGAAATCATCGTTTCACCTGTGACGCCAGTAACCAGGTCTACGACGGCAATGGGCTACGGCGACTACCTGGATGACGTCGTCGAGTTGGCGGTACACGATCTGATAAGGGAAATGGTGCAAAAGGCACCTGCGCGTGCCATGCAGGTAAGACGGCCACAAATCGGGGAACTCTCGGATCCTCCCGAGCGCGCCGTCCAATTCAATGACGAACCTCGCGGCAGCGCGAGGGCTGCGCTCCGCGTACCATTCCCGCGTCGCCTTCGCCTCCGCCACAGCTTCAGGATGCAGCTCAAGCTCTGCCAAGCCCATCGTCCAAACCCAGAATCATGTCTCGCGCTTGGGACCAAGGAATCGGCTCTACCAAACCCGCGTCCAGCTCGCGTATTCGGCGCGCTATCTCAGCGTCCCAGGCGGCTGCGACTTCCTCGTCTACTTCCTCGTCCAGGCTCTCGATGAGGCGAGTCGCGAGATCGGCCCTCTCTTGTGGCGGCAGTTTCAGAACGCTCTCAATGGCCTCGACTACGGCAGGTGTCATGGGTGTGCCTCCAATCGACTATGTCAGTAGAATGCTGGGAGTGAGTTGTTGCATCTCGGATACCAACAGCATAGGAGGGATGCCGAGACGTGTCAATGCACCGGGAGCCCGCGCTCTACGAAACTGCCCGGCGACGACGTTCGTCCTGATTCCTCAGGACTACCAGCCGCCGCCGGGCTTTCTGGTATTCGGCCCGGGGGCTGCCCCCCAAACCCGGACGCAGGAAATGGACTCCCTGAGTATGCTTCCGTGTCCGTGGACTCTCGGAATTCTGACTCAGAAGCTCGATGGAGTGCTCAGGCAACGAAACCCGTAGTTGTTGTTGCAGTTCTGCGGATTGTTGTTGTTGCGATACGAGACGGCGATGTTGTCGGGATTGTTGTTGTTGAACGAGCCGCCCCGCAGTTCTTCCCTGCTCCCGATGTGGCGCCGCGCTGGAAGACTGTCTCTGCCAGCACAGCGGTCCGCAATCCGTGGGTATCCGCATGCGAAGCGTGAGCGATCCAGGACTGCACCGACGCATGCACGTTTTCAAGGTCAACTTCATAGCACGCATACTGGCGCTGCAACTCACCCAGACGGCGTTGGAACCGCACCCCATTGCAGCGCCGCAACCGACGATGATCGGGAAACACCTGGTATCCGAGAAAGTCCGTCCCGACTCGTGTTGGCTGTACGTAGAGCTTCCGCTTATGCAGGATCAGACGAAATCGCTGCAGAAAACTGGTCATCTCTTCCGCAGCCCACCACAACCAGCCCTTGTCATCGCTGAAGAGCGCCAGATCATCGGTATAGCGGACATAGCCAGGAGAGCGCAGCACTTCTTTCACGAAATGGTCGAGGGGATCGAGATACAGGTTGGCGAAAAGTTGACTGGTCAGGTTCCCGATGGGGATCCCTCTCCGGCGTTCATACGGTGTGAAGAGGTGGTCCCCCGGAAAATAGTGGAGCGCTGGATCCTGAGGATTACTGTGCCGGACAACGCTCTCCGCGAACCATAGCAGCTTCCTGTCCTTGATCTTCCGCCGGATGAGTGACAGCAACACGTCATGGTCGATGCTCGGGAAGTACTTGCTGATGTCTGCTCGCAGCACGTAACGATATCGCCGCGCATACTGGGTAAACCGATCCACGGCTCTGTGTGTCCCTTTCCCCACACGGCAGGAATAGGAATCACTGATGAATCCTCGGTTCAGGACAGGCTCCACCACGTTGCAGAAGGCATGGTGAGCCACGCGGTCGCGGTAAGGCGCAGCGCTGATGAGACGCGGCTTGGGATCGGTGATGCGAAACTCAAAGAACCGCCCAAATTGGTATGTCTCTGCCTCCAGCTCCCTCTGCATCCGAAGCAGTTCCCATTCCAGGCGGTGGTTGAAGCGCCCGACTGAAGGACGGTCGCGCTTGCCGCGCTGGGCTTTGCGCGCCGCCACGAACAGATTCTCAAATGAGCAGAAAGCCTCCGCCAGGCCCCCGTACCTCTTCAATTCGCTTTCCCTCTCTGCTCTTTGAGCCATCCGCCCACCTCAACTCCCAGATTGTAGAGCATCTTGATGGCGCATTCGTATTGGCGAATAGAAATGCACTGCAAGTCACAACTCGACCGCAGGAGATATCGTAGAACCTCCAGCTTCGTATTCGCCTCCTGCAACAGGTCTATCTTCGACCGGGTGTAGCTTGCCTCGACGAGACGTTCCAGAACAAGCAAGGTGTACCGTTGCACCTCGCTGCCAAGCGTGTATTTGTAGTTCCTCGCATACTTTGCCGTGTGGGGCAACATCCACAACATGAAGTCATACGCCTTCTGCACCGCGGAAGGTGCCTCCCTTTGTCGCGTTGCACTCGAATCCATACGCCAAGCCTCTCGAAAAAATCCGCCGGCCGCCTCGCTCCGCTCGGCGAGATGGCGGCTGAAGCCGCCATCCTGTAAAGGGCAAAAGAAAAAAGTATAAAGGGTTAGATTATTGAGTCCTCAGGCAACGAAACCCGTAGAAGTCGAAGCAGCACTGCGGATCGATGTCGAGGCGAGACGAGACGGCGAGGAGGCGGGAATGATGAGGCTGAACGAGCCGCCCCGCAGTTGTCCTTGCTCAGACACACTCCCACACATTCCCTGCCATGTCGTGCAACCCGTAACCGTTGGTTGAGAAACTACCCACGGGCGCGGTCCCGGCATAGCCGTCATCATAGCCTTCAATGACACTCCAGTTCCACTTCTTCTTCGCCGTCTGATCGGCGAAGTTCCCCGCGCCCTTCGGAGGAGGCCACTCGTCACCCCACACATACTTCTTTCCCGTCAGCCCGCCGCGTGCGGCCCATTCCCACTGGTCGTGAGTGGGCAACTGACACCCCGCCCATTCCGCGTACGCCTTGGCGGCATGCCATGAGACCCACGCCACGGGACACTTGTCATCGGTAGAGGCATACTCCTTGTCATCGCCGCGCAGGTGTTTGAGGTAGTCAGAGTCTGCAAGCTGCTTCGCCTTCGCTCCACCTGACTGCCATTCCGGATTCGCTTCGATGAACTTGCGGTACTGTGCATTCGTGACCTCGTACTTGTACATCCAGAAGCCCTGGGCGGCCGTCTTGCCTTCTGTCGGTATCCACACCATCCACGCGCCATCCTTGGGGTTTATTCGGCTAATGAGTCCGGAGACGCCTCGATGCACGAAACTCAGAGAGGCCAGTCGCTCGCCGCCGGTAAGCGTCAGGTTGCCTTCCAGCAAGATCAGGTGGTAATCGCCCAGCAGTTCTCCCTGCACGGTGTTTCCGTCCTTGAGAACGGTCAGGAGGCGATTACCTTCCGCGACCAACTGGACGACCTTCTCGGTCGGGATTGAGGTCTCGCCCACTCCGACGAGGCGCATGCGTAGTTCCTTCTCCTGCAAGTCGCCCACCACGATGCTCTCGTCCTTCAACGTAAGCTGCGCGCCAAAACCTGGAGGAACCACGACTCCATCCTTCGTCACCCCCACACTCACCACCGGCGGCTCGATGGCGCGCTGGTATCTCTCCACCTCCGCCGCAGCAATCTGTCGCTCGCCCAACGACCAGAGCACCGGCAAGGTGGCGTCCTGTAGCTTCCCTTTCAGCACCGAACCTCCAAGCAGTTGCACTTCGTTGGGTGCGAGGGACTGGATGTATTCCTTCTTGAGGGTCAACGTCCCGAGGCTTGTCTGAAACGTCACCTGCTCAAACTTCGGCGTACACTTCAACTCCGCGGCTTCGCCTTTGAACTTGAGGACGCCCTCCCATTCTGTCGTAGCTGGGACGGGGGACGTGGGGCCAGGGACGGCGGCAAGGTTGGGCTCATCTTTCACACAACGGAACCCAAGTTCATTGAGGGACAAGTTCGGCAACAAGGCTGCCCGCTGGCCACAACGCAATCCTTTCTCACTGGAAGCAAACGAGCCACCGCGAATCACCTTCGACAGCCCCTTGTAGTCGCGACTTGAGTCGCCTACCGAACGACTAAAGTCGTTACTACACCATTCCCAGACGTTGCCCGACATGTCGAGCGCACCCCAGGGAGAGAAGCCATCTTTGAAGGTGCCCGACGGCGACGCGCCTTTGAAGCCATCGGCCTGACCATCTCCGTTTGCCTTCGCGGCGTCGAAGTCGTTGCCCCAGGGATAGACGCGCCGGTCCGTCCCGCGCGCGGCTTTTTCCCACTCCGCTTCGCTGGGGACTCTCTTCCCCGCCCATTTGGCGTACGCGGCTGCATCCGCCCAGGTTACGTTCGTGACCGGCTCATCGGGGGAGGGCGAAGCTGCCGCTGCGCTTACTGCTGAGCCGGGTGCGGCAGGAGCCTTACCCTCCCGTGGATGCCCTGTAGCTTTCACGAACTTCTGGAACTCGGCGTTGGTCACCTCGGTCTTGTCGATCCAAAAGGCGTTGAGAGACACCTTCGATCCGTCCTCCGTTTCAAACTCACCGGCAGGAACAAGCACCATCCCCGGTGGCGATGCGACGCCTTTCTTCTTCAACTCCGCGTATGCGTCGGCTTGCGCTTTCTTCATGTCTTCGGCGCGGGATGGCGGAGGAGGTGTAACGGGCGTGCGTGGCTCGGCGGGAGCCTCGCCCTCCCGCGCGGCGCCTTTGGGTGTGACCGTGATGAGAACAACCGAAGGCGACACGCGCTTGACGAGAGCGGGACCATCCAACTTCTCCTTCGACCCTGCGGTGGCGAACTCCACCCCGTTGTCGTGCAAGGTTGTCTTGGCGTAGTTGATCGGCACCGCAAAGCCGACATTGGACACCACTGAACCGGCCAGTTTGGCGTTCACAACAGCCACGACTTCACCCTGTTCGTTGACCAGCGGCCCACCGGAATTGCCCGGGTTCACCGGAGCGTCGATCTGAAAGACCTTCTGCGCCTCCTTCGTCTCGATGCCTGACACCGTGCCGCGCGTCACCTTCACGTTTGCGCCCAGCAAACTGGATATGGGAAAGCCGAACGCCCGCACTTCCTGCCCCACCTCGACCTGGTTGGAGTTCGCCAGCGGCAAAGGCGTCAGTCCCTTCGCCTTGACCTCCAGCAGAGCAAGGTCGCGCTTCTCGTCACTCGCCAGCACTGTCGCCTCGTAGGTCTTCCCGCCGATGGCAACCTCCACTTTACCTGAATCCTCAACCACGTGATGACACGTGAGCAGATAGCCGTTCGGATCCACGATGAATCCCGTGCCCGTTGATTTATTGCTTTCCTGGCCGACGACCGCCGTCACGAAGCATACAAGTCCAGCAACCGTTAGCGTCAGTATTGCCACCGAAAGCGCTTTGCGCAACTTGTCTGTCATATCACGTCTCCTTGAAGATAATGCTGATGATTCCCTACTTCAGCACCTCAATCTTCACCGGCTTCCAGATGCCGCCTGCGTAGGCGCTGTCATACACTCGCACGGTGATCTGGTTCTTCTCTCCCCACTTCAGTTCCTTCGTCACATCGAGGGTGAATGGTTTGTCCCAACCCTCGGTGCCGAGGTCGTGCTGACCGACGTACCGGCCGTTGATCCAGACCCACGCGATCTCGTCCACCGCGCCGAAGGCGATCTCCACAGCGAGACAATCAGGCTTTGCCGGCAGGTCAAACGAGCCGCGATACCACGCGATGCCGTCGTACTTGTGTCCCTGCTCTTCCCAGGCCGATTCGATGTCGATGGCCGACCAGGCCGAATCGTTGAAGCCCGGTTCGTACCATTTCAACAAATGTCCATCGCTCCGGGGGTCTTCCTTGAGGCGCCAGCCCTCCTTCGGCAGGGGAATGGTCTGGACGACCTTGATGTCACGGTCCCAATCTTTGCGGTCGCGAATGGAGATCGTCTCTTTGAAGAACGGCCACACCGCCTGCGCGGCGACGTCCCGCACCGCGCCCGATTCGTCCTGCCTCGCTTGTTCCAGAAGATCGTTAACTTCCTTTGTTCGCGGCTTGAACTGCACGAGCAGGTTGACGGCAGTGAGTCGCATCAGGGCATCTGGGTCCTTGGCGGCCTTCTTGAGATGCGGCAGCGACTCCGCGGTCAGCGGATCGCACACCGCCCACAGGGCAGAGCGTCGAACGAGAAAGTCGGGGTTGCCCAAAGCCTCTACCAATGCCTCCCGCGCGGGCGAGCCCAACTCGACCAGCAATCGCGCCGCCGTTCGCCGCACCACAAGATTCTCATCCTGCAAAGCGGCAGAAAGGGCCGGAATCGCGGCCGTTCCCTTCGCGGCCTGTTGGATGAGCGCGTTCCTGCGACCCGACGGTGAGCCCGCGGGTGCTCCGAACCCCATCGTCGTCTGCACCACCCACACCGTGATTAACCCGATGAGTCTAACGATCCTTGGATGCACCATGGAAGACACCTCCGCTCAAGAGAAGGCAATACAACAAAGGTTGCCCGTATCACAAACTCGCCCATGAGGTTAGTCAATGTTGGCACGATTGTCAATGGTCGGGACTGCGCGTCAATCTGTCCTCGGATCTAGTGCTCCCGAACGGTCCGTTGCAGTGGACTTGTGGGCTGTAGTAGAATGCCAGTGACATGGTCTGATTGGATGTTCAGGAAAGTATGAGGTGTCCTCCCATGCTTCACCATCTTGTCATCGCGCACCAAATTCTCGGCTTGCCTTTGCTGTTGGTGTTGGCCCTTTGGGCCGGGCAGGGATGCTCCCGCAAGGTTGAGGAAGTAGCCCGCGCAGAGTCACGACCCGCCCCCAGCACTTCACCATCTTCCAACCGGTATTCCGTGAGGGTGTTAGCTGTGCATGAGGGAGACATGATCGAGGTCGCAAAAGACGGAAAGAACGATCGCGTCCGTCTCTACGGAATTGACGCCCCGGAGGAGGGACAGCCTCACGGCGTCGAATCGCGGAAGGCGTGTACCACCATGTGTTCCGGTAAGGAAGTTGTCGTCGAAGTAAAGAGGCGCGAAGGAGACGACCAGGTTGTGGGGATTGTGGCCTTGCCCGGAGACAAGAGTCTTAATCGTGCCCTGGTCTGGTGTGGCGACGCATGGTGGGATCGCAAGAGCGCGCCCGATGATGGAATTCTGGCGGCGTGTGAGGCCGATGCCCGCAAAGCGCAGCGGGGGTTGTGGGCGTCTCCAAACCCGATAGCGCCGTGGGAGTGGCAGCCGACCGTCGCCGCGAAGTCAGCGCCGCAACCATCTCCATCGCCAACCGCTCCGGCTCCCCCGTCGACCCTTCGGAGAACATACACACCCCCGCCACCTGCTCGGCGACCGTCGCCCACTCCACCCCCACAACTGTCGAGACCCGAACCGGCCGCGTCAACAGGGCGCGCGAATTTCAGCGGCAACTGGAACTGCCAGTGGGGTCGTGACAGCATCCCCGGAGCGCTCACCCAAAGTGGTTCCAACCTCCAGGGCTACTGCGTCTACCCCAACGGCAAGAGAGCGACATTCCAGGGAACCGTGTCCGGCAACACGCTGTCGGGGACGTTGCACGTGGATGTGCGCACCCAGTGGGTCATCCAGGCGACGCTTCATGGAGATTCGTTGAACGGCACCTGGGGACGCGGCAGCGGCGGCTCCGCGTGGTCGGCAGTACGGAGATGATGTTCTATTCTCGTTTGCACAGGAGTCCCATAAATGTTGAACCGATTTGTAACCATTTTCGCCAGTCTGCAGTTCCTCGCGCCTATCTACGGCGCGGAACGTACCCTGGTTGCCTCCTGCGATTACGCCGATGATGCTGCCGCCCGGGCCGTTTGGACGCCCGTGGAAGGAAGCCTCCCCGTGGAAGCGATGGCCGAGCCACTTGCAGGACGGACGGGTGTGCGGATGCCTTGCGACATGACGGGCGACCGTCGCCGCGCGGCGTGGGACTTATCGGTGGACCTTGAACTGACGCGGGCCGACCGGTTCTCATTCTGGGTCTACGTCGATAACCCCTCGAAGATGGCCGGGCATTACTCTCTCTATTTCGGCAGTGGCGAAGGATGGTACGGCGCTACTTTCTCCGTCGAGAAGGGGTGGAAACAGATCGTTCTGGACAAGTCCGCTTTCGGCGTGGAGGGCGCGCCGACAGGATGGCGCCGGATTCAGCGAATACGGGTTTCTTCCTGGAAGTCGCAAGATGCCGTTACCTTCATGGCATTTTCCGATCTGGAGTCGTTTCAGTCCCCCATTGTGGTGATCGTGGGAGATCTCACGTTTCGAGTGAATGAGAGAGAAGCGGCCGGCGTCAAGAGTCAAGCGCAGAGGATGAGTGAGTTGTTGAAATCTCTCGACATCGAGGCGGGAGCGATTGGCGATACCGATGTCGAGTCCGGCGCTCTCGAAGGGCGCAAGATGGCGCTCTTCGCATACAGCCCAAACATGTCTGACAGGGAGGCAGTGGCCGTCGAGCAATTTGTGAATGCCGGCGGCAAGGTGATGGCCTTCTACTCCGCGCACCCTCGGTTCCTTTCCGCTCTGGGACTGCAGGCCACCAAGTGGGTGGCGCGGGAATACGAGGGCCAGTTCGCCTCCATTCACCTTGACACCACGGGCTTCACCGGCATGCCGCCATCCGTGCAGCAGAACTCGTGGAACATCAACGGCGTTCGGCCAGCGGGGGAGAATGCGCGCATCCTCGGAGAATGGTTCAACGCGAAAGGGGAGGCGACCGGTCTTCCTGCACTCGCCGTCAGCGACACCGGCGCCTTCATGACCCACATCCTCCTGTCGGAAGATTCTGCTGGTAAGCAGCAGATGATGCTCTCCCTTCTGGGACATTTTCTCCCCGAAGTCTGGCCCGGGGCGACCGAGCGCGCCCTCACGAGCAATGAGAAGGTTGGGCATTTCACATCCCTCGAGTCCGTTACTGCATTCATTCGCGAGTCGGGCGTCGCCGCCGCGGCGCAGCATCTGTATGATGCGGAGAGATTGATGCGTGAAGCAAAGCAAGCGGCCGACACGAAGCGCTACCCCGAAGCCATCGCCGCGGCGCGGAAGGGGCGGGAGGCGTTGGTCGCCGCCTACTGCGCGGCGCAGAAATCACGCAGCAATGAATTGCGCGCGGTGTGGTGCCATTCCGCCTTTGGCGTTACCGGAATGACCTGGGACGAGGCCGTCAAGGCGCTGGCGGATGGTGGATTCAATGCCGTTGTCCCGAACAGCCTCTGGGCGGGCCGCGCCTGGTATAGGAGCAGCTTGCTGCCGGTCGATGAATCGCTGGCAGTGAAGGGCGATCAGATTGCGGAGTGCGTCGCTGCCGGACAGAAGCACGGCGTGCAGGTTTACGTGTGGAAGGTCAACTGGAATCTCTCCAACGCGCCGAAGGAGTTCCTCCAGCGGATGCGTTCCGAAGGGAGAACCCAGAAGGACCCGAAGGGAGGCGACATCGACTGGCTCTGTCCCTCGCATCCCGCAAACTTCGAGTTGGAGCGCGACTCGATGCTGGAAGTCGCGCGCAACTACGCAGTCGACGGGCTGCACTTCGACTACATCCGTTACCCCGGCAGCAACGGATGCTACTGCGACGGATGCCGCGAGCGGTTTCAGCAGCAGCTCGGCGTGACGGTAGCGGACTGGCCGCGGGATGTCATCGACGGATCGCTCAAGCCGAAATACCTCGAGTTCCGCTGCGACAACATCACGCGCCTGGTGAAGGCCGTCAGTGAGGAAGCGCACAGGCTGAAGCCGGGAATCAAGATTTCCGCTGCGGTGTTCAGCAATTGGCCGGGCTGCCGTGATGGCGCGGGACAGGACTGGGTCGGGTGGATTGAGAAGGGATACCTCGATTTCGTCTGCCCGATGAACTATACCAATTCCGCCCCGACGTTCGAGACGATGATTTCCAGCCAGTTGGAGGCCACGCAACACCGCATCCCCTTTGTCCCAGGTATCGGGGTCACACTCGGGAGTTGGACCCTTGCCGCGGATGAAGTGGCCTGGCAAATCAACCTCGCCCGTCAACATCAGTGCGATGGTTTCATCCTCTTCAACTACAGCCCGCACGTGGTTACCGATGTCCTCCCCGGCCTACGCGCGGGCGTTACGAGCAGAAACTGATCCAGTGGCAAGGGCGTCCCGCCCGTGGTCTCCCCGGCTGGCACGCGCGGGCGCGCAACGAGCAGGCGACAGAAGGATGACCGCATGGGACCCTGCAGGTCGCTCCACCGACAAGCTGTCAGTTCATTGGCGCCTTGGGGGGTTCCGCGGGAGGTTGGCCGCCCTGGCCCTGACGCTGTCCGCCACGTTGCCCTTCCCCTCGGAGAGGCTTGTTTGCTTCGTCGCCCATTCCGTCCCCTCTTCTCATGCCCATGCCCATACCAAGGCCCATTCCGTTGTCCAGCACACCCATGGTGAGAAGAATGGCCTCGATCTTCGGTCGGGTCGAATAGTGGATGGATTCGTCCAGCTTCTTGCGCGAGTTCTCCAGAGTAGCCTCGTGAGTCTTCATCGCTTCCTTGTATCCGGCGATCGCGATGCGGGCCTGGTCCTCGGTGGACTCAGGTGTTTTGGCTGTCTGGGACAAGGAACGGAAGACCTCTCCGAGGGACTTCTGCGCTTCCTCGCGCTCGGAGTTGTACTGCTTGAGAGCGGCAATATCTTGGTCGCTAAACCCCCGTTGCCTCAATCGCTGCGCAATGAACTGCTCCATCTGCGCGCGTCGTTCTTCGGGAGTCATGTTGCGCCAACGCTCCCGCTCTGCATCCCTGTTCTGCCCCTGCGGATTCTCGTTGGCTGGCGGGGGTGGGACACCTTCCTGAGCGGCTGCCGCCGTCAGCGTGAAGCCAACTCCCGCCGCGGCGATCCATCCTGGTATCCGACTGCACCATCTCTGTCTCGTCTTCATGACTGGAACCTCCTTTGGCGGCGCCCCTGCCGGGGACAATGAGCCGCACATGTTTGATATATGTCGTCGTTAGACGAATCCGTGCGCAGGTTGTTCAGTCCCATTTACACGGGCGCGGAGCGGGACGGCGACTCAACCGTTTGTCCTCGCTGCCAGCATCTGCCGGATTTGCCGATGCAGCGCGTTGAAGTCCTGATGGGAGAGATTGTACTGGTCCGGCGCGTACACCATCCGAGCGGCGATAGCCCGCATATACTGCGCGACTTCTTCACTGGGTTGATGAACGAGCGGGGGGAGGGGTGACGCGCTGGGAGGCTGTGTGCGGGTGGTATGCGTCTGTTGTTTCTGACTCAGCAAAAGCAAACACTCGTAGTCCTCAATTCCCTCCCGGAACATCTCCCACCGAAGCGAGTTGAGCGGCCCGTTCTTCCCAGGGTACACGACGAAGGAATCCCCGGGTGGAAGGTTGCTTCTCTCGACGAACTCGAAGGGCCTCTCACTCCAGTAGTTGTACCCCCAGTGCAGGTAACCGGTGAGACCGTAGCGCGCGGCAATCCACGGCAGCAGTCGGGTCTTGATCAGCGGGTAGTCTACGAAGCGATTGGCAAAGGCGCCGGTGGGGTACATGCAAGTGTAGAACCAAAGCTCATTCCCGTACTGGTTCCGCTTTGCCGAATAACGATCCATCCCCACACCGAAACTGTCCAACTGAGGCACCGATATCTCGATATCTCCGTCCAGTTCCGTCGTCTGATTGGCCTCGATGCGACGAAGCCGCGGCGCAGCGGCACGAATGAATTGCGACATCTTCCGCCAGGATGGGTAGTTGTATCGGGTTGGCTCGTCCGAAACGTGCATGACAAACCGATCCAGCCATCCCTGCTTTTCGAGGCGCTGCTCAAGCGCCCCGAAGAATGCGCGCAGCACAGCGTCATTTGGGAGAGGCTTGCGCGTCGCCTTCAGAGGATCATTCACCGGCACTGGGTGGAATTCCATCAACGGCGAAGTCCATTTGCCAACCCGGCGCCCCATCTCCTTGCCTTCGAGCACCGGAACCCCCGCGTCGACGAACAGCCTTGCCCATCGATCAAACCGGCTGAAGTCGAAGGTGAGATACCCATTGGCTGCCCGGTTGACTTTGATCAGTTCCATGGGAGTCAGAATCATCGTCTGGCGGTGCTCGTTCAGATTGCGAGCGTATGCGGGAAGTAGTCTCCAGAAATCCTCCGACCATACGGTGACGCCGTGCTGTTTCGCCAGGTCACCGGCGCTGAACCACGAAGTAAAACCGAAGTGCCTCTCCTCGGAAAGGGCTGCTCCATGAACGGTCAGGAGAATGGGAACCTCCGCCACTGCAGTATCCGCGTTCGTCTCACCGGCGGTGATTTGCACGGCGCCACGGTATTCCCCGGGCGGTGTATCGACGGGGACTCGGAAGGTCAGATAAAGAGGCTGGGAGCGTCCCGGGGCGAGGGCAAAGGATGCCTTTTCCAGCAGCGGGTCGGGGAACTCCCCCGGCGCTATGCCGGCCAATTCGGACGCGGGGGTCTTCGGCGTGTTCTTCTGCACGGGAACATATCCGACCACGTTCCATCGCAAGTTGGATGCTTCAATGCGACCGACGGATGATGTTAGTGAGGCGAACTGGACGGACAGTTCGTCGATCCGTTCCTCCGAGCGCAACACAATCTGCGCGCACTCAAACTCATTGCGGACCGCATGGAGCTCAATCTTGTCGGGCGCGTCGGGCGGGGGCTGCGCCGTGCGGAAGACGTTTTCCATCGGATCAACAACCCACACGGCAACGCGGAGGTTCTCCGAAGTCGCCACTGATCGGTTCGTCCACCAGACGAGACCGGATCCGAGGAAAAAAGTAACGGAAGCAATAACGCAGGCAAGGCGCGAGTAGTGCATGAGAAACTCAATGCTATGAAGGCTGTACATCTTTCACTACAAATTGCATGCTGGGGATGCCCTGGTACTCGTTGATGTCGAGAGAAAAGCAGAGGTCGAGAAGCTGGTGACGAGAGAACCTTCCGAAGTTGTCTCCCTTGCGCCACCAGAGGGCATCGTAGGAGGCTTCCCAAAAACCAACGCGCAGTTTCAGGTGCTTACCGTTGGCCCCCACCGTGCACTGATCCAGCAGTTTCGCTCCGCGGATCGCGAAAACCGGGCCGGGGTTCTCATGTCCGTAAGGCTCGAAGCGGCGAAGTTCGTTGACCAACTCGAAGGTCAGGTCTCTGGGGCCTAGTTCGCAATCGATATCGACTACCGGAATCAAGTCGTCCGCACCCAACTGCTCGTCTGCCACCTGCAGAAACCGGGCGCGGAACTGAGACAATTGGCCTCGAGTCACAGTCAGGCCTGCCGCCTGCGCGTGTCCGCCGTAGCCCACCAGATAATCTGCGCAACCGTCGAGTCCTTTCTTCAGATCGAAGGCACGGATGCTGCGACCCGAACCTTTTCCCTCATCTTCTCCCATGGTGATGAGGATTGTCGGGCGGACGTAACGCTCCGCGAGCCGCGAGGCAACAATGCCTACGACCCCCATGTGCCAGTCTTCGGAGGCGAGCACCAGCGCCTTGTCTGAATCGAGCAGGATGTCACCCCCAAGAGCATCCGCGCCAGACTCGATCATCAGCTCTGCATCCTGCAGCGTCGACGATTCCTCTTCCTGGCGTTCGCGGTTCAGTTGATTCAGGGCATCAGCGAGTCGCCCTGCCTCGGAGTCGTCTCTTGTGAGAAGCAGATTCAGGGCTGTTTCCGCAGTGTCGAGGCGGCCAGCAGCATTCAACCTCGGCCCCAGCACGAAACCGACGTGGTAGCTTGACAAACGTTTCCCTGCAATACCGCACACCCCCATCAATGCCTTCAGCCCTGGCTTCTTTGTGTCGGAAAGGCGTTCCAACCCGAATTGGGCGATGGCGCGATTCTCGTCCCTGAGCGGCACAATATCGGCGATTGTGGCGAGGGCCGTCAGGTCGAGGTAGGCGCGCTGCAGAGCATTGCCGGGGTGTCCGAGGTTTTCGACAAGGGCAGTCGCCAGTTTGTAGGCCACCCCGCACCCACACAGGCCTTTGAATGGATACCCGCAATCTGGCCGGTTGGGGTTCAGGACCGCGACCGCGGCCCCAAAATAGGCAATCTGGGACTCAAAAGCGGGGGGGGGCTGATGGTGATCGGTGATGATGAGGTCCAGACCAAGCTCACGCGCCAGCAGCGCCTCCTCATACGCCGAGATGCCGCAATCCACGGTCACCACCAGCTTGACGCCGTTCGCGGCTGCCTGCCTGATCCCCTCAGCGCTCACGCCATACCCTTCGTCCACTCGGTGCGGAATATGATGGGTCACATCAACGCCAAGAGCGGACAACATGCGCACCATCATCGCGGTAGCAGCGACGCCGTCCACGTCATAGTCCCCATGAATCATTACCCGCTCTTGTCCATCGATGGCCTGACGAAGGCGCGCCACGGCCTTGTCCATGTCCTTCATCAGATAGGGGTCATGAAGACTTTCAAGAGAGGGGTTCAAGAAATGTTGGAGCGCTGCCGGTTCAGTGAGGTTGCGGTTCAGCAGTACACACGCAGACACCGGATGGATGCCCAGCGTCTCCGCGAGAGCGCGAGATTCCGCGTCGATTCTCCGGAGAATCCGCCAGCGTCTCTGTGTCTTTTGCCGCATCGAGAATACTCAACTATGCTGAAAGAATCACCCATGCCGACTTGCCCACACCACGCGAGATAAAAACCCGGCGTGCAAGGATGTGATCCATTCCGCATTCCGGAATCCGCATTTTCTGACGAGTGGGTGTGGTCGAGAACCTTGAGCTTGCCGAAGTATAGCATGGAAACCGGAGATGCTCCAAGCGGCCGCGCCGGAGAGGTCGGCGTCGCGGCTTGCCACGCGGAAGTGGAAGCGTTGACAGGGTGCATCCCGGAAGATGTGTACATTATCCAAAATGAGGTTTTGCCATCGCAGGGAGTGGTCACTGTGGCGATCCCCTCAGGGGTGGAGTTGATTCGCGGTACGCCCCCCTCCATGGGCATTGTCGTTCCCTCAGCCCGAAGGGCTTGTCCTTGGCCAGCCTCCCGACGCGTCGGGGAGGGCGGAAGGATGAAGTAGGATAAAGCTCCAGCTTTGTCACCCGTTCGACGGGGATATGTAGGTGGTCAAAAATACTGTCCCATAGTTCCCGAAAAGGTAGTGGGGGGTTATGCTATTTGACAGTTTGATTCGGTAATGGCAATCCCCCCGGACTTGTTCCGGGGGAAGGTTAGGTTCGCGCTA